>Ga0315276_10001943_pt1 | contig 18720 bp, 29 predicted proteins | sample YL17G05_0_MG_FD_204542 | JGI IMG/M metagenome (GOLD analysis project Ga0315276, IMG submission 204542) | Sediment microbial communities from Yellowstone Lake, YNP, Wyoming, USA - YL17G05_0 | ecosystem: Environmental > Aquatic > Freshwater > Lake > Sediment | place: USA: Wyoming | collected... | reverse complement strand
GCTCCTTCTTCAATAAAACGATAATCAACAACAGTACTATGATTAGCATCAACAACAGAACTAATAACAGGAGCTGTAGAAACATTAGGAGTAGTATTATCAGGAACCTGAGTTGCATAAACATCTTGAGCACCTCTATTTAAATAAGTATCAGCAATTTTTGTTAATGCATTAGCTTTTTCTTCTTCACATTTTTTTGTTAATTCTTGTGTTACACTCTGTCTAACTTCTTCATCAGGTCTTCCTGCAATAGCTAATTTTCCCTCTAAATCCTTTCTTTGGTTTTCTTGTTGTTTTAATAATTCATCAACTTGTGCTTGTGCTTGTCGTTTTACAGCTTCTATATCACTTTCATATTTTGTTGTTGTATTTTGTATAGCTTCTTGTCTAGCCTTTTCTTTAATATTCTCTGCAAGAAGAAGGTTTGTGCCTTGTATTGCAATCTTATCATCTTTTTTATTTATGATTCCATCTTTAATCTCTAAAGATTCTCTATAATTTCTTTCTTTTTGAACATGATCTTTTATTACTGCTTCTTGTTGTTTTATCTTTGGTTGCTGAGTTGATTGCCCCCATTCATAAATACCTTTTCCAGCAACAAACAACACTGCCCCAATACCTACATAAGCTACTGCCTCAAGGAAACCTTTTCCTGCTCTTCTTAAAAATCTGCGATTATATGTTTGAGATTGAGAAGAAGATCGATAATCTTTAATTTGGATAGGTGTAGTAGGTTCAGCTTCTCTGATATAAAGAGTTCCTGATTCTAAAATCTCTCTTTGTTGATTAAAATCCTTAACTGGATCATAATCAAGTCTTTGTTTTAATGTACTAATTTTTCTAAGAACTTCTCCAGAATTTTTAATTCTACTAGCATTTTGAGAAACATAAATTTCAGAGCTATCTAACATTCCATTAACATGAGATTTTTCAAAATAATTTAAATTGCTACTAATAGTATCTAGCCAATTTCCAACTCTTTCTATTCTTTTTTCATGAGATAATCCTTGTTTACCCGCGATTTTAGACATAGCCCTAAGGTATTCAGAATTTTCTCCTAAATTATTCCTAGAACTATCATAATGAGACCTTAATTGTGCTTGTAACTTTGTACTTTTTCCTATCATTTTAAAATTATCAGAACTCTTTCTCCAAAAAGGGTATTTTCCTAAAAAAAGGATATAAACCTATTTGAATTTTTATTTATAAACAAGATTATATTCTTAAATATAAGTTTTTTTATTACTGGGTTGTGAAACAATTATATATTTAGAAATGAAGTAACTATAAAAACAAATTCCTTAAACATCAAAAACATCGTAGGAACAAGTCCAGCCGATGTTCTGCTGATATTGATAATGTACTATATAAAAAATTAGAGGGGATACATCAGCTAGGAGAAACATGCTTGCAAAATAAAAAATAAAGAAGACAGCTTTAGGGTTGCGAAATTAGAATATATCTTAAGTTAATGATTACATCCTTAGGACCTTAAATCCTTCAAAACCCTGGTTTTTCAATTCTTGAATTTGGATATCACTAACCTTTGTATGTTGGTTTCCTTTTTTGCATATTTCTAACATAGAATTAACATTTTCATCTCTTCCTTCAATCAAAACTTCAACTCTTCCATCCTCTAAATTTCTGACAAATCCTCTTATTCCAAATTCTTTTGCTTTTTCTTCTAAAAACTTTCTAAAAAAAACTCCCTGTACACTCCCACTAAGATAAACACGAATTGTTTTCATTAAATTAATTAATGATTAGAATATATAAACTTTAGCTTCTTTTAAATTAACTTAACAATCTGATATTTTTTTTATCTGCTGGCGCCTATATTATATAGTACTAATTAATTTCTCTCAAGTCCAGCTCATTATTTATAATAATAAAAATCTGGCTTGCAAAATAAATCTTTTTTCCAATAGAAATTCTGTTTTTAAATCTTTTAATTTCTTTTTTAGGCAATCCTTCATGATCTCCAATTACAAAAACACAATTTTTTAATTCTTCATCTTTTACTTCTCTTATACTGCTTCCATTATTATCAAGAACATAAATACTCTTGTTTTCATTTTTTAATTCTTTTAATAATCCTGTAAAGCTTTTTTTCTCAATAAAACATCCTGGAAAAATTTCATTTTTCTTTTTTTCATCACATTTATACAACATTCTTTTAATCAACCCTGCAATATCTTTTTTGCTAATTGGCATTTCTTTATTTGAAATAAATTCTAAATGCATTGGAGGATTTGGAGGCCCATTAAAAATTAAATGCAAATGAATATCCTCTCTCATTTGATTAGAAATAAAAAACGCTTGTATAATAACATTGCAGACAATGTCTATTCTCCCTGCTTTCATTAAATCATCTCCAAAATTTCCAGAAGTTCTTGCTCTTGCAGAATAATAAATAAATTCTCTCATGTTATAGAAGAGAATTTGTAGTTTAAAGAATTAATGGTTTATTATGGTTTGGTTGTTATATGAAGCCCATAATACCTCAAAACATCACTTGTCGGAATATTACAAGATACTCCCATAGATTGAAATCTGCTATAAAATATTTGTTGGTGAATTGTTCTAACATTTTCTTCATGTTCATAGTTAGCAGGCAACGCAATTTCAGCAGGTAATAATCTCTCTTGAATATTTTCATAAATCCCTCTCGTTACTTTAGCCATAACTTCAATTGCATTGTCAATAAAATCCACAAAAGGACAATGTTCTTCACCACACCTAAAACGCGAGTGATTTTTTATCTCATCTTTAAATAATTTTTTAGTTATCTCTTTTCTTGTATCTCTAAACTTTTTATTAGACATTTTTATTTAAAGAATATCATATTTAAAAATCTTCTCTTTTGTTTGTTATTCTTTTTCTAAGTTAATTTAAAATAGATTCTATCTGAGAAGAACTTCCTTCTAATCTACCTGGCTCTTGTCTAGCAAGACAACAGGTTCTTGGACATAAATAAGAATCATCTAAGTGATGACAACCAAGAACAATGACTTCGGGATTATTACAAGCTTTTTCATAACTTTCAGGCAATCTATGCTCTTCACTGCTTCTTTTCATTATCTCTTAATGAGCATTGACTATAAAAATTTTACTAATCTAAAATTTTTGTATGGGTTCATGACATTTGTTACCTGTTATAGAATCAATATAAATAATACTTATAAAGGGGAAATAGATTAATCAAATAATGAGTTTATCTGCTAATAACACAATAATCAGAACTATTAAGACTTAACAACAGTTTTATACTTATCTTATCGAATATAAAATAACTATTATTAAAAATCGTAGGGGGTGGTAACATTTCTTATGAACCTGCACACTAATCTAAAATTTTTATTAAATCTCTGCTTCTATTAAATACAAATTCATTATTTTGTTAATTATTGATAAATTATAAAATAAAACTAATTCAAAACAAATTTTGCTTTTGCAAGAATTTCTTTATTACCTTCATTCATTTCTTCACTTTCTTCATCAGCTTTTTCATCTATCTTTTCATTATTTTTTTCATATATCCCTATAAATCTATCTTTGCAAAAAACTAAAAATAATTCATAATCAGGAATTTTTTCATCTTCTATATCTTGTTTTTTTAAACTAATCCCATTTAACAAATCTTTAATTGTTTTTTCATTATCTTTAACCTGAACAACAGGCAGGATTTCTGTTATAATTTCAGCAGGAATTAAAATTTCTCTTAATTTAGTTTCATCTTTTTTTTCTTTATATATTTCAAATGCTTTTGCTATTTCTTCAATTTTATAAGAATTTTCTTGTTTAAACAAACCAGCTCTTATTCTTTTTAATTCAATCATATGAGCTCCTCCAATATTTTCACCTAAGTCGGATATAAGCTTGCGGATATAAGTTCCTGCTTCAACATCTGCAATAAAGCTAACTGTCTTCCCATCTTTTTCAGTTATTTCAAATTTATTTATTGTTCTTGGTCTTAAAACTCTTTTAACAGCAGATTTTACAGGAGGTTTTTGCATAATTTTTCCATTAAATTTTTCCATTTCTTGTTTAAGTTTTTCTTCAGAAATATCAGAATGTAAATGCATTTTGCCAACATAAACTTTGTCATGATGCATAAAATACTCGCATAATTTGCATGCTCTTCCTAATGCAATAGGCAGAACTCCTGTAACTTTTAAATCAAGTGTTCCAAAATGTCCTGTTTTTGTAACTCCTAAAATATTTTTAATTTGCTCAACAACACCAAAGCTAGTTATTCTAGAGGGCTTGTTTACATTAATAATACTAAATTCAAGTAATTCTTGGATTGGTTTTTCTTGCTGGAGTTTTTGAATATTAACTTTTTCCATAATTAAATTTTAAATATCTTTTTTATACAAAAATCTTCATCTTCAATTAGATTCATTTTTAATGCTTGTTCTGGCTTGACCCATATAAAATTTTTGTGTTCTTTATTTTCTATTCTTATCTCTGGGAGATTTTCTAATTTAATATAAAATAAATAATAAATAAAATCATAATCAGAGGAATGTACAAACAATTTTTCATAATCTTTTAATTGTTTAGGATTTATCTGAATTCCTGTTTCTTCTTTAATTTCTCTTATTACAGCTTTTTCAGGAGTTTCATTATTCTCAATCTTCCCTGAAGAGCTTGTCCAGGTATTTCCTCCAGATTTATTATCCTGTCTGTGTAAAAGCAATATCTTACCATCATGTTCAATTACACAACCAACCACATCACAAACTGATTTAAAATCTTTTGAAGGTTTTTCAATTATCATATTAAAAACTATAAATCAGGCTTTTTATATTTTTAGAGGAAGTAATTTATTTGTAATCAGAGCCTTTTCATCTTCCTCAATTTTCTCAACCCCTTTAAATCTCTTTCTGTTGCATAACTAAAGCATATTGGAGGCATGTGCATATTTTTTAAAACAAATCTCCTCACTCTCTTAATATCCTAATTGTCTCTCTTTGCACTTTTATAATCAATTCTTTAATTCTTTTTAAATGTTGTAAATCAATGCTTGTTTCAACACCATATGTAGATGTCTCTCTGCTTTCCCTGACTGTAGGATTTGTAATATTTTTTTCAACATCAAGAGTATCAAACTGAGTAACTAAATCTTTATCTAAATCCAGCCTCTTTTCATTTATCAAAGCAAGCAGGACAGTTATTGTGCATGCCTGATTTCTTGATTCATATCCATATTTAGATAAAAGTGCCAAAAAGCAATGATAAATTGAGTAAAAGCCAACATTCAAAGCCCAATCATAAATCTTCATTTTTTCAAGAGTCTGTACAACTCCATAATTATATTCTGACTTCTTAATGTGTTTTTGTGCCAAGTCTAAATCAGGCTTTGTCTTTAATAGTCTTCTTGAATCTTTCAGACACCATTTCAAATGCTTATCTATTTGTGCCATTTTTTTATTATCTCAACATATTTTTTAGGATTATAGAATACCAGGCTATCTGATAGGATATTATAAAAAATCTTATTGTTCTTGTTTAATAAAATATCCTTTTCTGTTATATCAATATATCTTATTGGCTGTTCTACTAACCCTGACCTTCTTATTTCGTCTTTTATTTTTTTGATGTCTTTTAATTTATCAGTTTTATACATAAGCAAAACATCTATGTCATGAAAGTTTTTTGTTTTAATAGATGAGCCGAAAACTAATCCAAGCTGTATGTAGGGCTTAAATCTATTCAAACTATGCAAAAGTACTATAATCCATTTAGGAAAATCCTTTTCTTCCATGCTCAGTATATATTCTATGAATTTAATGGCTAAGTCATTATTATAATCATAAGAAAAATAAACCGCGTTTCCTATTTCTTCTCTGACCAAGAGCTTTTTATCAGCTAAAAGATTACATAATTTATTAGCATGAGCATGATTAATATCTAATAATCTGGCTAATTGCCTGGCATTATATTTATCCTTGCAATGCTTAAACAAATATTTAGTTATCTGAATTTCAATCTTTGTAAATTGTATGTTATTAACAGCCATATGTATTCTAAAAACATACATCATTTAAATACTTTTCGGTTTTTTTTGGATTTTTAGAGGAAGAAGAAACTAGCCAGATTATGTGAAATTTTGTTATGATTGGTTATTAATTTTTATAATTTTCAGAAAATCTTCTATCAATATAATCAAATACTTTTTCTTTATAATATAAAAAAGCTGACATGGCTGCCCCGCCCATGGAACAAATTGCAGTACATCCTGCAGTAGCTCCAGAAGCTCTCAACATAAATTCTAAATTCCCCATATCATCTGGTTTTGCAGCTAAGCTTAATGTTACACCAAACCCAAAACCAATAGCAGCACCTATTTTCATTCCTTTTTTTATTTTCCCTTTAAGTTTCTTTTCCATATCAACTGTTAATCCCTACACATTTAGTGAATTTTAAAAATTAATCTTCAATAAATTGATATTTACCTTCTTTTCTAACCCTTTCAAAACCATCTTCCAGATCAGAGCCACGCCCTTTGCAATAATTTTCTAAACTATATATTCTTCCCTGGATACATGCTTTAACATGCATAGCAGATGTTGGATAGTCTGCATTGTTTTTTATCCATGCTGGATCGTGTTTCTTTATCTCTTTGGGGTCATTTAAATCTATTGAATCTCTTGCTTTTTTTAATAATGGGAGATATGATTCTTGAACAATCACTCTTGAAGGTAAGTCCCTCCATGCCCCTAAGTGAATAAACCTTGTAGCAGAATCAATATTGCTTGCATAGGTTCTATGAATACCAGTATATTTTCTGTTCATCAGTCCTTTCAAAAATTCTTCTGCAAAATATAAACTATGGAAAGCCATATCATATTCAAATCTTCCATCATATGGTTTCTTTTCCTCTTTATTAGCTGGTTCTTCTTCAGAACTTGAAGCTAACCTAGTTAAGGGGGCAGAAAAAGCACCTTTCAAAAATCCTCTTCTGTTGATTTTCATAGTGTTTAATATTATTTTATCCTAAACATGTATTAATTATTATTTAAGAACAAAGTAAGATTAATAGAACCTGTGAGTATTTTTTTTACAAAATCGACATATTTATATATTATAATGTAATAAATATAACAATATGAAATTAGACCTAAAGGATAAAAAAATACTCTATGAACTTGATTTAAATGCAAGGCAAACTGATTCAGAGATTGGGAAAAAAATTGGATTAAGACGAGAAGTTGTAAATTACCGAATAAACAGATTAATAAATCAGGGAATAATAAAAAATTTTGTTACTCTTTTAAATGATTATGCCCTAGGCTATAGAACTTATAGAATATTCATAAAATTCAGAGGTTTAACAGAAAAGAAAGAAGAAAAAATTGTTAAATATATAAAAGATAAGGCAAAATGGTTGGTAAAAGTTAGGGGAAAATGGTCATTTAATTTTACAATAATCACTAAAGACATATTTGCTTTAGAAAAATTTATTAACAATATCAAAGAAAAGTTTCAAAAAGATTTTATTGAATTAAATTTTTCCTTAATTACAAGAGTTTACAATTATAGGCGAGGATATCTAATAAATAATAAAATTGACAAATCACAATATTCTGTTATGGGAGAAGTTGTTAAAAAATATCATACAGACCCTATAGACATAAAAATATTAAAGATTCTACAAAATAATGCTAGAATGAGTTCAGTTGAAATTTCAAATAAAATTAATATTAGTGAAAGAGTCGTCAGATATAGAATAAAAAAATTAATAAAAAACAAAGTTATAATTGGATTTAGAAGTATGTTAGACTTAAATAAACTTGGTTACAGTTATTATAAAATCCATTTAAAATATAAAAAAATTAATCAAGAAATTATAAAAAAAATTAAAGATTATTTACATTTTAATCCAAATATTATATATAAGACAGAAACTATTGGGGGGCCAGATTTAGAATTCGAGATTCAAGCAACTAGTAATAAGGAAATGTACACAATCTTGGATAAATTTATTAAAGAATTTGAAGGAATTATTGAAGATTATGAAATACTCGAATATGAAAAAGAGTATAAATTGTCTTATTTAAATGTAATTTAGAAACCGTCTCTTTAACTTCTTAATTTCCTCAGTTTTCTCAACCCCTTTAAATCTCTTTCTGTTGCATAACTAAAAGCAATTGGATACATATTTATATTTTTCAAAACAAATCTTCTGACAATTTCTGGCTTTTGTTTTCCAGCTTCTCTTAACATCCAGCCAGTTGCTTTTTGAATATAAGGTTCTTTATCTTTAACATATTTTTCTGCAAGTTCCATAGTTAATCTAATATCTCCTTGTTTTATCCTGGGAAGAGTAGAAACAATTGCAATTCTTCTTAGCCAAAAATCCCTGCTTTTACTTAATTTTAAAAGCTGTTTTTCAAGTTCAGGATATTTTAATAAAATTTTTCCTATTATAGAAGCTGAAATTGCATCTATCTGATCCCAGCTTTTTATATTGCCTAATTTTGGTTTTAAAAATTTCCAGGTTTTTAAATCAAAATCTTTTTCATATAACTGCAATGTATAAAGTGCAAGAGACATTTCTTCATGATACCCTGATTTCCATAATCTATTAAAAATCTTATAAAACTCTTTTAAAGAATGTTCTTCATAAAGCCTTTTTGCAAGAATTCTTATTTCAGGAACTCTAACTCCATAAAATTCATAAGGAGATTTAATATACTTTTTAATATCTTCTGCAAAATGTTTATCACTTAGTTTTCTTAATTGCCTCTTTAGTGTATATGTCATCTTAATTTAATCCTATCTGTTCTTTAATATTCTTAATAGCATCAACAGCCAGTTCAAAAAATTCATCTAAGCTTAATCCTGTTTTTTCAATTTCTTTTATAAGTTCTCTGTTACAATTTGCAGCAAATTTTTTATCTTTAAATTTTTTCTTTAATCCTTTAACATCCATCTCTGAAATATTTCTTCCCCTCATTAAGGCATAAGCATAGATTATTCCTGTTAGGGTTTCAGCAGCTGTGAGAGCATACTCAATTTTTTTTGTTCTTTTTTTATTTTTTAAGCTTGGAATTTCATTATACCCATAACCATGGGATTGAATAATTTCTATAAAATTCTCATCAAACCCATTTTCTTTTAAAATTTTAACAGCTTTTATACAATGTTCCCCCCAATTGTTTTTAGTTAATGCCCAATCAACATCATGCAAAAGCCCAACCACCCTCCAATAATCAATATCTTCTTCAAACTTTTTAGCTAAATTTCTCATGATAGCTTCTGTTTCAAGATAATGATTTATATCAGATTCTTGCTGGGGCATAGAATTTAATAATTCAATTGCTTTTTCGCGTGTTATCAGTAATTCTTCCATCTTTTAACTGTGTTTTATCTAGACAAAGCTTTCCTGTGTATCTGAACTTTTTTGTCTTTTGAAATATGCCTCATCTCTTTTGCTTGCATTTTTGCTTTTGTTAAACCTTCTTCTTTTGAAGCTGCTTCTTTTTCCTTTGCTTCAGCGGCGCTTTCAGAACTTTGTTCTGAACTTCTTTTTTCTTTTTCTTTTTCTTCTGGTTTAGGTTGAATTTCTTCTGGTTTTTCTTCTTTTTTCTCTTCAACTTTTGTCTTTTTTTCTAATTCTGCTAATTTCTTTTCTTCTCTTAATTTAGCAAATTTAACATGAGCAGGAATATTAACTAATTCAACTCTTACAATATCATTATCATATTTTTTAGCTTTAATTTTAATTTTTGCTAGAGGCTTATACATCCCCCTAAATCTTAACTGGTTGTTTACTAATTCATCAATTTTTATTTTTCTTAAATCTCTGTCATAAATTTTCATATGTCTAGCTATAAATTCTTTTAATGTTTTAATTGCTTTATTTGCTCTTTTATATTTTGGGACTTTTAACCAGCCCTTTCTAAGAGGAACAATATATTCTCTTTCAAGGATTATTTTTGGTTCAATTTCTTTCTTTGCCATTTTGATTTTTATTATTTTTTATAGTAATTGTAAAACGATTTTAAGCTTTGTTTGAGCAGCTTAAGCATTTCATTCATAGCTTATTTCGTATTTTTATATTACTAATATAGTTTTTATTTATCATCCTATCCTAAATGCTGTTTTCTTTGTCTTCTTGGTTTAATTTTTAATTTTATTTGTTTCCAATGTCTTCTAATATAAGTTACAGAAGATGGATGAGCTCTTTTTCCAGGCCCTAATTTTTTCAAAACTACCCAAAAAGGAGCCCATTTAGTCCTTCTATTTGCTTTGCTTAATTTGATTTTCTTTTGATATTTGTGTGTTTTTGTGCTTGTCATCTTATTCTGTCTTATCTCCTTTTGTTTTTAATTCTCCTTTTCTAGCTTGTTCTGCAATTACTTCTAATCCACCAGCTTCTAAAATATGTTTTTCTCTTAAAATCTTTATATTATCAGAAGCTTTTATAGAATTTCTAAAGAATTCCTCCCCTCTAATTTGATAAGGTCCTCCTTGAACAATTTCAATAATTTCTCCAGGATTTATAGGTTTAGTAACTATTAAATAATATCTTTGACCTTTTATTATCCCTAGTGTTAAATATCCATTCCCTATCATTTTATTCCCTCCATTAATTCTCTGCCTTTAGCAGTTAATTTTCTTCCAGCTCTTTTTCCAGGAACATTATATTTTTCTAATAATCCAGCAGCCTCTGCTTGCTGTAAAATAACCCTTATAATTTTACCAGACGCTTTTTTAAATATTTCAGGCCTCATGCCTCTGTTTTGTTTGCTTCCATATCTTGTTCTTAATCTATTTACACCAACAATATTTCTTACATAAGCTTGTCTTAAAATACTTGCAGCTCTTTTAAACCAAAAATCTTTATTAGTAGGAGGTTTTACTTTTGATACTCCTGATTTAACAAACAAGCTCCATTCAGGTTCTTTAAATTCAGGAATCTGTTTTAAAGCTTCAGCTAATTTAGTATTATATTCATCTGCTTTTAATTCATAAACACTACTTGTTTTCATTTTTATATTTTTATTAATTTATATTTTGGTAATCTTTATTTAGTAATCTGTTAAACAATTTTGAGTTTTGATTGAGTTGATTAAGCTTCTCTTAATAGCTTTATTAATCTTTATTATTAATAATTTAGTTAGGTCATTCCTTACGGAATTAGATAGTTTAAGTTTAAACTATTAACCTAAAAATAGATGATAAAAAGGGTTTATAAATCTGCTTATGCTGCTTGTGCTAACTGTTTTCGAATATAATCTATATTATTCTCCTCTTCTGCTATAAGACACAAATCACGATAGGTGGTTTTTAATTCTTTTTTTGGCATCCTCTCTACATCTTCTTTAGTATATGTCTTTATATCTACGTTACCATCTCTAGTGGTGTTTACTTCATAAGGTATGCTCATATCTCCTATAGGTAATAAATGAGTTAATGCTTCAATTCTTCCTCTTAAATCATTTCGCTTTAAACCCATTTTCCTAAAAATTTTTTCTAGTTCAGAACTTATTCTTTCCATATTATTAATAATCTTAATTAGTTTTTAAATCTTTATATAATAAATTGTGTAGATACATAACCTATGTCTTGGTCCTACACACGAGACTTTCTCCACTTCTTAATAAAAATACTAAACCCAATTATTCTGATGGTATATCTATTACCCAAATAATCCTGGATTTCTTCTGCATATTTTTTAACATCCTCTTTGTTTTCCCTTGCACTTCTTAAAACATGGATTTTAATATTTTGAAATTTATTTAAATCAAATCTCTTTTTGATTTCTCCTAATAATTCATGAGTAATGCCTTTTTTGCCTAATTGTAATTCTATTTGCATTTTATAATCAAAGAACAAGGGTTTTTATAAGTTATTAATTAGCTGCTAATGCAGCAACCCCCTTTAATCTCAAGAATTTTTTCTTTGCTTTATTTAATCTGCTTTTTACAGTTCCTATTGGAATATTTTGGGTTTCTGAAATTCTTGTATAAGAAGCACCCTCAAAATACCTTTGTGTTAATAAAGTTCTATGTTCTGGTTCAAGATCAGAAATTTTATCTAAAATTATGCTAAGGGTTTCTTTTTTACTTGCTATTTTGTCAGGAGCCTCTTCTTGTTCGCAACAGTATTTATCAATAAATGCAGAATCCTCATCATCCCCTCCAAATAAAGAATATACATTCAATCTTTTTCTATTTCTTAAAAATCTTCTAGAAAGATTTCTAACCCCTCGATATAACCATCTATTTAATTCTTTATCAAATGAACCATTTACTTCATATATATAATTAAGTGCGCCCCTATTAATAAGATTAAGAATAAAACAACTAAGAACATCTTCTGCATCATGATAATTTCTAACAATTTTATTAGAATAATTAAGAAAGCGATTATATAAAACTCTGCCATTATTTATATCTTTTTCAATGAGATTAATTAATCTCTTTGCATTTTCTCCTCTTTTATTAGATGAGTAGAGGTCTTTGAGATTCTTACCATCTTCACTATTAACCATAGTATAATTAATGAATTAGAATTTTTATTGATTTTTTGATTCTTTAATGAATTATAAAACTATTTAAGTTATGTTTGAACAGCTTAAGCAATTTATTCCTCGCTTGATATAGTTTTGTTTATTACTAATCTGGTTTTTATTAATTAAAAGTATTTTCTCAACAGAAATAAACTAATTCACATCCATTTTATCACTCGGAATTGCTTGCATAATTTCATCTTTATGAACAGGAAGATGAAATTTATCTCTCATAATCTTTGCAATTTTTTCAGCAGCTTGCTCTTTTGTTAATTTACCAGGGTTAATCTTGACTAATATTTTTTCTTTGCCATTAGAAGGAACAGCCCTTATCTTGCCTTTTTGAATAATTAATACAAGTTCTGGTTTTACTTTTATTGTTTCTTTCTCTCCTTTAATCCCAAATGTTCCAATTTTCATTCCCTTTGTTTTGTAAATCTGGCTTGCTTTAAAAATATCAATTTCTATATTTTTACTCCCATTTTTCCATTGTTTTGAAAAAGCAGAAGTAAATATTGCAGTTTCTTTTAAATCTTTTTTTGAAGGATTATCATCTTGCATTATCATAAAAGGGCTTCCTGGAAGAGATGTATGCATAACAATATAATCAGGTCTTAGAAAATTTCTTATGACTTCTTCATTTTGTTCATCAGATTTGCCTCCAACTACTAATTTTCCTTCTGATGTAAAGAACCATCTATAACTTCTATAATCTTTTCCTGTATCTGACAAACCAGCACTTAATAAGTTTAGCATTAAACTACGAGAAAAAATAGGGATTTAAAGGTTGTGTTTTATAATTTATTAATATAATATTGTATATATTTCTACTGAAACTCAAGCTGTTATAATTTAAATTATAGATATTATTAAGATTCTTATTTCCAAAACTCCAAAGCATCTCTTAGTTCAATATGGTTTTTAGAATAAGTTTTAAGATTTATGTTTTGCATTGTTGCTTCAATTGCTTGTCTTAATGCAATTGCTCCTCTTAAAGTTCCTTTTGGATGCCCATGACATCCTCCTCCGGCCTGGATTACTAAATCTTTTCCTAAATGTTTTATTAAAAAAGGAACATGTCGCGGGTGAAGCCCGCCACTTGATACAGCCATAGTTGGCTTTATTTTGCCCCAATTCTGACAAAGTCTGTCTTTAGTTTCTTTAACTGTTTTCTTTTCAATTTCTTCATCAATTTCCTCAACTTCTGTTTCTTCTCCTTGCATTTTTCCAACAATGCTTCCAATATGCAATGTATCAACCCCAATTAATCTTGCTAAATCAGCTAAAACCATCATTGAAATTCCATGTTTTTTATTTCTTGTAAATGCAGCATGCATTGCTCTGTGAGCATGAATAGCCAGTTTAAAATCAGCTTCTCTTAATGATTGTAATGCAGCAAAACCAGCTGTAACAATATCAATCATAACAAATTTCCCACCCAAATCTTCTACAAGCTGCGCTCTTTTCATCATTTCTTTTGTTTCAGCTGTTACATTAATTAAATAAGCTTTTTTCTCTCCTGTTATTTCTTCTGCTAAATTTGCAGCCTCTAATGTTCTTGCTAATCTTTCTTCAAATTCATTAAATTTTTGGCTGCTTAAATTTTCATCATCTTTAACAATATCACATCCTCCTTTCCATGCATCATAAGCAACATAAGCATGATCTTTTGTTTTTAATCCTAATTTTGGCTTGATTATTGTGCCTAGTAATGGTCTGTCATAAACTTTTAGCATCTTGCGAATTCCATTAATTCCATATTTTGGGCCATAAAATGAATTTAAAATTTCGCGAGGTATCTTAATATCTTCGAGTCTCAAGTTTTTTACAATTTTCATTCCAAAAATATTTCCTGCAATAGAAGATAATATATTTGGAGCATTTCCTTTTTCAAATAGTTCAGAAGGATAAGCAATTTTAACAAAATTTCCTTTAATAGAAAAAACCTTTGCAGCAAGTTTTTTCATGTATTGTTTTTCAGTTGAAACCTCTGCCCAGGTTCCAACACTTGATTCAAGTGCAACATTTGCAGCAGCTTCTTTAATAGAAACTTTATTAGGTTCGACTCTAAACAAGCAGATTAAATCACTTTCTTTTGGCTTGTATTTTAAATTAATAAATTCTTGGGGTTTCATTTTAATCCTATTAAAATCACTCCTATAATTGCTAATAATGTCCCTATTAATTTAATTATATCAAATTTAGCTCCAAAAACAAAAAATGAAACAATTAAAACTAAAAGAGTATTAAGATTTGTTATAGCTAAAACATACCCAGGGTTTGTAGAAATACTCATTGCTTTAAACAAAAACAAATTTGCAATAACGCTTATTATTCCAATAATTATTAAAATCAAAAACTGGATTTTATTAATAGAAAAAGCATTTTTTGAGCTAAATAAAAGAAAAGCACCAATTATTAATGCAGTAAACAAAAACTGATAAAACAACATTCCTTCACTTGTTATTCCTTTATTAAGTCCATATTTAATTAATGTAAATAAAATACCAAATCCTATTAAAGATATCAATGCATAAGCAAACCATTCCATTTTCATTTTTCTCTTTTTTAATTTGATAATATTATTTATTTTTAATATCAGTAATCTTTATCTTATTGATGCTTTGCAGATGAACAGCTTAAGTTTTTCATCCATAGCATATTAGTTTTATTAATTACTAATTAAATTTAATCTATTTTTTCTTTTTCTTCTTTTTTCTGCATCCACAACAACAGCACATCTTATTCACCTCTTTGTTTTATGATTTATCTTACAATTTGTTTTTATATTATTAATTTCATTAATTGTTGCATCTTTAAATTTTTTTAGTCCCTCTACTTCTCTTGCAACTATTGCCAGTTTATGCATCTGCCATCCTGCAATATAAACTGCTGCATAAATTGGAGTATATTCTAACCATAAGGGAGTATTTATGACTCCAAAGGTTTTTAAGATAATCCAAACTAAAATTAATCCTAAGGCTATCCATGCAAGAATATCCCAAAAACTTAATCCTCTTTTGTTCATGATGATTAATAGGATTTTTAGTTTAAATATTTATCTTGTGTATTAAATAAAATATTAAATTCAATACTTACTCTACTCTCACTTTCAATTTTTATTTTATTTTTAATCTTGCAAATTAAAATCCTCTAATAATATCTTTATTAATTATTATAAATCTCAGTGAAATTTTAGAGCAAGAGGTGAGTGATTTGATTTTGAGTAATTAAATGAGTAATAACAAAATAAAATTATGAATTGAAGATTTATGGTAAAGGTAAAGTTAAAAAGCAAGGGTTGCTTAACATTTTGATAATTTTAATTAACATAAATATTTTAAACCCCTTTAATCTAATTAAATCAACATGAGTGATTTAATTTCTGTTCTGTTATGGATAATAGGAATAACAAGCATAACTTTGATAGGTAGTCTTTATGCTAGAAAATATGAAAAACCAGATTTATTAATAGCACTTTATGTTACTTTTTGTATTGCAGCCCAGATTTTAGCTGTTAAAATAACTGTGTTTGATTTTGGATTTAAGCAATTTTTTGTGCCTGCAGGAGTTTTAGTTTTTTCTATTACTTATTTACTTACAGATATTGTAAATGAAAAATTCGGAAGAAAAGAAACTCATAAAATGATTTTTATATCTTTTATCTGCCAAATTGCTGTTTTATTTTTTTTATGGCTAAGCATTAAGTTTCAGCCAGCTCCTTTTTGGAATTTACAAGATTCTTGGCAGCAAATATTCAGCATTGTTCCAAGAATCACTTTTGCAGGATGGACAGCATTTTTAATATCTGAAAACTTTGATGCAATAATTTTCTCTTGGTTTAAAAAAATTACAAAAGGAAAATATCTATGGACAAGAAATGCTCTTAGCTCACTTCCAGCATTATTATTAGACACATTAATTTTTATTCCTCTTGCTTTCTTAGGAGTTGCTCCAATTTGGCCTTTGATTATAGGCCAAATAACATTAAAATGGTTAGTAGGATTAATTAACATTCCTTTTATGTATCTGAATAAGTGGGTTATGTTTAAAAAACATCAATCTTTTATTTAGAGCTGGTAATTAATAGCAATATACTTTTAAACACTTAAGCAACAGAAGATTAAGCTAAAAAGAGTTGAGAATTATTTAAAATTTAGTATGTGGGAGATGTTATTTTTTATAATTTATCTTAAGCAAGCAGGCTTATCTCCATTCTCTCTATGATAGTTTATACATTCGCAGCATATTCCATGTCTTTCACAATTAAATTCATCGCAAGGGCATTCTTTCTCATTTTCTTTTTTATTTAGGCAAGGTTTTCTTGACATTTTTATTTTAACCTATCTAAATATTTTCTTGCTATATCTCCAATATCTTTATCTTCAGAAGCTTCTTGAAGGACTCTCATAACCTGCGCATTATATCCCCCATGTTCAGCTAAAGCAAATGCAGCTCTATATCTTGCATATGGATTTTCATCACCACCCATTACTTTTTTTAAGATAGGTTTTGCTTTTGATAAAATCTGGCTAGATAAATGAGACTTCCCTAAAATACTTGCACCTAAATCTCTAACATTTCCATCCGAATCTTTTAACAATTGTATTGCTCTTTCTTGTACAGTAGGATCATTGCAAATATTAGGAATATTTCTATCTACAACATCCCATTCTTCTCTTTTTGCTGCTAAAATTAAATCATCTATATTAGGCATGTTCATTTCTTCCATCTCTTCAATTGAGGTAATTTAGTCTCTGCCATTGTTCTTGCAATTGATTCAGGCAATCCTAATTGTTCAACACTAATTCTTACAAGCTTATTAATCTTTTCCTGCAAACTTATTCCTTCATCTGTAAATCTTGAATTTTTAAAACAAAAACAACAATATTCAAAATTCTGGCTTTTGTCTGCGTTTGTGCCAAAATCTTTGTCTTTTTTCATTGGCATGCCACAACTCTGGCATATCAGCTTATTATTTATTGGATGTTCTGACATTTTATAATATTTTATTTTAATAATTTATTAAACGAATTTAATATGTGGCTTAATAATTTGATGTTAAGTTTTGAAGATAAATTTTTTAGCTTAATATTCTATTCTTATTTATATAATTTTAATTATCAGATATATAAAATTTCCCTTTTTTATAATTTTCTAAAACTTTTGCACTTGGAAAAAATATAGGAGAAGGTAAATTATCTAAGTCAAACCATTTCCATTCTGTTATTTCATCAGGCTCCATGACTCTTGCCTCTCCTTTAAAATCATCTGAAAATAAACCTATTGTAATAAAATGGGCATCTTCAACCATATCATTATTAACACAAATTACTCTTACATCATTCAATTCAATTCCAGTCTCTTCCATAACTTCTCTTTTTGCACCTTGTTCAAATGTCTCTTTAAAATGCAATTTTCCTCCAGGCATTGTCCAGGTTCCTGCACCTTTTAATAAACTTGAAGCTTTTTCAGGATCTTCATGCCTTTTTCCTAAAAGAACTTTATTATTCTTAAGAATCATTACCCCAAATCCAACTCCTGGTTTAGGCTTTTGTAATTTTTGTTCCATTTTCAGTATCACTTATCTGATAACCCAATTCTTTAATTTTATTTCTTAATTCATCAGCCTTTTTCCAATCTTTATTTGCTCTTGCTTTTTCTCTTTCATCAACAAGTTTTTTTATTTCACTAGGAATAGAAATTTTTTCTTTTTTAAGTAAATCCAACCCAAAAACACTATCTATTTTCTTAATTATTTGGATTTTACCAGAAGCTTTTTCATCACGAACAAGTTTCCACAAAACCTGCAAAGCTTCAGGAGTATTTAAGTCATCATTCATTGCTTTTTCAAATTCTTCTAAATACTCTTCATTTTCTTTTTTGTCATCTTTTATCTCTGATATTATATTTTTCAGTCTTTTGTAAGAATTTTGTGCATTTTGAAGATTATCAATTGTAAAATCTAATTGAGTTCTATAATGCGCTCCTAAACAAAAATATCTAAATACAAGAGGTTTGAATCCTTTTTTTTCAAGTTCAGAAATAGTATATATATTGCCCTGACTTTTAGACATTTTTCCACCTTTAAATAAAAGCCATCTTATATGCAACCAATAATTTACAAACTTTTTTCCTGTTGCAGATTCTGATTGAGCAATCTCATTTACATGATGAACAGGAATATGCTCTTC
>Ga0315276_10001942_pt1 | contig 18721 bp, 14 predicted proteins | sample YL17G05_0_MG_FD_204542 | JGI IMG/M metagenome (GOLD analysis project Ga0315276, IMG submission 204542) | Sediment microbial communities from Yellowstone Lake, YNP, Wyoming, USA - YL17G05_0 | ecosystem: Environmental > Aquatic > Freshwater > Lake > Sediment | place: USA: Wyoming | collected... | reverse complement strand
GTATCGCCGCGCCCGCTGCGCCCGGGGTAGCCATACTCGTGCCGCTATATGTGTCATAACTACTGTTATTAGTTGCTATGGACGAGTATAAACCTATTCCATTGGTTACAATATCGGGTTTGATTCGCCCGTCATCAGTCGGACCCCACCCACTGAAGACAGTCATCGCTGCTTTGCTGGTGTCGCGGATACCGCCGGTAACCGCATCATCTACAGCCCCTACGGTCATAATATTTTTGGCACTGCTGATGTTCATAATTGTATCGAAACCGCCGTTATCCCAGCCGTCATCATAAGGGTCAGTTGCAGGGTTGTAGGTTTTTGTTCGCCATCTCGCATTTCTGTAGTATTCAAATGTGGTTCCCTCGGCTGGCGCATCGTCGTTGCGGTCATTGCCTGCGGCCCTAAAGGGCAAATAGTACGGGGCGTTATAGCAAAGGTCGTCCCAGTCCGAAACCTCTGAATCGTACTGGCCAAAATAGTCTGACTCCCTGACCCCTGAACCCCAGGTTCCATACCAGCGAGGTGGAGAGGAGCTGTTTTCCCAGCCGCATATATAGCCGTATGAATGGTTGGATACCTGTATTTTGCCCGGCTCGTTCGGATAGCTCATCGCCCGCGAGGTAGTCTCCGAGACATCGCTGGTCCATTCGTAAGAATCAATCAACACGCTCGGCGCCATACCCAAAGCGTTGGCGACGACTCCCGCAGCTGCGATTGTTCCGCCGACATGCGTGGAATGGTCATGGTTAGCAGCGCCATCCATAACAGTTACCCGTCCGCCGAATTCCTGATGAGTGGGCCTGACAGCGCCGGCGTCCCAAACGCCAACAGTTAAACCTTCTCCATTTAGGTAGTAAGGCTGCGTATTTCTGATAAGGTCCGCTGCGATAGATATTGCGGCGTTCACATTGCAGGTTTTGTAGGTATAGACCCTTCCGCCTTCTATCGCCATCAGCTCGAAGGTTGAGTTGTTAATCTGCTCTTTCGGCGTCCAGCCACAGCTTTGGGCTATTTCCCAGGCAGCAGCTTTCCTTTGCCGGCTTTTGTTCGCCAGGCGTTCGACTGCCTGCTGGCGCACATTGCGGTTGCTCAGGTTGGCGATAGTATCTTTCCGGTCGGCTTTGCCATCTGTTGAAATACAGACCAACACAACGAATATGAATACGGGGGATAGAAAGCGAAGGCGGGAAAATGCGCAACCCGCTCCGGCACGCACCTTTCTTCGAAATTTTCCGAAAAGAATGCTTTTCATCCCATCCTGCCCTACTTTGCCGGCCGCTTCGCTTTGCGGTTAAACACCAAAAATTTGCATAGCAACATTTTCATTTTAACCAATACGACGCTAAAAGTCAAAAAAACATCTGCATCGACACCCCAGTAATATCAAAATAGGGGTTTCTGTCTTGTAAATGGGGATATAGCACTGTAACATAACGGCTGTTTTATAAAGGAGCTATCACAAATGGCGGAAGAATTAATAGGAATAATAGGCGGTTCCGGGCTGGGCGATACGCTGGCTGAACAAATAACTGACGCGGAACTTCACGATGTTGACACACCTTTCGGCAAACCAAGCACAGCTATTTTAATCGGCAGATTCGGCAACAAACGGGTCGCATTTATAAATCGGCACGGCAAGGGGCATAAACTTTCGCCGAGCGAAGTCCCGTTTGCGGCGAATATCTTCGCACTGAAAAAGTCGGGCGTTCATACGATAATCGGCAGCTGTGCGGTAGGATCGCTTCGCAAGGACATTGCTCCGGGCGATTTGGTTGTTGTCGACCAGTTCATCGACAAGACGTTCAAACGGCAAAGCAGTTTTTTCGACGGTTTCGGCGCGGTGCACTGCGAGATGGCTGAGCCAACCTGCGGGCGGGTCAGGAAGCTGCTTTGCGAGGCGGCGAAGACAATCGATATAAAGACACATTCGAAGGGCACCTATGTATGTATGGAAGGCCCGCAATTTTCCACGCGGGCCGAATCGCTGATGCACCAGAAATGGGGCGGTGACTTGATTGGTATGACCGCTATGCCGGAGGCGAAATTAGCCAGAGAGGCACAAATTTGCTACGCGTTGATTGCACTGCCGAGTGATTATGACTGCTGGCAAGTCCGCGAGCAAAAAGACAAGCAGGAACTTCTTAAAGAGATTATTGGAAATCTGCAAATGGCAACGAACCATTGCATAGAGCTTATCAAGGCGGTACTGAAAAGCGAAAGCAAACTTGTCTGCGATGACTGCTCCTGCCGAAAAAGTCTTGATTTGGCTGTGTGGACAGCGGACAGCCAAATCAAAGCGGCTGATAAGGAAAAACTAAAAGCGCTTTTTGAATAAGCGGAGGCCCTGACATCAGGCCAAGGAACGACCGTGTAATGAATTAGTGTTCTTAAGATAATTGGATTCGAAAGGACAGCAATGAAAAAAGCAGTTATTCTGACAGCAGGCGTTATTATTTTAATCGCGGGATGCGGGGGACAAGATACATCAAAACCGGAAACAAATAAATGGAGACTGATAGCCGCCGAAAACACGCAACTGAAAAAACAATCGGAACAACTCAAGGGAGAACTCGAAAAGCAAAAGAAGCTGCTTGCGAAAAGCTCGGAGGAGAGAAAAGTTTCGGAAGAACAACTGCGGAAAGACGCTGAAAATCAGTTAAAGACCGCCACGGAAGAGAACTCGACACTACGCCAGACAACCGAAAGACTCGAAAACCAAGTAAAGCAGCTTGAAGAAGAACTCGAAACCTTCACGAATTCGAAAAAATACAAAAAATGGGAAGAAGAAACACAGAAAAGTTTTAATGACATGGCAGAAAGTGCTGTTAAAGGCCTTGAAAAAATAGCGGAACTACAAGAGGAAAACGAGAAGCTCAAAGCTGAAATAACAGAGCTTAAAAAATAATCAGAAACGCATAAGGGACCTGCCTCCCTTGCCCGCGCATACCAATTAGCTATCTGGCCGCAGCCTCTATACAATCGGGCAGCTTTTCGTTCGGGTAACGTTTTTGCATCGCTGCGGCGACAAGTCCGGCGAACATAGGGGCAGGTCTTAATGGACGCGAAGTAAGGCAGGGATGGGCCTGGGTAGCCATAAAGAACGGATGAGAGGGAATCTCGAGGATTTGCATAATAGGTTGACTGGGGGCCTTGCCGGAAAAGATTAAACCGGCTTTTTCCAATTGCTCAATGTATCGCGGGTCAACCTCGTAACGATGCCTGAATCGCATCCTGACAGAGTCGGCTTCGGCGAACAACTTCCATGCGAGGGTTTCCGGTTTTAATTCTATGTCCTTTCCGCCGAGGCGCATATTGCCGCCGAGTCCTTCTATTTTTTTCTGCTCGGGCAAAATGTCGATTACCGCATCGGGGCAATCGGCCTGAATTTCGGTAGAGTTGGCTTTTTCAAGCCCGCAGACGTTTCTGGCAAATTCTATAACGGCCATTTGAAATCCGAAGCACAGTCCGAGATACGGCAGGTTATTTTCTCTGGCAAATTTTATACAGGCGATTTTTCCTTCCGCGCCTCGTGTGCCGAACCCGCCGGGGACAATAATGCCATCGACTCCGGCAAGATGGCCGGCTACGTTGTCATCGGTGATGTTGGTTGTTTCAATCCATTTTATTTCCGCCTTACAGCCAAGCGCGATGCCGGCGTGTTCGAGGGCGTTGATTATGGAGGCGTAACTATCGCGGACGGCGGTGTACTTGCCGGTAATACCGATGGTTATTTCGCGATTGAGGGAGTCGATTTTGTCGGTGAAATCGCACCATTTGGCCCATGCCTTGCGTTCGTGGCGGAGATTAATTCTGTCTTCTATTTTGAGCAGGCGCAGTACCTGAAAATCAAGGCCTGCCTCTCTGAGCATCGCGGGTATAGTATAAATGCTGGTAGAATCCGGGAGGCTGATTACCCTTTCGACAGGGACATTGCTGTAAACGCTGATTTTTTGGCGGGCCTTTTCGGCAACAGGATGTGTAGCCCTGCAGGCGATGATGTCCGGCTGAACACCAAGCTGCATAAGCTGCTTGATGCCGAGCTGGGCGGCCTTGGATTTTTGTTCGCCGAGGGTGGGCGGCTCAAGAATATAGGTCAAAGCAACGAAGCAACAGCTATTGGGGCCTTCTTCATAGGCAAGCTCGCGCATCGCTTCGATGTAGTAAGCGTTTTCCAAATCACCTACGGTCCCGCCGATTTCGACAAAGACAATGTCGGCGTCGGTTTTGGCGGCGAGGCTGCGCAGGCGGAGTTTTACTTCGCCGGTGACGTGCGGAATCATCTGAACGTCTCTGCCGAGATAGTCGCCGTGGCGTTCCTTGTTGAGGACGTCATTGAAGATTTGGCCTGATGTGCAGAAATTCGCCATTGAGAGGTTCTGGTCGAGCATTCTCTCGTAAGTGCCCAGGTCCATATCGGTTTCCATACCATCGTCGAGAACAAAGACCTCGCCGTGGCGGAATGGATTGAGCGTGCCGGAATCGATATTCAGATAGCCTTCGAGCTTTATTGGAGTGACTTTTAACCCCTTGTCCTGCATGAGTTTAGCAAGGCAGGAGGAGAAAATTCCTTTTCCCAGGCCGCTCATTACGGTGCCCATAACGAAGACATAGCGGGCCTTTCCTTTTTTATAACCGGGCGGAAGCGGTGAGAAAAACTCGCTATCAACTGAAACGTCTCCAACGGATGCTAATAAATCCTTGTCTTTCATAGGTTTCCTTCTTTTATTTCAAGCCACAGAGAACAAACATATTTATTTTTTGCCACAGAGGACACAGAGTTCACAGAGAAATATTTAATTACTTTTTCCTAAAATGATTGGCTTACATATTGCTTCAATATCAGAAATTACTTTATCCATACGAGTAGCAATAGGGTCATCTGCATCACTACTTAAAATACATAACTCGTTCTTTCTGATTTCATCCTTAACGTTCTTATCACGATCATTACCGTGGTATTCTGAAATTCTTACCAAAGTTCTTGCGGCAATGTACATATCATCCATTATTTCCTTGAGATCCTTAAAAGGTTTCGTCTTATCAGAACCGAATCTTGCCATAAATTGATAACGCTTAGAATAAAGCTTATTGAAAACCTCCTGTCTTTTCTCATATCGTTCATAAAAAGCTCGAACTACTAACGGTTCATTTAAATGGTTTCTCGTTGAAACTTCGCCCGAATAACCGACGGGATTCCGTATCGCACGAACGGCGTCTTTTGCTTCATAAAAAAGAACTAAGACTTCTTCTGCAAGTTCAATTTTACGTTTGCCCTGAAATTCTTTTCTCCAAGCATTAATCCCATATATCGCCACTCCTGAAGCAGCAATAATTGCAATAGTATTGATTATTTCTAAAACCATCTTTATTTCTTCTTGCGACAACTTATAACACATTTTTCTCTGTGTCCTCTGTGGCTAAAAATTCTGGATTCCCGCTTTCGCGGGAATGACAGATAGTTATTCCTATTTTTGTCCTCTTTTGTATCTTTTCACAAATTCTGCGTACTGCTGCGGGGTGTCGATACCATCGCAGGTGTGTTCGACTTTGCCGACTAATATAGCGAAGCCATTTTCAATTGCACGCAATTGTTCGAGTTTTTCGATTTTTTCCAGCGGGGTCTGCGGCAGTTTTGTAATCTTCAGCAGAAAATCCTTCCGGTAGGCGTAAATTCCGAGATGACGCAGATAGTTTTCGAGTTTGCCTACGCCGGCCTTGTCTCTGTCATAAGGTATTACCGACCTTGAAAAATAGATTGCCTTATTGTTGCAATCAGTAATTACTTTTACGATGTTCGGGTCGGAGATTTGTTCAGCGTTTTGGAAATCGGCGGCGAGGGTGGCCATCGGACAATCGGGGTTATCTATTAAAAGCTGAGCAACCTTGTCTATATTAGCAGGGTCGATTTCGGGTTCGTCGGCCTGGAGGTTCACCACGATATCGACGTCGGTATCGGCAACGGCCTCGGCGATGCGGTCGGTTCCGCTGGGACAATCGGGGCTGGTCATAACACATTCGGCGCCGAAGGATTTGGCGGCGGCAGCGATTCGCTCATCATCGGCGGCTATTATTATCTTTTCGGGCAGTTTGGCGGCGCAGGCGCGCTGCCAGGTGTGCTGGATGAGGAATTGGCCGGTATCTTTGGCGAGAACCTTAGCGGGGAACCTGGTAGAACCGTAACGAGCAGGAATACAAGCGTAAACTATCACAAAAATAAACCTTCCCGGCAGCGGAACCGGGCCGAAGTACCGATAAAAAACCGCTGCCGAAGTATATTAAGCCGGAAAGAAGATTTTGTCAACAGAAGAAAATATTTTGTTCGATTTAGTATTGACAAAAAGAGAAAGCTGTGGTATAATGTTATGACAATGCAAATTAACCAGAGAAATTTGTTTGGTTGGTGGTGGCCTGCGGAATAAATCCGGCAGGCGGCGTTAATTTGCTGTTGTAAACTTATTTTAGATTCTTTTGAAGGCGGCCTGTTGGAAAAACGGGTCGCCTTTTTTATTTGTATTTATGAGGGTTTGCGGATAAAAAGTGTAAGAAATAAGCCACAGAGAGCACAGAGAACACAGAGAATTTATTTTTAGACACGGATTTACACTGATTAACACTGTTTATAAAAAGATACAAAAAACTTAAGGACGTTAAAAGAAGGTAAGACATTGCAAATAAAGAAGTTATAAAAAGGGAAAAACACACAGAAAAACAAGTAGTTGAAGGGTTGTATTACAGAGAAAATAAAAAGTAAATGGATTCCCGCTCCTTCGACCGTGCTCAGGACAGGTTCCGCGGGAATGACAGGGAAAGCTGGAATGAACGATTACAGAGAAATAATAGCCAATGCCCAGCCGGGACAAATCGTGCCGATAGTCAAGGAGATGGATATTGACGAGCCGGTAGATTTTTTTGCCAAGCTGAGTGACTACGGACGGGCTAAAAATTGTGCCTTGTTTGAGGCAAGCGATTACCTTGCGGAAAACGCGCTGAGCTTCGGGACAGCAAGGCCTGGGCTTTACATCACCGGAACCGGGGCCGATTTCAAAATCGCGGCCCTTAGCAGCACCGGCAGGAGGATGATAGAGTATCTGTCGGGCAAGAGGGAAAAAATCTTCGGTTTTTGTAAAACGGTGGAATTCGGCCCGGACACGATTATAGGCAGAATTAAGCAGGGTGAAACAGTAATAGATGAGCAATCTCGGCTGCAAAGCACAAACCAGATGGACGTACTGCGGGCGGTCGCGTTTAGTTTCAGCCTGGCGAGCAAGCCTTTCCGCGTAACCTGCGGACTATTGGGGGCGCTAAGCTACGATTTTATAGACCAGTTCGAGAAACTTCCTGCCAGCGGAGATGATTTGCTCGGCAATCCTGATTACGAACTTTATTTTGCTGATAACATTTTCCTGTGCGACCACAAGCAAAACAAAGGTTACGTTATCGTCAATTGCGTTATAACCGACGGCGACCGTGAAACAGCGATAGCTGAGGCGCAGGATTGTTTCAAATATTATTTCGATATTGCAAAAACAAAAGCGCCAAAGGGACGAAAATATACAGGGCCGCTGGCAACCGCTTCGACTGATACCGACCGGCAGGAATATGAGAAAATGGTTCGCGACGCCAAGTGTCACATCGTCGATGGCGATATTTTTCAGGTGGTATTAAGCAGGACGAAGATAGAACCGTGTCCCGATGAGCCGCTGGATGTTTATAAGCGTCTTCGAAAACTGAATCCTTCGCCGTATATGTTTTACTTGAACACACCGAGGACGATATTGATGGGGTCAAGTCCTGAACTTAATCTGCGAGTCAGCGGCGGCGAGAAGCGTGACGTAGAGATTCGGCCGATAGCGGGCACAAAGCCGCGGGGACGAGTAGGAGACAAAATTGACGCGGACACCGATTTCAGATACGAGGCGGAGCTGAAGCTCGACCATAAGGAGCTGGCTGAACATATAATGCTGGTTGATTTGGCGAGAAACGATATTGCGAGGGTTGCTGAGCCGGGCAGCAGAGTCGTTACGGAACTTTTGACGGCGGAAAAATACTCTGCGGTGCAGCATCTCGTAAGCAACGTAAAAGGCACACTGGCAAAAGGTCTCGATGCACTGAGCGCGTATCTCGCGACGATGAATATGGGGACGCTCACGGGAGCACCGAAGATTGAGGCGATGAAAATAATCCGTCAGCTCGAAAGTACCAAACGTGGATACTACGGCGGAGCGGTTTGCTACCTTACCGTTGACGGCCAATTCGACAGCTGCATTACTATAAGAAGTTTGCAGGTCAAAGACCATACCGCTTATATTCGGGCAGGAGCCGGCATAGTATATGACAGCGTGCCGAAAACAGAATTCGAAGAGACAGAGCACAAGGCAAATTCCTGTCTGCGTGCGATTCGCGGGGAATGATAAGCCACAGAGGACACAGAGAACACAGAGAAAAATTGGAAATAAAATGGGAAAGAAAATAGAAGATAAAAGTCGAAAAGTTTTGTTCATCGATAACTTCGATTCGTTCACATACAATCTGGTCGATGATTTCTGCAAGCGCAACTGCGAAGCGAAGGTATATCGGGCAGACACTAAACTGGAAGAGCTTAAGCGAGTGGTTGATGAATTCGACCCAGACCTTCTTGTGTTATCGCCCGGGCCGGGGACGCCTGACACGGCCGGCGTTACGCTGGCGGCGATAGATTATTTCAAAAACAAATTGCCTATATTCGGGGTTTGCCTGGGTCATCAGGCGATTACGCAGTATTTCGGCGGGAAAATAAGTCACGCCCCCCTGCCGATGCACGGAAAACCCTCGCGAATAACGCACAACGGCAAAGGGATATTCGCCGGCGTGGAAAATCCGCTGCAGGCTGGGCGCTATCACAGTCTCTGCTGCTATACGATTGAACTGCCGGGGTGCCTGGAGCAAACGGCGGAGTTCGAGGGGATTGTTATGGGAATCGAACATAAGAAGCTTGCGATATTCGGCGTGCAGTTTCACCCGGAAAGTATTTTAACACCCGCAGGCGGAAAAATAATCGAAAATATTTTATCGATAGCAACTGAAAAGAAACAAAAACAAGGCGCGTAGAATGGCAGGAATAACTGAATATATCGAGCCGTTGTTGAAAGGCCAAAGCTTGAGCCTCGAACAGGCAGAGCAATTATTGGATATTATTTTCGAAGGCCAGACAAGCGAGGTCCAGATTGCGGCGTTTCTTACAGCAATGCGCATCAAGGGCGCGACGGCGGCGGAACTGGCGGGACTTGCCAAATCGCTGCGACAGCACGCCGTCAAAGTAGAAGTCAATATCGAAAACTTAATTGACACCTGCGGTACAGGAGGCGGCGCCATTAAGACCTGCAACATCTCGACAGCTTCGGCGATAGTGGCGGCGGGCGCAGGGGTTTATGTCGCCAAGCATGGCAATCGCGGGATAACCAGCAAGTGCGGCTCGGCGGACGTGCTCGAAGCGTTAGGCGTTAAAATAGCTGCCGGGGCTGAGACAGTGGCTGAATGTATAAAGCAGGCGCATATCGGCTTCATGTTCGCACCGGCGTTTCATCCGGCGATGAAATATGTTCAGCCAATCCGCAAGAGCCTGGGATTTAGAACGGTATTCAATATTCTCGGGCCTTTGGCCAATCCGGCCGGCGTGCAGAGACAGGTACTTGGCGTGGCGGATGAAAACCTGATGGAAACGATAGCCGAGGCCCTTAAGCTGCTGGGTACAAAAGTCGCAATGGTCGTCCACAGTAACGGGATGGATGAAATAAGCACGACGGGAACGACCAAAATAATAAAATTAAACGAAGGCAAAATCGAAAGCTGTGAAATAAACGCGGAAGATTTTGGAATCCCACCGGCAGATATAAACGATTTGAAGGTAACCGACGCCCAGGCAAGCGCTAAGGTTCTCAAGGCGATACTAAGCGACGAAGAGAGCGGGCCACGAAGGGACATTGTTATTCTAAACGCCGCTGCCGCGATAATCGTCGCGGGACTGGCAACTGATTTCGAATCGGCAATCGGGCTGGCGGATGTTTCGGTCAGCAACGGCAGGGCCCTGGCTTGTCTGGAAAATTTAATCGATGTATCGAACAATGGATAACTAAATGCTGATAGTAAAAGTAAAAATTTGCGGTATTACCAATTATGAAGACGCATCAGCGGCGGTAGATATGGGCGCGGACATGCTGGGCTTTAACTTTTATCCGAAAAGCCCGCGGTTCATAGAACCGGGGAAGGCAGCGAAGATAATAAGCAAGCTGTCGGCGTTTACAGATATCGCAGGCGTTTTCGTGAACGAATCGATTGAGAAAATCCACGAAACGAAAGAGCAATGCCAATTAGACTGGGTACAGCTGCACGGTGATGAAGACCCGGAATTCTGCAAAGAATTTCTCTCTCATAACGTAAAAATAATGAAAGCTATACGCGTAAAAGGTCAGAAAGATATCGAAAGGGCGGAAAGCTTTTTCACCGACGCGATCCTGCTGGACGCCTTTGACCCTAAAAAATACGGCGGGACAGGCGTCAGCTTCGACTGGAACATCATAGGGCACATCGGCAAGCGTATTTTTCTGGCCGGCGGGATAAATCCAGATAATGCGGTAAAGGCTGTTGAATTAGGAGTTTACGGAATCGACGTGTGCAGCGGCATCGAACTGAGGCCCGGCAAAAAAGACAAAAGATTAATGAGGAAATTATTCGAAAATATACGGCATTTGAGAGGTTAGGGGCCACAGAGAATAAAGATGTTTTTAGCCACAGAGGGCACAGAGAACACAGAGGTAAAGTAAAAAAGAAAAAAACAAAAAGGAAAATCCAATGAAACGAATCCTGTTTTCTATAGTGTGTATTTCTCTGCTACTTACGACCTTTGCTAAGGCAGACGTATCAGACAAAAATGCCCAATTGATTCAAGCTGCACAAGATGGCGACCTCCCTGCCGTGCAAACCTTGTTGGCTGATGGTGCTTATGTCAATGCCAAAGATGACAATGGGATAACAGCCCTGTGGCAAGCGGCGGGGGAAGGCCATGCAAAAGTTGTCAAGTTCCTGCTGGAAAAGGGCGCTGATGTCAACGCAAAAGCCAACGATGGCGCAACAGCCCTTATAGTAGCAGCGGAACAAGGCCGGACGGAAATAGTCAAACTACTGTTGGAAAAGGACGCTGATATCAACCTCAGGGCTAATGATGGTGTAACAGTTCTAATGATGGCGTCGCAGAACGGCCATACGGAGGTCGTCAAGCTCCTTTTGGAAAAGGGTGCTGAGGTCAACTCTAAAAATAACGATGGTGTAACGGCCCTGTGGATAGCGGCACAGAATGGCCATACGGAAATTATTGAGCTCCTTTTGAAAAAAGGCGCTGATGTCAATGTAAAGAAAACCGACACCGGCGCAACAGCCCTGTGGATTGCGTCGCAGGAAGGCCGTACGGAAATCGTCAAACTCCTCTTGGAAAAGGGCGCCGAGGTCAATGTAAGAAGTACCGACGACGGCGGAACTGCCCTGATGCTGGCGGCGCAAAAGGGTCATACGGAGGTCGTCAAGCTCCTTTTAAATAAGGGTGCTGAGGTAAATGTAAAACAAATTGGCACAGGCTGTACAGCCCTGTTGATGGCTGCGCAGAACGGCCATACGGAGGTCGTCAAATCCTTATTGGAAAGGGGTACTGATGTCAATGTGAAAACCACCGATGGCGCAACGGCCCTGTGGATGGCGGCGCAAGAAGGCCATACGAAGGTCGTCAAACTCCTTCTGGAAAAAGGCGCTGATGTTAATGCGAGGGCTAACAGCGGCGCAACGGCCCTGATAATAGCGGCACAGAAGGGTCGTACAGAAGTCGTCAAGATACTGCTGAAAAAGGGTGCCGAGGTCAATGTGAAGATAACCGACATCGGCGTAACGGCACTGATGATGGCGGCACAGAACGGTCATACGGAAATCGTCAAACTCCTTTTAGAAAAGGGTGCTGATGTTAGCATTGAGGATAACCTCGGCATAACTGCCTTGGGTGCGGCGAAAAGTGAAGGGTACACAGATATTGTGCAACTGCTTGAAAAAGCCGGTGCGAAGGAATAAATTCGATTTCCGATTTCGGATTGTAGATTGCAGATTTGAACGCAGAATAAAAAGAAATGGATTCCTGCTTTCGCAGGAATGACAAGGGAAAAATTATATGAAATATAAAGGCAGGTTCGGAGATTACGGCGGATTCTATGTGCCGGAGGTTTTGATACCAGTTCTGGAAGAATTAGAAGAAGCGTTTTACCGCTTTTATGAAGATAAGCAATTTGTGTCTGAACTGGCGCTGCTTTCGAAAGATTATGCCGGCAGGCCGACGCCACTATACTTTGCCAAAAGGTTCAGCGAGTACGTCGGTTTTAAGGTTTATATAAAACGCGAAGACCTTCTGCACGGCGGAGCACACAAGGTCAACAACTCGCTCGGCCAGGGACTCCTAGCGAAATATATGGGTAAAACGAAACTTATCGCCGAGACGGGCGCGGGCCAGCACGGTCTGGCCACGGCGATGATTGGCGCACTGTTCGGGATGGAAACGAAAATCTTTATGGGTACGGTTGATATCGAACGGCAAAGCGTCAACGTCCATAAGATGAAACTGTGCGGCGCGGAGGTCGTGCCGGTCGAAGGCGGAACAGGGACACTCAAAGACGCCATCAATGACGCCCTTCGTTACTGGACGGCCCACGTCAGAGACACGTTTTACCTGTTCGGTTCGGCTGCTGGGCCGCATCCGTATCCGACAATAGTGAAACATTTCCAAAGCTGTATCGGTAAAGAGGCGAGGCAGCAGTGTCTCGACAAATTAGGCAAACTGCCCGATATGGTTGTCGCCTGTGTTGGCGGCGGAAGCAACGCGATAGGCATCTTTTCAGGATTTTTGGAAGATAAAGATGTGAAGCTAATCGGCGTCGAAGCCGGCGGCAGGAGCGTAGCCGAGGGCAAACACGCTGCAACAATTGTAGCAGGGCGAGTGGGTATTTTGCACGGGTCAAAATCATATTTGCTGCAGGACGCCGAGGGACAGGTCAACGAAACCGAATCGGTAAGCGCGGGATTAGATTACCCTGCTGTCGGGCCGGAGCATTGTTTCCTGAAAGATACCGGCAGGGCCAATTACGTGGCTGCTGAAGATGCCGAAGCGCTCGACGCATTCGAGCTGCTAAGTAAAACCGAAGGAATACTGCCGGCACTGGAAAGCTCGCACGCTCTGGCATACCTTATAAGCCAAAAGGGGAAATTAGCACCGGAACAAATAGCGGTAGTGAATCTTTCCGGCCGAGGTGACAAGGACGTTGGAATCGTAGAAAAATATCGACCCTGCTTCGCCCAAAGGGCTACGCAGGGCGAGCCTCTGCAAAGGACGAGTGACTTATGAAGACATATAAAGAACTTTTTTCCGAATTAAACAGAACGGCGTTGATACCTTTTTTCGTAATCGGCGACCCTGATTTCGATACGAGCCTTGAAATTGTGAAGACAGCTATCGACGCAGGGGCCGATATTTTGGAGCTGGGTATTCCGTTCTCCGACCCGATAGCAGATGGCCCGACGATTCAAAAGGCCGACATTCGGGCAAGGAACAGCGGAATAACTGTCGCAAAGGCGCGTGAGTTCATCCGAAAGGTCAAAGACTACAAGGACATCCCGATAGGACTACTGATGTATTACAACCTGATTTATCAGTATGGGACGGAAAAGTTTTTCAGCGATTTTCACAAAGCAGGCGTTAATAGTGTTTTAGTCGCTGATTTGAGTATCGACGACGCGGACGAAATTATGTCACCCGCAGCCGGAGCGGGAATTGATACCGTTTTTATGGTAACCCCAAATACCGATGCAGAGAGAATGAAACGAATTGCCTCCAAAACCACGGGATTTATTTACACAGTGTCACTGCTCGGCGTAACCGGCAGCAGAGAGAAACTGTCCGGCGAAGTTAGCGGGCTGGTGAAGAAGCTTAAGAAATTAACAACTGTGCCGATTTGCGTAGGATTTGGAATCAGTAAGCCGGAGCACGCGGTCGAGGTCGCCAAAGCCGGCGCAGACGGGGTAATAATCGGCTCAAGACTTGTAAAAATCATTGAGGATAACCTAAACGATAAAAAATCAATACCTGCAAAAATCACACAGCTCATAAAAGAAATAAAAAAGGCCATTGCAAATTAAGTGTACCTTTCACGATACTATAGGCATTAAAAAAGATTAATGTATGTCTCGTAAATGCGCAAAATGCGGTATAGTGTCTGAAATAGAAGAAACATTTCGCAAGTCATATTATTCTGACAAAATATTTTATTGCCCGACATGCTGGGAGAAAAATATGACCCAACAGGGGGAATCTTACCTGACGGCTTGCATCATCATATTAATCGGGGGATTGGTATGGGTAATGGCAAGTCCTCAAAACGAACTTGCAATGCTAATATTTCAGTCGGGTCTTTGTGTGTGCCTTGAAAACATACTTATACCGCTTCATGAACTTGGCCATATTTTTGCCAGCCTTATGACAAAAGGCAAAATATTTGGGGTAACAATCGGCATAGGCAGGACATTATACAGTCGCGACTTTTGGGGGATTAAATGGAAGTTCTGTGCGATTCCGATTTGCGGATTTACAATTACCGGCCACAAGAGTAAAAGATTTTATAGATTGAGGCGTTTCCTGACGACGTTAGGCGGGCCGCTGGTAAATTTCCTTTTGATACTCGTTGCGATAATTTTACTTTTCAATATTTCGTCACCACGGCTTTTGAGTGTGATAAAATTGTTCATAGCGGCAAATATGCTGGCATTACTATTTGGTCTTTGGCCCAGGAAAGTTAATTTAGCCGGCATAATAACGACATCTGACGGCTTGACACTACTGACAGTACCATTTATGTCCAAGTCAAAAATCGAACAGGAAATTGAATCTTGTTATGTGTGGGAAGGATATGGTTATTTTAGAAAAAATCTCTTTGAGGATGCTAAGCGGATTTATGAAACGGGGCTGGCGGTGTTTGGCAATAGTACCGCAATTCAAAACGAGATTGGGAGAGTGTTATTGTATCAGGGTAAATACATAGAAGCCCGAAACCTGTTTGTAGAATTGCAGAAAAATACCAACCTTAGTCCCTCTATGAATATTGACATTTTAAATTCCATCGCGACCGCTGACGTTATGATAGGAGAAAACGAACTACTTGAAGAAGCAGATGCCTTTTCCAAGACAGTCTGCGAAAACATGCCGTGGCAAATGGAATTTAAGTGGACACGAGGATTAGTGCTGGTGAAAAGGGGGTATATAGAACAAGGCTTGACCTTACTCAAGGAAGCAATGGACAAAATGGAAAACTCTTTTCACAAAGCAGTGTATGCCTCCTATATCTCCGAGGTTGAAAACAAAAAAGGTAATGCCGTTTGAAGCAAATAACTGTTGAGACAAAATAATAGTTTTACCGAGGGCAAGATAAATTTCTTTATTAGCTATTGACCAGCAGATAAGCCCGCAGCAGCTCCGCTACGCTCCAGGCCTGGGCAATGCAGCCTCTGGGCTTATGAGGCTCATTACCATCGAATATTTCGCAGATTTGTCCGAGGCAGCTATCTTCCGTCAGGTGCTTCAATAAAGGCGTAATAAATTTGGCGGCCTTCCTTTTGCTTTTTTGGCTGAAATCGTTGACCTTCAGGTAGCTTTCCACGAACGGCCCGATTAGATAAGGCCAAACAGTTCCCTGATGATAGGCATTGTCCCGCTTGAACTGCGGGCCTTCATATACGCCCTTGTAACGATTGCTTTCAACGTTTAATGTTCTCAGGCCAAAAGGAGTAAGCAGATTTTTCTGCACCGCGTCTACGACAGCCTTTTGCTGCTCCGAAGATAAAGGCGAAAAAGCAAGTGAGACAGCGAATATCTGGTTCGGTCGAAGACTTGCATCGGCTGAACCATCCGGCAAAACGCAATCATAAAGACAGCCGGCCGCTTCGTTCCAGAATAGCCTGCAAAAACTATTCCTGACTTTATCGGCCATATCGTGGTAATGTTTCGCGTTCTCTATGTCGTCCGAACCGTCATAAAATTGAGCAAGACAGCAAAGAGTATTATACCACAGCGCGTTAATCTCGACGGCTTTACCGTAGCGAGGGGTGAAAGCTACTCCATCATATTTAGCATCCATCCACGTCAGTTGAGTTTGTTCATCGCCTGAGGTTATAAGACCGTCGGCATCGGCTCGAATACCAAACCGAGTACCTTGCTGGTAAAAGTCTATAATGTTTCGGATTACCGGCAGAAGCTGCCCGGTGAAAGTTTCTGAATCGCCGCTTGTATTTAAGTATTGAAAAGCCGCGTTGATAAACCAAAGCGAAGCGTCTACGCTATTGAAGTGGGCAGTGTCACTGTAATCATCGAACCGATTCGGAATCATACCTTCGTCAGCGGCAGCGGCAAAGGTCGTCAAAACTGATTTTGCTTCTTCGAATCTTCCGGTGCAGAGCAGCAGTCCCGGCAATGATATAAAAGCATCTCTTCCCCAGTCCGCAAACCAGGGAAAGCCTGCTAAAATAGTGGTTCGTGATTGGCAACCCTCAACCGGCTGACGTTTTGCAATAAACTGGTCCGCTGCTAAACAAAGTTTTCGAAGCGTTTCATCGCCGGATACATTTTTTGAAGCGGCGATTAGACCATTTTGATGGCAGCGCAGCTCTTCACAGACCGTTTCAATATCCGCCTTTAGCTCGACCGCGTCGGATTCAGCCCTGCCGCTGTTGCTGAAATTCGCCCATAAAACAATTTTGGTCGGTTTTTCTATCGCGGCCTTAAAAAAGCCAGGCGTCCATAAATCTTCGGTAAAATCCTGACCTCTTTGTTCGTCATTGCGATAAACGAAATTAAACCACCATTGCTGGTCATTTTCGAAGTTCATAGATGGGCAGCTCAAAAACAATTCACAACTGCCCGGTACATCGTGACGAGTCAGCAAGCCGGCGCCAAGCCAGCTTGAAGAGATATGAGCGTAGGATTTTTGCAGCGAGTGGAAATCCCTCAACCCGATAAATGGGCGCAAAATAAACTCAAGGGGTTTTTTCACAGAGGTAAAATCATATACCACGGCGACCGTATCGGCATCGCGGAGAAGATATATGGATTTAGTCATCTTCAGATGAGGCAATCGGTAATCAAAATGGGCGCCGATGTCCTGACGAAAGCGCTTTAAATGCGTAAAACCTGTAGGAGCAAATTTGCCGCTGAATTCGAAGGTTGAAAGATTAAAAACTTCTCCGTTCGATATCACCATCTCCATGCAGTTTGCCAGCGCCATTATCCTGTTAGTGACGGGGTTAGGCGAGCCGATGAGTAAACCGTGATACCTTCTGGTATTGCAGCCGATGATTGTTGACGACGCGTAGTTGCCGCGGTCGTTGGTCAACAGCCATTCTTTAGTCAACAAATCCTCGAGGTTTTCTTTGTCCGCCGGTATTGAAACAATTTCATCACCGGCGACTTTTTGCAGCGTTAACACAAATTCACCCCGTTAGAAATTCACCGCTTTCGCAAGTTCTTTCTCGGAACATCGTTTATGCAGGTTGCCCAGTACGTTCATAAAGTTAATATAAGAATCGTACGGTGAATCATAGGGATTAAAGTATTTATGCACATCGCCGTCGGCGAAGTATTTTGTGCACATATAATAAAAATGGTCCGAGGTCTGCAATTTTCGCCAATCTGTAATGGTTTTTTCGTTGCCGGTTTTTTTGACGTCCTTTTCAATGCGGTACAACTCATGAAGAGCATTTGACTGCATCGCGTTTCCGAGCCAGGCAGAGAGGTCTCTTTCGATATCGGCCCAGCTTATCAGATGCGGCACATCGACCGTATCAACAGACTGAAACGATTGAACCACCTCGCTGGGGGTTTTGAAATTGTTGTGAGAGTTTCTCAAGACCTGTTCCGGCAGATGCCTCATAAAATCGAATATGCCCGTATCCTTCCACTGGTGCTCACCAAATGTTTCATAGTCCATAAAGAGGTTAACGACGTTTCCGTTAATACTGTTTATCCATCCCGCGAACTTGTCCGCGGTCAGGGGCCACTGAGACCAGCCCTTGTTGGAGAACCTAAAGGCAATATCATCACTGAGCGAATAATTCTTCAGCAGCAGTTTTAATTTGCTGCATCCTTTGGGGCTGTAGACGAAATTGGAGTTTCTGTAGCCGAGGATGTGGTCTGCTCCTTCGGTTATTATCGCATCGAATTTGCCTGTTGACTCAATGAGTGCGGCAAGGTCGTTATTATATATCAGCTCCGTATTTCTAAAAACCCTTGGTGTTTGACCAAACAAATTCTCGATAGTTTTGGTGTGTTTATCTATCTGTTCGAGGAACTCGTCGTGCGAGTAAAGGTAGCTTAAGCTGTGATAATACGTTTCAGCCAGAAATTCGACGCAACCTGTTTGTGCCAGGGCGTCGAACGTGCTGATAACCTCCGGCGCAAAGAGCTGGAGCTGCTCCAGTAATACGCCAGTCAGGCTGTATGCCACTTTGAACCTGCCATCGAATCTGCGGATTGTATCCAGAAGCAGCCGGTTGGCCGGTAGATAACATTTATCAGCCACCTTTCTGCAAATGGCGGCATTTTTGTTATCGTCAAAGTACCGGTCGTTTTTGTCGAAGACCGTATAGTGCCTTAATCGCAGAGGTTGATGTA
>Ga0315276_10001941_pt1 | contig 18723 bp, 17 predicted proteins | sample YL17G05_0_MG_FD_204542 | JGI IMG/M metagenome (GOLD analysis project Ga0315276, IMG submission 204542) | Sediment microbial communities from Yellowstone Lake, YNP, Wyoming, USA - YL17G05_0 | ecosystem: Environmental > Aquatic > Freshwater > Lake > Sediment | place: USA: Wyoming | collected... | reverse complement strand
TGGGGTTGAGGAACACCCACGGCGCCACGCCCATGAACACGGCCATCGCGATCACGGGCCACAGCACCCACTTTTCGCGCGTGCTGAGATCGGCCATCTTCTCGTTCTTCGGGTTGGTCACCGGTCCATAATTCACGCGCTGGAACATCCAGAGCATGTAGACCGCGGACAGGATGACGCCACTGGCCGCGACGACGGCAAAGGTCACGTTCCAGCGGAACGCGCCGAACAGAATCAGGAACTCCCCGACGAACCCCGCCAGGCCGGGCAGCCCGATCGACGCCAGCGTGATGATGAAAAACGCCGCCACCAGCTTCGGCGCCACGTGCTTCAGCCCGCCGAACTCCGAGATCAGGCGCGTGTGCCGGCGGTCGACGAGCATGCCGACGAGGAGGAAGAGGCCGCCGGTGGAGACGCCGTGGCTCAGCATCTGGTAGACGGCGCCCTGCATGCCCTGAATATTCATCGCCGTGATGCCGAGCACGACGAAGCCGAGGTGGCTCACGCTCGAGTAGGCGACCAGTTTCTTCATGTCGGGTTGCACCATCGCCACCAGCGCGCCGTAGACGATGCCGATGACGGCCAGCGTGGCGAGCAGCGGCGAGAAGTAGGCCGCGGCGTCCGGGAAGAGCGGGAACGCGAAGCGCAGCAGGCCGTAGGTGCCCATCTTCAGGAGCACGCCGGCCAGGATGACCGAGCCCGCGGTGGGCGCCTCGACGTGCGCGTCTGGCAGCCACGTGTGGAACGGGAACAGCGGCACCTTGATGGCGAACGCCACCGCGAAGGCGAGGAAGAACCACACCTGCAGGTTGCGCGGCACGGCAATCGCCAGCAGCGCCTCGTAGCTGAAGCTGTACGATCCGGTCAGCGTGCTGTGCAGGTGCGCCAGGCTCAGGATCGCGATGAGCATCAGCACCGAGCCGGCCATCGTGTAGAGGATGAACTTCACCGCGGCGTAAATGCGGCGCTCGTAGCCCCAGATCCCGATGAGGAAATACATCGGGATGAGCATGGCGTCCCAGAACAGGTAGAACAGGAACATGTCCAGGGACAGGAACACGCCGATCATCGCGCTCTCGAGCGCGAGCATGAAGAAGCAGAACTCTTTCACCTGCTTGTGGATCGACTGCCACGAGCCGAGCAGGGCGAGCGGCGTGAGGAACCCGGTCAGCACCACGAGGAAGAGGCTGATGCCGTCCACGCCGAGGGCGTACTGGATGCCGAAGGACGGGATCCAGTCGACTTTCTCGACCATCTGGAAGTCGGCACTGGCCGGGTCGAACTTCGCCCACATCCAGAGCGTGGCCGCAAACTCGACCAGCGACAGGCCGAGCGCGGTCCACTGGATGAAGCCGTCGCGCTGGTGATCGCGGTTCCTGACAAACAGCAGCAGGACCGCGCCGACCAGCGGCAGCGCAATGAGCAGCGACAAGATGGGCACTACCGCCATACGTAGTATCCGAGAATCATGACCACGCCCACGAACACCGACAGCGCGTAGGCACGCATCGAGCCTGTCTGCAGCCGGCGCAGGATTCCGCTCCAGCCGTTCACAACCGTCCCGGCGCCGTTCACGACGCCGTCAATCACGCCCGCGTCAAAGACCTTCCACAGGAACCGCTCCGAGACGCCCTTGATCGGCGAAACGATGACGGCGTCGTAGAACTCGTCGACGTAGTACTTGTTCAGCAGCACGCGGTGCACGCCGGCGAAACTCGCGGCAATGCGGTCGGTCAGCGCGCGGCTGCGCCGCCAGAAGAACCACGCGATGCCGATGCCCGCGACAGCCAGGCCGCTCGAGAAGGCCATAAGGGTGAGCTCAGCACGATGTTCGGTGGCGGCGTCCACGCCGGAGGGCGCTGGTCCGCCTTCGCCCACGGCCTCGGCGTGACTCACGGGACCCTCGGCCGGGGCTTCGGCGTGACTGGCGCCTCGCGCGCCGCCCGCTTCTATCCCTGGGGCGGCGAAGCTCGGCGCCAGAAAGTGCTCGATCTGGTTGCCGCCGCCAATGACCGCGGGGATGCCGACGTAGCCGGCCACCACGGAGCCGATCGCCAGCAGGATGAGCGCCGTCGCCATCGCTGGCGGGGCGTCGTGGAGGTGTCCGCCTTCGCTGGCATGACCGTGGGCGTGGCTGTCGTGTGGTCCGCCTACGCTCGCATGATCATCTCGAGCTACGGCGAGACTCGCGCCGGCCGCATGTTCACCCGGGCCGGCGCTCGTCCGCTTCCCGTGGAAGGTCAGGAACACCAGCCGGAACATGTAGATGGCGGTCAGGAGCGAGGCCGCGGCCGCGACCGCCCACACCACCGTGTGCCCGCCCGAGAAGGCCTTCCACAGGATCTCGTCCTTGCTGAAGAAAGCCGAGAGGAAGGGGAACCCCGCGATCGCCAGCGACGCGGTCAGGAACGTCCAGTAGGTGATCGGCAGTTCCTTGCGCAGGCCGCCCATCTTCCGGATGTCCTGCTCGCCGGCCAGTGCATGGATGACCGCGCCCGATCCGAGGAACAGGCAGGCCTTGAAGAACGCATGCGTGTAGAGATGGAAGATACCGGCGGCATACGCGCCGACACCCATCGCCACGAACATCAGGCCGAGCTGCGACACGGTCGAGTACGCGAGCACGCGCTTGATGTCGTTCTGCACCAGGCCGATGGTCCCGGCCATCAGGGCGGTGGCCACACCAACGCCCGCGACGATCGCCAGCGTTTCTGGCGCCGCACTGAACAGCACGGCGTTGCGCCCGATCATGTACACGCCCGCCGTCACCATCGTCGCCGCGTGGATCAGGGCGGAGACTGGCGTCGGGCCTTCCATGGCGTCCGGCAGCCAGACATGCAGCGGAATCTGCGCCGACTTGCCCGTCGCGCCGACAAACAGCAGCAGCGTCGCGATCGAGATCGCGCCGAACGTCACTTCCGGCTGCAGGTGGCCGGCCTGGCGCGCGACTTCCTGAAAGTCGAGGCTGCCAAACTGCGCGAACACCATGAACATCCCGAGCAGGAACCCGAAGTCGCCGACGCGATTGACGATGAACGCCTTCTTGCCGGCGTCCGACGCGGACTTCTTCGTGAACCAGAACCCGATGAGCAGGTAGGAGCAGAGGCCCACGCCTTCCCATCCGACGAACATCACCGGGAAGTTCGCGCCCAGCACCAGCACGAGCATGAAGGACGCGAATAGATTCAGGTACGAGAAGTAGCGCGCGTACTCGCTGTCGCGCTCCTCGTGCATGTAGGCCGTCGAATAGACGTGGATGAGAAACCCGATCCCGGAGACCACCAGAATCATGACCGAGGCCAGCGGGTCGAGGCGCAGCGTGAAGGGCACCACAAGCGCGCCCGACTCGATCCACGCCGCGACCTGCTGGACGATCCCGCGGTCGGCGGGCGGCATCTGCAGGAGATTCCAGACCGACACCACCGACATCCCGAACGCGCCGGCCATGGCGAGGCACGCCACGCCGCCCGACGCGGTCTTCGACAGGCGCCGCCCGACGGCGTGGTTGATCAGGAACCCGAGAAACGGCAGCAACGGTATGAGGAGCAGCACTGATCCCCTCACCACTTCAGGCTGGTGAACGCGTCCGGGTTGAGCGTCTCGCGATGGCGGAACAGCGCAATCACGAGGGCCAGCCCGACGGCGGCCTCGGCGGCCGCCACGGTGACAACAAAGAACATGATGACCTGGCCGTCCACGTGGCCTTGCGTGCGGCCGAAGGCGATGAACGCGAGGTTCACGGCGTTCAGCATCACCTCGATCGACAGGAGCATGGTGATCACGTTGCGGCGCAGGAAGACGCCCATCGTGCCTGTGGCGAACAGGATGGCTGACAGGATGAGGTAGTGACCCAGTGGGACCATGGCGCTACAGCTCCCGCTTCGCCAGGACGACGGCGCCGATCATCGCGACGAGGATCAGAATCGAGGTGACCTCGAACGCCAGTGAATAGTTGGTGAAGAGCACCGTGCCCAGAGATCGGACCGACTGGAGCGCCTGCGCATCGGCGCCGGCTCCGGCCGACAACATGCCGTCGTTCGCGCCGCGGGCCTTCATCAGCGCCCAGCCCAGTTCGGCGGCCAGCACGACGGCCAGCGCGGCCCCGGTGCGGATCGGCCCGCGCGTCAGTCCCCCCGCCGCCTCCAGGGCCGCCGGTTCGTCCTCGCGATGCGCGTTGAGCAGCATCACGACGAACAGGAACAGCACCATAATCGCGCCGGCGTAGATGATGATCTGCACCACGGCGGCAAACGGCGCGTCCAGCCCGATGTACAGGCCCGCCAGCGCGGCGAACGACACGATGAGCAGCAGGACGCTGTGCATCGGGTTCTTCCCGAGCACCACGGCCAGCGACGCCGCCACGGCCAGCGCGGCGAAGGCGTAGAAGACCAGCAACTCAGTACCCAAAGTAGATCACTCCCGCGGCGGTAACGATGAGGTTGAGCGCCGAGACGGGCAGCAGCACCTTCCACCCGAACATCATGAGCTGGTCGTAGCGCAGGCGCGGCAGCGTCCAGCGCATCCAGAGATAGAAGAACAGCAAGGCGCCGATCTTCACGAGAAACCAGATCCAGCCGAAGCCCAGCGGCAGGAACGGCCCGTGCCAGCCGCCGAGGAACACGTCGGTGGCCACCGCGCACGCGGTCACCATGTTGATGTACTCCGCGAGGAAGAACATCATGAACGCGGTGCTGCTGTACTCGGTGTGGTAGCCGGCCACCAGCTCCTGCTCGGCTTCCGGAAGGTCGAACGGGGCGCGGTTGGTCTCGGCCACGCCGGCGATGATGAAGATGACGAACCCGACAGGCTGCAGGAACACGAACCACTTCGGGATGACGCCGAACCACATCCCGGCCTGCGCGTTCACGATGTCGGTGACGGAGAGCGAGCCGGCCAGCAGCAGGACGGAGACGAGCGACATCCCGTAGGAGAGTTCGTAGCTGATCATCTGCGACGCCGAGCGCAGCGCGCCAAACAGCGAGTACTTGCTGTTCGAGCTCCAGCCGGCGAGCACAATGCCGTAGACGCTGACCGAGGTGATCGCGAAGATCACCAGCACCGCCACGTTGACGTCGGCGACCTGCAGGCTGATGGGCTCGGCCAGCAGCCCGAACAGCGTCGTCTCGGCGCCGAAGGGCACCACCGCAAAGGCCGCGAACGCCGCGGTCGCCGAGATGAGCGGCGCCAGGAAGAAGAGGACGCGGTCGGCCGAGAGCGGCCGCAGTGGCTCCTTGAAGATGAGCTTGACCACGTCGGCGATGGGCTGGAGCATCCCCTTCGGGCCGACCAGGTACGGGCCGTAGCGCTGCTGGATGAACGCGGCGACCTTGCGCTCGGAGTAGACCATCACGGCCGCCGAGAGCAGCAGCAGGCCGAAGACGGCGAAGATCATGCCGAACTGGGCGAGATACAGGGGAATCATCAGCGTCCGCCTCCCCGCCGCCAGTCCGCGTGCAGCGGGCAACGCCCTTCGCGGATGTGCGCCTCGTACTCGTGGCGGAAGTGCTGCAGCGTGCTGAGCACCGGCGCGACCTCGGCCTCGCCGAACGGGCACAGGGTCTTGCCGTTGATGTTGCGCGCGATGCTCTCGAGCAGGTCGAGGTCGCGCATCTCGCCCTCGCCGCGCTCGATCTTCTGGAGGATCTTCAACATCCAGTCCGCGCCCTCGCGGCAGGGCGTGCACTTCCCGCAGGACTCGTGGCGGTAGAAGTGGATCAGGTTCTCGGCCGCCCACACCATGCAGGTGGTGTCGTCCATGACGATCATGGCCGCCGACCCGAGCATCGAACCCGCCTTCGCGACGCCGTCGAAGCTGGCCGGCACGTCAATCGCGGCAGGCAACAGGACCGGCGTCGACGACCCGCCGGGGATCACGGCCTTGAGCGGCCGCCCGTTCCGGATGCCGCCGGCGTAGTCGTAAATCAGTTCCCGCAGCGTCGTGTGCATCGTCGCTTCGTAGACGCCGGGCTTGCGGACGTGGCCGCTGACGCAGTAGAGCTTCGGCCCGCCGTTCTTCTCGGGGCCGAGTTCGGAAAACCAGGCCGCGCCGTTCAGGATGATGGATGGCACGTTGGCCAGCGTCTCGACGTTGTTGATGACCGTCGGGCAGCCATAGAGGCCCACCACCGCCGGGAACGGCGGGCGCAGCCGCGGCTGGGCGCGCTTGCCTTCGAGCGACTCGAGCTGCGCGGATTCCTCGCCGGCCTCGTAGGCGCCGGCGCCGCGGTGCACGTGGATGTCGCAGTCGAAACCCGACCCGAAGATGTTCGTCCCGAGGTAGCCGCGCGCGCGGGCCTCGGCAATCGCCGCCTCGAGCACCTGTGACACGTGGTAGAACTCGCCGCGGATGTAGATGTAGCCCGTCTTCGCGCCGATGGCATAGCAGGCCATCGCCACGCCCTCGAGCACGAGGTGCGGGTTGCGCTCCATCAGGACGTGGTCCTTGAAGGTGCCGGGCTCGCTCTCGTCCGCATTGCAGACGACGTACTTCGGCTTGGGCGAGTCCTTGGGCACGAAGCCCCACTTCATGCCCGCCGGGAATCCTGCGCCGCCGCGGCCGCGCAGGCCCGAGGCCCTCACGACCTCGATGACCGCCGCCGGGAGCATGGTGAGCGCCTTGCGCAGGCCCTGGTACGCCCCGTGCGTGAGGGAGACGTCCAGCGTGAAGCTGTTGGGCTCGCGAACGAATTTCGTGAGGACTGGTTCGAACATCGGCTCATCAATACTGATCAGTAAACCGTCAGTCGTCAGTCGTCAGTCGTCAGTAGTGAGTAGAAGGCGCGTCGCGCATGCACGATGCTTGCTACTGGCTACTGTCGACTGACTACGTGTCCTTCTCCACACACAAATGGCACCCGGTCAGCCCGTCCAGCTGGCCGGCCTTCAGGTCGTCCACCAGCTGCTCGGCGCCGACCGTCGTCACGCACTCATGCCAGCGGTCGTTTACCAGCACCACCGGCGCGCGGTCGCAGGCCCCGAGGCATTCCACCTCGACCAGCGTGAAGGTGCCGGTCGGATCCGTCTCGCCGGGCTTGATCCCGATCTTGCGCGCCAGCACGTCGGTGATCCGCTCGGCGCCGTTCAGCGCGCAGGACAGCGTGCGGCACACTTGCAGCACGTACTTGCCGACGGGCTGCGCGTAGAACATCGTGTAGTACGACACGACGTCCTCGACCTCGGCCGGCGTGCACCCGATGAGCGTCGCCACGTAGACCATGGCGTTGACGCTGACGTAGCCCTGCTGGCGCTGCACCAGGTAGAGCGCGGGCAGCAGCACCGAGCGGCGGCGCTCGGGCGGGTAACGCGTCGCGATCTGCTCGAGCTCGGCCAGGTGCTCCGGCGTGAAGGCAAACGGCGCCCCCTGGTCCGGCAACTGGCGCGCGGACGTATGGAGCCCCGTGTCGTACGGCATCTTCGGGTGGAAGGTCACCGGTCGCAGTCCCCCATCACAACATCGGTCGTGCCGACGATGGCGACGACGTCGGCAATCAGGCCGCCCACCGCCAGCATGCCCAGCGCCTGGCAGGCGATGAGCGACGGCGAGCGCATCTTCACGCGCCACGGCCGGTTGCCGCCGTCGGAGACGATGTGGCAGCCGTGCTCGCCGCGCGGGCCCTCGATCGGCACGTAGACCTCGCCGGCAGGCACTGTGAACCCCTGCGAATAGATCAGGAAGTGCTGAATCAGCGCTTCCATCTCGGTGTAGACCTTGTCCTTGGGCGGCGGCACCACGCGGGGGGCGCTTGCGGCCCACTCGCCCCGCGGCGCAATCCGGTCAATCGCCTGCGTGCAGATCCTGATGCTCTCCCGCATCTCGTCGAGCCTGACGAGGTAGCGATCGAACGTGTCGCCGCGCACGCCTACCGGGACGTTGAACTCGAAGGTGTCGTAGCCGCTGTACGGGAACGCCTTACGCACGTCGTAGGTCGAGCCGGAGCCGCGGGCGATCGGCCCGACCAGGCCCCACGCCAGCGCGTCGGCCAGCGACAGCGTCCCGATGCCCTGCGTGCGGCGGAGGAAGATGGCGTTCTTCGTCAGCAGGTCTTCGTATTCGTCGATCTTCCCCGGCAACCGGCCGAGAATCGCGCGCACCGCCTCGTGGAATCCTTCCGGCAGATCCTCGCGCAGGCCGCCGACGCGGATGTAGCTCGGGAACATCCGGAACCCGGCGATGAGCTCGTTGATGTTGAGGAGGATCTCCCGCTCGCGCCAGGTGTAGAGCATCACGGTCATGGCGCCCAGGTCCATGACGTGCGTGCCGAGCCAGACCAGATGGCTGTTGAGGCGCTGCAGTTCGGCCAGCAGCACGCGGATCCACTTCACGCGATCCGGCATCTCGAGGCCGAGCAGTCTTTCGACCGCGAGGACATAGCCAAAGCTATTCGAGTGGGAGCTCAGGTAGTCCATGCGCTCGACCAGCGGAACCACCTGCTGCCATTTCTTCTGCTCGATCGTCTTCTCGATGCCGGTGTGCAGGTAGCCGATGGTCGGCATCGCGGAGAGGACGGTTTCGCCGTCCAGCTGCAGCACCAGTTGCAGCACACCGTGCGTACTGGGGTGCTGCGGCCCCATGTTGACGGTCAGGACCTCGGTGCGCAGATCAGGCATACGACTCCCGTTCGACGAGCTCGCAGATCGCGTGCAGCAGGGTGCGGTGCACTTCCTGCGCGCGCGCGGTCGACTCCGACGGCACGTTGATGTGGATAGCCGCCGACGCGCCCACGACGCCGCCGTCGCGGCCCGTCAGGGCGACGGTCGTCAGACCGCACCGCTTCGCGGTCGCGAAGGCCTCGAGCACGTTGTGCGATCCGCCGCTGGTCGAGATGCCCATCAGCACGTCGCCCTCGCGGCCGATCGCTTCGACCTGCCGGGCGAAGATCTTCGCGTACGCGTAGTCGTTGGCGACGGCCGTCAGGATCGACGTGTCCGTCGTCAGCGCGATCGACGCCAGCGCCGGGCGCTCCCGCTCGAAGCGGCCCACCAGCTCCGCGGCGAAGTGCTGCGCGTCGGACGCGCTGCCGCCGTTGCCGCACACCAGGATCTTCCCGCCGGCGCGAAGCGCGGTGATCATGGCCTCGGCCGCCGCGACGGTCGCCGTCACAGACGACGACTGCGCCTGCTCGTGCAGGCGCGCCGACGCCGCCAGCATCGCCGTGACGACCTCTGCCGGCGTGGGCGTCACGCCTGGTCTCCCCTCACGCGCCGGTCCTTCTCGATATGCGCCCTGAACTGCTCCGCGGTGACCTGGAGCGGGGCGTGCAGCTTCACGGGGATGTTCACCTGAACCGGGTAGTCCTTGCGCAGCGGGTGCCCCTCCCAGTCGTCGGGCGTCAGCAGGCGGCGCAGATCCGGATGCCCGTCGAACACGACGCCGAGCAGATCCCAGACCTCGCGCTCGAGAAATCCCGCGGACGGCCAGATGCCGGTGACGCTGTGCACGTGCGGCGCGTCGCCATCCACCTGCACCTTGACGCGCAGTCGCGCGGGCGCCGGACGGCCCGTCGTGGCCACGAGGCTGTAGTTCAGGTCGAAGCGCGGTGAGCGCGGCAGGTAGTCGACGCCCACCACGTCCACCAGCGCGGTGAAGCGCAGGCCCGGGTCGTCGCGTAGCGCCGTGCACACCGGGACCAGATCGGCAGCCGCCACGAGGATCACGGGCTGATCGATGCTGGGCACGGCCGCGACCCGGGCGCCGGGCGCGAGCGTTTCCAGGGCGGTAACAATGGTCAGTGCGTCCATGGGCCTGCCAGACAGTCTGTCCCTGCTACGCGAGCGGATAGCCGAACGCCCGCTGTTTGTCGATCTTCCGCTGCAGCGAGATGATGCCGTAGAGCAGCGCTTCCGGCCGAGGGGGGCAGCCGGGCACGAACACGTCGACGGGAACCACCTGGTCGACGCCCTGCACGATGGCGTAGTTGTCGAACACGCCGCCGCACGAGGCGCAGGCGCCCATCGAGATCACCCACTTGGGCTCGGGCATCTGGTCGTAGATGCGGCGCAGCGCCGGCGCCATCTTCCGCGACACCCGGCCGGCCACGATCATCAGGTCGGCCTGCCGCGGGGACGCGCGGAAGACCTCCGCCCCGAACCGCGCCAGGTCGTAGCGCGACGCGCCCAGCGACATCATCTCGATCGCGCAGCAGGCCAGACCGAAGGTGACCGGCCAGATCGAGGATCGGCGCGCCCACTGCACCATCTTGTCGACGGTCGTGGTCAGAATGGGGATTTCCAGATCAGGTGACATGCGTCTTCCGTCAGAGGCGTCCCCGCACAGAGGCGCGGCGGACGGCCGAAAACCGTCAGGGCCGGTTCCAGTCCAGGGCACCCTTCTTCCACACGTACGCGTAGCCGGCCACCAGGATGGCGAAGAACACCAGCACCTGGATGAAGCCCAGCCACTGGAGGTCGCGGATCGCCATGGCCCAGGGATACAGGAAGGCCACTTCGATGTCGAACAGCAGGAAGATCATCGCCACCAGGTAGAACTTCACCGAGTGGCGCTCGCGCGCGTCCCCGACCGGCGGCATCCCGCACTCGTACGGGGCCGCTTTTTCGGGCGTGGGGCGTCGCGGGCCCAGGACGCGCGCCATGAGGATGGACCCGAGGGCGAAGCCGAAGCCCAGAAGGGTCAGAATCAGAATAGAAAGCCAGCCCTGCATAGTCGGACCTCATGCTAACGGACCAGGGGGAGGGGGAGCAAGTAGAATGCCGGGGCTCGGGGCTCGGGGCTCGGGATTCGGCCGCCTTCGCCAGGCCTACGGCGCCCAAGGGGTTCGGCGGACTGACCGTTGTGCTACGGTTGTAGGGCCCATGCGCATCGCCTGGTTCAGCCCGCTGCCACCGCACCGCTCCGGCATCGCTGCGTACAGCGCCGAGTTGCTCCCCAGACTGCGCCACCACGAGATCGACGCGTTCGTGGATGACGGGGCGGACGCCCCCGGGGTGGCGGGGACGATGTCCGTCGCCGGGGTCACCCTCCGCGGCACGTACGACTTTCCGTGGCGCCATGCCACCCGGCCGTACGGTGCCGTCGTCTACCAACTCGGCAACCAGACATGCCACGACTATATGTGGCCGTATATGGTGCGCTACCCGGGGCTGGTGGTGCTGCACGACGCCCAGCTCCACCAAGCCAGGGCCCTCGGTCTGCTGGCCCGCCGGCGGAGGTCCGATGACTACCGGGCCGAGTTCAGCTTCAGTCATCCCGAGGCCGATCCTGATATTGCGGAGATCTTCGTGTCGGGCCTCGGCGGCGCGCTCGCCTATCAGTGGCCGATGCTCCGGGTGCCGATCGCGTCCGCGCGCCTGACGGCGGCCCACAACACGTGGCTGGTGCGCGATCTCGCAGGACGGTTTCCGGGTTGTCCGGTGCAGCACGTGCGCATGGGCACGCCGGACCCCCTCGCACAGGCGCGCACGCCCTCGATCGAGGTACGGCGGCGCCACGGCATTCGCGAGGGCGCCGTGGTGTTCGGGTCCTTCGGCCGGGTGACACCCGAGAAGCAGTTGACGCGCGTGCTGCTGGCCCTGGCCGAAGTGGCCGACGCCGTCCCGGCCGCCCACCTCCTCGTCGTCGGCGCCGCGCCGACCTATTTCGACTTCGGCGCGGACGTGCGGGCGCTCGGCCTCGAGGGCCGTGTGACGGTCACCGGCTACGTGCCTGATGCGGATCTGGCCGACTATCTGGGAGCCGTGGACGTCTGCCTCAACCTGCGGTGGCCGACGGGGCGGGAAACCTCGGCCGCCTGGATTCGATGTCTCGCCGCAGGCAAGCCGACCGTGATCTCGGACCTGGTCCACCTCGGCGATGTGCCGGCTCTTGACCTGCGTTCGATGACGGTCGCCTGCACCGACCCGACGGCCGGCGAACCGGTCTGCGTCGCGATCGAGCTCAACAACGACATCCCGATGCTGCGCCTCGCCCTGGTCGACCTGGCGGGAAACGCCGCCCTGCGCGGGCGCCTCGGCGCGGCGGCTCGCCGGTACTGGGCGGCGCACGCGACGATGGATCTCATGGCGCACGACTACGAAGCGGCGCTCGACCGGGTGTCGACCCTGCCAGACCCGGCGCGCCCCGCGGGGTGGCCGGCCCATCTCGCGGACGACGGCACGGCCACCGTTCAGCGGATTACGGCGGCGATGGGTGTGCCGTTCGACTGGGGCCGCGCGGAACGGACGTAGGAGGCATCTGTGTTCTTCGGACGCTTGTTGACCCCGGCTGAGATCGCCACGCTCAAGGAGGAACGCGAAGCCGCCGACCGCCGGTACAACGCGGCGCTGACGGCGTTGGACCAGGCGATCCCCAAGCTGCCCGAGTCTCCGCATCCGCCGCTCGCCTGCGACGAACAGCGGCTGCCCGAGTTGAACCAGCGGTGGCAGGTCGCGGGCGACGCCCCGCACGGATCGATGCCGCGCTGGACGCGGTGGCTGTCGGCGCCGCTGTGGCGGCTGGTTCGGGGCCGGGTCGAGGCGGAAATACACGCCGCGCTGCAGCGCCAGTCGGCATTCAACTCGATCCTGGTCGATCATCTCAACCGCAACGTGGCCGTCCACCGGTCGACGCGGGAGGCGATGGAGACGACCATCAGCGTGCTGCGGAGCCAGCTCGACCTGTTGGCGGTGTTCCACTCCCGGCTGGTGGAGTACCTCCAGCAGGTCACCCCCTACGTCGACACCAAGGACCGCGACGAGACGCTTGCCGGGCTACTGCTGGGGCTGTCGACGGGCCTGTCGTCGGGTCTGCACAGCATCACCGACGAGTTCCGGCGCCAGTTGGAGGCGATGCAGGCCCGCGAACAGCGGTACGTCGCCGCCGTGGACGAATTGCGGACGAGCATCGGCAGCGTGCAGCAGACCGGCCTCATGCTGAAGCGCGAGGTCGAGCGCCTGCTCGCCGCGCCGGGCGCGGCGGGGGCCGCGAGGGCCGGCGGCGCGGCGGGCTCAGGCCCCGCGACGCCCGTGCCGGCGACAGGCGTGACCGCCGTGCCCTCAGCGGCGCCGATGGCCGATACGGTGAATGCCTACAAGTACGTGGGCTTCGAGAACAAGTTCCGCGGATCGGAGGTGGACATCCGGGCGCGCCAGATGACGTACGTCGACGTGTTCCGCGGGGCGTCCGACGTGCTCGACCTGGGGTGCGGCCGCGGCGAACTGCTGGCACTGCTGAAGGAGCGGGGCATCCCGGCCCGGGGCCTCGACATCAACCACGAGATGGTCGAAGCGTGCCTGTCGCTGGGCCTCGACGCCCGGGAAGGGGACGCGATTGCGTATCTCGAGTCGCTGCCCGACGCGTCGCTGGGCGGCCTGATTGCCCTGCAGGTGGTCGAGCACTTCGCGCCGGCCTACCTGGTGCGGTTCCTGGACGTCGCGTTCCACAAGCTGCGCCCGGGCGCGCGCATCGTCCTCGAGACGCTGAACCCGTCGTGCTGGGTGGCGTTTTTCGAGGCCTACATCCGGGACATCACGCACGCGTGGCCGCTCCACCCCGAGACGCTGAAGTATCTGGTGGTGGCGTCGGGCTTTCAGCGGGTCGACGTGCGGATGATGTCGCCCTATCCCGAGGCGGCGAAGCTGCAGCACCTGTCCGGCGCGACGCAGCAGAGCCCGCTCGCCCTCGTCGGCCTGGCGTCGACATTCAACGACAACGTGAACAAGCTGAACGCGCTGATGTTCTCGTATCTGGACTACGCGGTGGTGGCGGAGCGCCTATAGCCTGTGAATATGCGCGCCGCTGAACGTCTTCAGCGCGTTGCGGGCGTCCATGATGAGCGACGCCTGCTTCACCAGTTCGGCGTAATCGAACGCATCGTGGTCGGTCGTGATGACCACGCAGTCGGGCTTCGCCGCCAGCGCCTCGGCCGGCGTGATCGCCGTGAAGCTGTGGCCGTCAAGCTTGAGCGTCGGCACGAACGGATCGCTGTAGGTGACCGTCGCCCCGCGGCCTAGCAGGTGCTCGATGACGTCCAGCGCCGGTGACTCACGCATGTCGCCGACGTTCTTCTTGTAGGCGATGCCGTAGATGTGGACGCGCGATCCGTTCACGGCCTTCTTCACCGAGTTGAGCGCGTCGGCCACGCGGCCGACCACCCACTCCGGCATGGAGCTGTTCACCTGGCCGGCCAGTTCGATGAAACGCGCCTCAAACCCGCTCTGGCGGGCCTTCCACGACAGGTAGAACGGGTCGATCGGGATGCAGTGGCCGCCCAGGCCCGGGCCCGGGTAGAACGGCATGAAACCGAACGGCTTCGTCTTGGCCGCGTCGATCACCTCCCACACGTCGATCTTCATGCGGTGGCACATCAGGGCGAGCTCGTTCACCATGCCGATGTTGACCGACCGGAAGGTGTTCTCGAGCAGCTTGGCCATCTCGGCCACCACCGTCGAGCTCACCGGCACGGTCTTGGTCACCACCGCGCCGTAGAGCGCGCAGCCAATCTCCGTGCTCTCCTTGTCGATGCCGCCGACGACCTTCGGGATGTCTTTGGTCAGGTACTGCGGGTTGGCCGGGTCGACGCGCTCGGGCGAAAAGACCAGGTAGAAGTCCTTCCCCGCCTTCAGCCCGGTCTCCTCGAGCATCGGCTTCACCAGCTCGTCGGTGGTGCCGGGGTAGGTGGTGGACTCGAGGCTGACCAGCTGCCCCTTCTTCAGGTGTTGCTTCACCGCTTCGACCGCCTGCACGACGTAGGACATGTCGGGGTCCTTCGTCTTGCGCAGGGGCGTGGGCACGGCGATGTCGATGCAGTCCATGTCCGCCAGGCCGCCCATCTCCGTCGTGGCCGTGAAGTGGCCGGACTTCACGACCTCGGTCAGTTCGGCCGTCGGCACGTCGGGAATGTAGCTGCGCCCGGCGTTGAGCTCGCCGACCTTCCACGCGTCGACGTCGAAGCCGGTGACGTGGAAGCCGGCCTTCGCCAGCTCCGCCGCCAGCGGCAGCCCCACGTACCCAAGGCCGATGATGCCGACCTTGCAGTCCCTGTTCTGAATGCGCGTGAGCAGACTCATGGTGATCCTCAAAAGGGGCGTTGGGCTACCAGGGCTTCGCAGGTTTCCTGCCGGACACCCGCTCGACGTCGGCGTCCACCATCATCTCGACGAGGCCGGCGAAGGTCACCGACGGCTCCCACTTCAAGATCTGGCGGGCTTTGGCCGGGTTGCCGATCAGGTGATCCACTTCGGCCGGCCGGAGCAGGTTGTGGTCGATTTCCACGTACTTCTGCCAGTCCAGACCCACGCGGGAGAAGGCGATCTGAACCAGGTCCTTTACCGAATGCGCTTCGCCGGTCGCCACGACGTAGTCGTCCGGCGTCGGCTGCTGCAGCATCAGATACATCGCACGGACGTAGTCGCCGGCGAAGCCCCAGTCACGATGCGCCTCGAGGTTCCCGAGGAAGAGCTTGTCCTGCAGGCCGAGCTTGATGCGGGCGGCCGCATAGGTCACCTTGCGGGTGACGAACTCGAAGCCGCGGCGCGGTGACTCGTGGTTGAAGAGGATGCCCGAGCACGCGAAGAGGTTGTAGCTCTCGCGATAGTTGACCGTGATGTAGTGGCCGAACACCTTCGACACGCCGTACGGGCTGCGGGGGTAGAACGGCGTCATCTCGGTCTGCGGCACTTCGCGCACCTTGCCGAACATCTCGCTCGACGAAGCCTGGTAGAACTTGATCTTCGGGTTCACGTGGCGGATGGCGTCGAGCACGCGCGTGACGCCCTGCGCGTTGAACTCGCCGGTGAGCAGCGGCTGCTCCCAGGACGCCGGCACGAACGACATCGCCGCGAGGTTGTAGAATTCGTCGGGCTCCTCCTCGGCGATCGCGCGGATGAGCGACATCTCGTCGAGCAGATCGGCCGGCCGGAGTTTGATACGATCCTGCAGGTGGTCGATGCGTTCGGAATTCGGATGGCTCAGCCGCCGGATGATGCCGGTGACCTGGTAGCCCTGTTCGAGCAGGAGCTCGGCCAGGTACGAGCCGTCCTGCCCCGTGACGCCGGTAATGATCGCGCGTTTGGACATATCAGCCTTCGTTCCTCACGTCTGTTGATCTTATGAGTGTACCACGCGCTGAATCAAGATTCACGACGCGGCTGTATCCCCCGCGCCACTGAGGCTCTGTAGATGAACAAACGTAGCATCTCGATCGTGTGGACCCGCCATAAGGGCCTGTAAGCGAACAAATGCTGCTACCTTTGTTCGCTAACAGGCCCTAAGGCCCGACATGGAGACCATCGACGCCCTCGTCATCGGCGGCGGCGTGACCGGCCTGGCGGCCGCCGCGGCCATCGCCCGGGCCGGCCGCACGGTCTGCGTGCTCGAGCGGCACCCGCGTCCGGGTATGGACACCAGCACGCACAACAGCGGCGTTATCCATGCGGGGATCTACCACCCGCCCGACTCCCTCAAGACGCGGCTCTGCGTCGAGGGCGCGCCGATGCTCTACGCGTTCTGTGCCGCCCACGGCGTCCCTCACGCCCGCTGCGGGAAGCTGATTGTCGCCTTCGACGACCGGGAGGCCGAGGCCCTGCCGGCGCTGAAAGCCAGGGGTGACGCGAACGGCGTCCAGGGGCTGACCCTGGTGGATGGCGACTTCATCCGGCAGCGTGAGCCGCACGCGGGTGGCGTCGCCGCCGTGTTTTCGCCCAACACCGGAATCGTCGAGCCCGAGGCCCTCGCGCGCACGCTGGCCCGGATCCTCGAACACGAGGGCGGCTACCTGCTGAGCGGCACGCGCGCAACGGGCGCCGAGGGCGAACCCGATGGCATGGTCATCCGCACCAATCAGGAGCACATCCGAGCCCGCATCGTCGTCAACGCCGCCGGCCTGCACGCCGACGAGGTGTCGGCCATGCTCGGCGGCGAGACGTTCACGATTCATCCGTGCCGCGGCGAGTACGCCGAACTGGCGTCGTCCAGGACGCATCTGGTCAACGCCCTCGTGTATCCGCTGCCGCACGCATCCGGCGATGGTCTCGGCGTCCACCTCACCAGGACGACGGGGGGCAGCGTGCTCATCGGCCCGACCGTGCATCATCGAACCGCGAAGGACGACTACGAGAGCGGCCGCACCCCGCTCGAAGACTTCCTGGAGCCCACGCGCCAACTGCTGCCAGGCATCACGCTGGACGATCTCCGGCTCGGATCGACCGGCATCCGGCCCAACCTGAACGCCCCGCACGAGACGTTGGCGGACTTCCTGATTCGCCGCGATCGTCGGAACCCGCGGGTCGTGCAGGCGTCCGGCATCAGTTCGCCAGGCCTGACGGCGTGCCTGGCGGTCGGCCGGATGGTGGCGGGTCTGGTGGAGGAAACGCTCGGCTGATCAGCTGGGGTCAGAGTCGACATGTATGCCGAATGTCGACTCTGACCCCAGCTGATCCTACCTGCCGAGGTAGCGCGCCAGAGCGTCCTGCCACGTGGGCATCGGGACGCCGGCCGCGCGCAGGCGGCTGTTGTCCAGGGCGCAGTAGACCGGACGAGGCGCGCGCAGCGTCACGTCGCCAAGGGTCACGGGCCTCAGCCGGGGCTCGCGCCCCAGCAGGCGCGCAATCTCCTCGGCCACCGCATACCACGTCGCGGCGCCGCTGTTCACGCAGTGATACAGGCCGGGGGCGGCGGTCGCCGCCAGGAGTGCGCGCGTCGCCGCGGCGAGATCGACGACGTAGCTCGGGGACACCGTCCGATCGGTGAACACCGGAATCTCCTGTCCACCTTCGATGCCGTCTACGATCCGATCGAGGCTGCTGCGCCCGGGCGCCCCCTCCCGCCGCGCCCCGAACAGGCTCTCGACACGCAGCACGAAGCCGCGCCGGGTCTCGAGGGCGAACCACTCCCCCAGCAGCTTCGACGCGGCGTACACCCCTTGGGGGTTCGGCTCGTCCGTCTCGACGTAGGGCCGCGAGGTCGTGCCGTCAAAGACGAAGTCGCTGCTGTAGTGGACCAGCGTCGCCCCGATCTCGTCGGCCGCGCGGGCGAGTTCACGGACGGCAAACGCGTTCAGCGCCAGGGCCCGCAGCGGCTGCGTCTCGGCGCCGTCGACATCGTTGTCGGCCGCGCAGTTGATGATGACGTCGGGCCGCTCGCGGCGGAGCCGCTCGTCCACCGCGGCGTCATCCGTCAGGTCGAGGTGACGCCGGGCGAGGGCGACCACACGCGCCGACGGCTGGAACGCCTCGACGATCGCCGTGCCCAGCAGGCCTTCGGCGCCGGTCACCAGAACCGTGGGCGTCATCAGGCCTTCCCGTTGCTGGCCGCGAACGCCCGCATCTTCTCGTCGTCGAACACGCCCTCCCACCGGGCGACGACCGCGGTGGAGATGCAGTTGCCCATGACGTTCACCGCGGTGCGGCCCATGTCCATGATCTGGTCGATGGCCAGAAGAATCGCCGCCCCCTCGAGCGGCAGCTTGAACTGCGCCAGCGTCGCCGTCAGGACGACCAGGGCCGCGCGCGGGACGCCGGCGACGCCCTTGCTCGTCAGCATCAGCGTCAGCATCATGATGAGCTGCTGGCCGAAGGTCATCGGCACGCCGAACAGCTGTGCCACGAACACGCTCGCCAGGGACAGGTACAGCGTCGTCCCGTCGAGGTTGAAGCTGTAGCCGGTGGGCAGCACCAGCCCGACGATGTTCTTCGGGCAGCCGAACCGCTCCATCACCTCCAGCGCTTTCGGCAGGGCGGCCTCGCTGCTCGCCGTCGTGAACGCGATGAGGAACGGCTCCTTGATGGCGCGCA
>Ga0315276_10001940_pt1 | contig 18726 bp, 14 predicted proteins | sample YL17G05_0_MG_FD_204542 | JGI IMG/M metagenome (GOLD analysis project Ga0315276, IMG submission 204542) | Sediment microbial communities from Yellowstone Lake, YNP, Wyoming, USA - YL17G05_0 | ecosystem: Environmental > Aquatic > Freshwater > Lake > Sediment | place: USA: Wyoming | collected... | reverse complement strand
CCTGCCCGATCACGACCGCGAGGAGGACGTGCCTCCCGTGGTCGATGAGCATGCGGCGGGAGCCGAAGGCGATCTCCTTGAGGGTCGTGTCCGAGTCGTCCTTGAAGCTCTCCTGCACGAACCCCTGGATGGCCACGAGCATTGCCGAGAGGATGGAGTCGTCCTGGTCCGGCTTGAGCCGCCTCGTCGCGTGGGCGATGAGGCAGCCCGTCGAGAGGATGAGGAAGACCTCGTCGACCACGGGGTCGACCGTCCCGATGTCAGCGATGGAGGGGGACCTCGCGAGCATCACGTTCCTCGCCGTCTTGGTGTCGTCGAGGAACTTGTAGAGGCGCGAGCGCCTGCCCGCCCTCGCGTGCTCGTGCTCGTGCTCGACGAGCATCCCGAGCTCGCTTCGGTCCAGCCACACGCTGCCGCAGCTCGGGCACACGTCGTACTCGACCCCGCGGAGCTCCCGCACCGCCATCATCCGGGTGCACTTGGGGCACACCATCGTGCCCATCAGCCCCTCGAGCTCCTCGTCGTCGAGCCAGATGCCCCCGCAGTTGGGGCACATGTCGAACTCGATGCCCTCGACGATCGTCAGCAGCATGTCATGCCCGCAGTTCGCACACTTCACGCGCCCACCTTCCGTCTCGTCATGATGGGAACGCACCGGCGCGTTTATCGCCCTTTGGGTGCGCCCGGATGGCCATGAGAATCTACGCCCCCCGGGCAGGAGAGGTGGGGCCCGTCGGGACGTCCCTCCACTCCAAGGCCGCAAGCCAGGGGCCTAGCTCAAGCTAGCCTGGACGCCGACCGGGTGGGGGGATGGGGCGCCGCCTGGCGCCATCGCGGTCGCCGGGGTGCGACGACCCGCCGCGCCGGCGCGATGGGAGGCGCGGCGGACCTTTGGCGGCGCCCGCTGTCATCGTTACAGCTTGAACTCCTCCCACAGGTTGGCGAAGCTCTCCACCAGGCCGTCGAGGAATGACTTGCGGTGCGTGAGGAGGATCTTGGCCACATCCTCCTGGTTGTTGACGAAGAAGAGGCTCTCGCGCCCCTTCTTCACCTTGCGCACCACCTCGCCATCCACGAGCTTGCTGAGGTGGTAAGAGAGTGTGGACGCGGAGACGGGGAAGCCCTCGGAGAGGACCTTGAAGTTCATCCCCGGGTTGAGGAGGAGCTTCATGACGATGCGGCGCGGGACCTCCTGGCGCAGCAGCGAGAGGAGCTGGCGGTCGACCGAGCCGTAGACGCCGACAGGGTAGTACCGCTTGTAGTTGCCGTCGGACTTCTCGATGAGCATCTCCCTCTCGACGAGGTACTTGAGGTGGTACTCGACGGTGCCCAGGGGCAGGGCGATCTGGCGCTGGATCTCGCGGAGGTGGGTGCCCGGCGAGGAGACTACGAAGTCGTAGATACGCTTCCTCGCCTCCAGCTCGAGGGCCTTCTCCTCTTCCTTCTTCGCCAAGGTCGCGCCACCCCCCCCGCGGCGGCACCCCTCCGTCGCAGGCGGGTCCCATTACGTCGCTAGGTGCTCTCGGGTACCCACTCCTGGCCTACTGCCGGGCTATCACTTCTTGATGAGCGTCGCGTACAAGATGACGAGGATGAACAGGTCGATGAGGACCAGCGTGGGGTCCAACCTCAGGTCGATGAGGTCCGTGAAGAGTGCGAGCGACATGACCACGCCCTTGACCGTGAAGAGCGCGAAGGCGGCCATGACGATGAGCACCTTGCGGTTGCCCGTCACGTAGTAGGAGTAGTAGGTCAAGACGAGGAGGCCCGCGGCGATGATGAGGACGAACGCGACCAGCATCTCGAGGACGTTCTCCAAGCCATCCCTCCAGGACCGGGGCTCCTGGCAGCCGCCCGTCCGTGGATGGGCATCGACCTCTCTTATAACTTCCGACGGGCGCCACCGGGGAATGGCTGGCGGCCACGGGCGGGGGGGGGGCGCTGCAAGCCTTTTTCTGGGGCAGGTGCCATACTGCACGGGAGGGTCGACGGTTGGCGCGCGGCGAGGGATTGCCCGCGAGGGCGGTGCGGGAGTCTCTGGAGTGGGCCAAGGAGCACCAGCGGGGCATAGGCAGGGCCTGGGACGAGACCATCGGGGTCCTCGGCTCGGCCGACTTCGAGGCCATCTCGGGGAAGGACACGCTGAGGAAGCTCCGGAGGGTCGTGCACAGGTGGCACGACATCACTGTGGAGCCGCTGGAGCGGCTCGGCCCCCTCGCGGAGCGCACGGGCACCGTCCCCGCCCCCGAGGATTCCCGCGCCTACCTCAGCCGGGTGATAATCGGCATGGACCTCGCCGAGTACAACAAGCTCTGCGACGACCTCCACGCCGAGCTGGAGGCCGCGGAGCAGGCCCAGCGGCCACTCGCAAGGCTGGACTGGCGCGACCGCATCGTGGAGCTGATGGAGCTCGGGGTGCGGTCAACGGCCGCGACGCTGGAGTGGGTCAAGGGGAAGCTCCACGCCGCCGAGGTGGCAAGTTGAGGCGCGGCCTGGACAAGGACGGTCGGCGGGGCGGGCGGGACGGGCGGGACGGGCTTGGCCGGCGGGGTCACACGAGGTCGGACTGGTTGTAGCGCTTGCAGTAGGGGTTCTCGCACCTGCTCATTTTGCGCATGTTGCCGCAGACGGGGCATCGGTCCTCAGCGGAGCGGGCCCGGTAGGCCTTCTTCCGGAGATTCCTCGGTCGCGCCCTTGCCATCGGAGCACCTATCCTCTTAGGAGCATGAGGGCAGGCCGTATTTAACGATTCTTGAATGGGTTTGAACGTCGGCGGGATGCGGAACACCCGAAGGTGGCCGTCGAGGGGGCCGCACAGCTGACGAGCCATCGGACCAGTGACCACAAAGTTAATGAGAGGGGGCCGTTTTCCCTGAGCGGCAAGGTGAGCGGCACGCTGGAGACCGTCCTCAAGGCCAAGCTCCACAGGCTTGTGGTCACGGAGACCGACCTCGACTACGAGGGCTCCATAGAGATAGGGGCCGAGCTCATGGAGGCGGCGGGCATCCGCCCCTACGAGCAGGTCCTCATCGCCAACTTCACCAACGGGTCGCGAGCGTGGACCTACGCCATCCCCCACAAGAGGGGGCAAGTCCGCCTGAACGGTGGCACGGCCAGGATGGGTCTGAAGGGCGACGTCGTGACGGTCTTCGCCTTCGTGCACATCGAGGCGGGCGAGGAGTTCCACCCGAAGATCGTCTTCGTCGGGAAGAAGAACTCCATCCGCAAGGTCGAGAAGCGGTAGCACCCGCACCTGGGGACGCCGCCACGGAACCCCTGCACTTCGCATATCGGAGCGCAGGCCTTTTCTTCGCGTCCTGCCATCGGGAGCGCATGCGCCTCACGACGGCCCCGCGCGTCCTCGACGACTTCCCCGAGCTCCAGGTCGTCCCCGTCCCCATGGAGGGCATGACGGTCCTGGATAGGCTGCCTGGCCTCGACGCGCTCAAGGCGGAGCTCGAGGCCCGCCTCCGTGCGCAGCACGCGGCCGACGCGCTCAAGGACGAGCCCCGGGTGCGTGCCTACCGCGCCTTCCTCTGGAGGCTCGGCATCGACCCCACAAAGGTGCGTCCGGCCTCGGAGGCGCTCGTGCGGAAGGTCGTGAGGGGGCGGCCGCTCCCCACCATCAACACCGCGGTGGACGCGCTCAACGTCGCCTCGATCGAGACCAACGTGGCCTTCGCCGCGTTCGACATGGACCTGCTCCGCGGCGACCTCACGCTGCGGTACGCCAGGCAGGGCGAGCAGTTCCTCGGCATCGGCATGGGGGGGCCCATCACGCTCGAGGGGAAGGAGCTCGTCATCGACGACACGGGCGCGCTCGTGGCCGTCTATCCGTACCGCGACGCCGACGCGACCAAGCTCACGACCCTGACCACCCGGTGCATGCTGCTCGGGTGCGGCGTGCCAGGCGTGGGCGGGTGGGACCTGAGGAGTGCCACCGACAGGTGCGCCGGGCTGATGCTCGAGCACACGCGCCCACGGCAATAGGCCGGGCAGGGCCGGTCCCGGGGGCTCACTTCTTCTTCGGTGCGGGGGGCGGGACTTCCTTCACGATGCCCGCGAGGCGCTTGGCCATCTCCATCTGCTCGTCGAGGCCGGAGGTGCCGCGTATGATGAGCCTGGCCCCGTCGGGGGAGCCGCCGCCGTGCATGCAGCCCGGCACGCCCGCGCCCATCGTGAGCCACTCGACGAGCCTTGCGATGCGCGCGCGGGTCTCGCCGTCCACGGCCGCGCCCAGGTACTTCTCCAGGAGCGGGCCGTAGCGAACGTCGGTGAAGTCCAAGTAGGAGGGCATGCACCCCGTCTCCGCGATGCCGCCCGCGATGTCCTGCGCGATGACCTTGGTCTCGTAGGGCAGCTTCGCCACGAGGACCTTGTTGACGTTGGACAGGAGCTGGTCGCACACCCACGCGCCGCTCGGGTGCTGGCGGCCCATGACCGCGGATGCGATGCCCATCGCGAAGGTGGTCTCGTTGTTGATCGCCATCTGGGCGAGCTTGTCCGCGAAGACCCTCTCCGAGAGCCCGTTGGCCCGGGCCATGAGCGCGGCCGCCCCTCGCATGACGTCGCCCTGGCCCGCCACGCACGCGCCGATGGCGGCGCGGTAGGGCGCGATGAAGTTCATGATGGCGTCGCGGGTGAACTGGTGCTCGCCGGCCATGAACACGCGCTCGGCAGGCACGTGCACGTCCTCGAAGAGCAAGTAGCCCTGGGTGATGCCCCCGCACTTGACGGGGAGGTCGAAATCGCCCTCGCAGCTGCAGCCCGCCTCGCGGTCGTCGGAGGAGTGGCGCGCCTCGACGACGGTGAGCCCCTCGATGTCACGGGGCACCGCGAAGGACACGCACCAGTCCGCGTCCTCCTTGGCGAGCGCGCTCTCGGTCATCACGAACACCTCGTTGGCGGCCGCGACGCCGCAGATCATGACCTTCGCCCCGCGGACGGTGACCGAGCCGTCGGGGTGACGCGCGACGATGCGCAGGTACATGTCGGGGTCGGCCTGCTCGTGCGGGGCCTTCGTGCGATCGCCCTTGGGGTCGGTGAGCGCTCCCGCGAGCGTGATGTCGCGCCGCTGCGCGTCCGCGAGCCAGGCCTTGAGACGTCCGTGGTGGCCGGTGCCGAGGGCCTTGTCCATGTCGTAGGTCGTCACGAACATGGCGTTGAGGGTGGCGTAGCCCGCGCACCTGCCGCCCGTGCAGGTGCCGGTGAGCTGGAAGGTGTGCCGCTTCATGCGGCAGTTGGCGACCATGTCGTCGGGCGAGCGGATGATGCTCAGGTACCTCGAGACGGGCTCGCCGGTGAGGTGGGACACGGTCGTGTAGAGTTCGCGCTCGGCGGGGTCGTGCTGCGCCGCGAAGATGCGCGCGTGGCCCTCGACGGTGTACCTCGTCGCGGGGTGCGTGGTCACGTCCTCGATGAGCTCGCCGAACTTGTAGACGTTCGGGCGCATCGCGCGCAGCGAGGCTCTGTACTCCTCAGGGGTCTTGAGCGCCAAGGGGGGCCCTCCAGGCGCTCGAGGGAGAGGCGTCCCCCTCGATAAACCTTGCCCATGATCGGGTCGAGCAGCCCGAGGGGGCGGGACTGGCGGCGGTCACTTCCTCCTTCTGCGCCGGGGCTTGGCCAGGAGGTCGGGGATGCCCTCCTCCTTGAACACCAGCTCGAGGTGGCGGCGGATGTCGTCGCGGACCTCGCGGTACCTCTCGATGCCCTGTCCCACAGGGTCCCCTATCTCCCAGTCCCCGGAGCTGACCAGCCAGGGCGCGGGGCACATGTCCCTCGCGTCGCAGCCCATGGTGAAGCTCGAGTCGGCCCTGTCGAGGGCGTCGCTGGTGAGCAGCTTCGGGCGCTGGTGCGAGATGTCGATGCCGAGCTCCGCCATGACCTCGACGGCCTTGGGCGCGACCCTGTCGCCTGGTGCGGTGCCCGCGCTCTCTGCCGCGACGCGGTCGCCCCCCATCGCCCGGGCCAGCCCTTCCGCCATCTGGCTGCGGCAGGAGTTGCCGACGCACACGAACAGCAGCCTGAGGGGCGTCCTCGGACTCACACGCAGGGCGATATGGTCGGTCTCGGGGGGCAGCGTTGCCATCGGGGCCGCGCTATGTGTTCCCCCCTCTTAAGATTATTGCCAATCCAGGCCGTGGAGGTTCGATGGGAAGGGACGACCCCGCCGCCACCCGGCACGAGGACGGTCGTCCCCGTCCCCGATGCCCCCGCGGGGCACCCGTGCCCAACCTATCCTCCAGGGGGACTATATAGTGAAGGCACAAAATCAATATATGGCACGTCCCTTGAGGATGGCGGAGGCGCTTCGGATGGAGACCCGCAAGGTCCAGATCACAGGCGGCTCGACCTACGTCATCTCGCTGCCCAAGAAGTGGGCGAGGGCCGCCGGCATCAAGCCGAACGACACCCTCGGGGTCATCCCCCAGGCCGACGGGACGCTCGTCGTCACTCCCAAGCTCGTCGAGGGGGTGACGGAGCGGGCCAAGGCCTTCGAGCTGGGCCCCTCGCCCGTGGACGAGGAGCTCTTCCGCGACCTCATCGCCGCCTACGTGACGGGCTACGACCTCATCGACCTCACCCAGCACCCCCGCATGACGGCGGCGGTGCGCAACGTGGTGCGCAAGTTCTGCCAGTCCGTCATCGGGCCCGAGATCATCGACGAGACCAACGAATCCATCAGGACCAGGGACCTGCTTGACCCCTCCGACTTGCCCTTCCGGACGTCGCTGACGCGCATGTACCGCATGGTGTCGGCCATGCACAAGGGCGCGGCGATAGCGTGCGCCGAGCTCGACACCCACCTCGCCGAGGACGTCGTCTACCGGGACGCGGAGGTCGACCGGCTGCACTGGCTCATCGCGCGCCAGTACAACCTGCTGCTCCGCGACGTGCACATGGCCGAGAAGATGGGCACGCCGCGCGAGCAGGCCATCATCTTCCTCCTCATCTCGCGCACCGTCGAGCGCATCGGCGACCACGCGGCCCGCATGGCCAAGCAGGTGCCCGAGCTGCGCGCGGCGGGCGCGGACGCGAAGCTCATGGCCGGCGTGACGCGCTACTCCGGCGAGCTCATGTCCATCCTCGACGACGTGATGGGCGCGCTGCTGGAGCGCAACGCGGCGCAGGCGCACGAGTGCATCAGGAGGGCGGGCGAGATGGACAAGGAGATCGAGAAGCTGAGCGGCCGTTTCTCGGGGCTGCCTGGCGACATCGCCCTGCCACTGGGCGCCATCGTCGACTCCCTCGAGCGCACGGGCCACTACATCAAGGACATCGGCGAGCTCGTCATCAACTACCTCATCGGGGAGAGCGACGCGACGGTCCGGACGGGCTGACCAGGTGATGGCCAGGACGACAACGGCCAAAGGGATCGCCAGGCGATGTCCTGCTGGCGAACCTTCATATAAATGGACGGTCCATTGATGTATGGGGTGTCCGTCGTCCGGCTGTCCAGGCGTGCAGGTCGTGGACCTGCCCAGTTGCTGGCCATGCTCATCATCGTCTGTCAGGGCTGCCCAGCCCTCCTTGCTGCCGTGGCATCCCCCGCCTCACCCGGTAACATCCGCGACGTGCGTCCGTCGCGCTCCCCCGCGGTCGGTCCCGGGCTGGCCGTTTCACTGGAGCCAGACGCGCTGACGGTCAATATCTCGAACTCCCAGAGCGGCCCTGCCCTGTTCAACGGCAGCGTGCGCATGGACCGCATTGTTCCAGGGCTGAGGTACACCATCACATTGAGCGGGTCGTGTGATTGGCCATCCATCGTGTCGCCGACCACGTTCGTCGTCAAGGACGACACCGCGATGGATTTCACGGCCACGGTCGTCGTGCCGCCAGCGACGCCGAGGGACACGACCGAGACGATGATCGTCTCCGCGACCGCGAAGGCCCCGGGGACCCCGACCTACACGGCCCAGGACCAGGCGACCGTGACCGTTGCTCCGTACTACGGCGTGCACCTCGCCGTCCCAGTGGACACGGTGGAGTTGCGCAGGGGCTCGACGACGCACATCCTGTGCAACCTCTCGAACAGGTGCAACGGTCCCATGGGCTTCCAGATCCAGCTCGTCGACCCGCCCGATGGCATCACGCTCGAGCCGGTGAGGATAGTGACCCTGGCGCAGGGTGACATCCTGGACGTTGACCTGGCCTTCCAGGTTACCGGGGACGCGTCCACGGGGACGCACGAGCTCGTCATACAGATAGGGTTCAGCGGTGACGCCCCTGGCGCGCCTCCCAAGACCGAGTCGATGACCATCGACGTCGTGCCTGCGACCGGGAGGACCGGGACTTCGCTCGTCGTCGTCGCGGCCGTCGCGGTCGCCATCGCGGTCGTCGTCCTCTACTTGCGAAGGTCATCGAGAAGGCACAGGGCCTTGGCCATCCCCTCGGGATGAGCGGGGCCCCCCTCGCGTGAGCCGCACACGGGGGTGAGGGCCTACCCCTATCCCAGCCTTGCAGGTCCCTGGAACACCAGCACCGAGCGGCCGGACCTGTGCGTCTCCACCAGCCCCTCCTTCCGCAGGTTCCTGATGTAGTAGGAGACGAGCTGCTTGGAGGAGCCGAGCTCGCGCGCGATGTCCTTCTGGGAGATGCCTGGCCGCTCGCCAACGATGCGCAGTATGGCGCGCTGCAGGGACATGGGCGACTGCTCCATGAGGGACGCGCCCGTGCCCTCCTTGAAGTACCGCTTGTAGATGCCGTCCAGGCGCGAGCGGATGAACTCCTGCCGCTCGAGCATCAGCAGGTGGTACGTCACCGTGCCGTTGGTGAGGCTGAACCTCTGCTTGATGGCGGAGAAGTTCACACCAGGGTTCTGGCAGATGTGCTCGTAGATGCGACCGCGGACGAAGTGGTCCATCATCCTCTCGCGGCGGATCTTGGTGTAGAGCGGCACCAGCAGCAGCCCCATGAGCGCGACCCGCCCGACCTCGGTGGCGAGCAGCGCGCCGATGGTCGCGGCCGCCGCGCCCGCGCCCACGCCGATGACGGCCCTCTCGCGCTGGCTCATTACCGGGCGCTCCTTGACCGCGGGCTCCGCGGGCGAGAGGGCCAGCGTCGATTGCGTGACGGAGCCTGCCTGGACCTCGAGCTCGGTCGTGTCGGTGCGGTAGCCCTCAAAGGAGGCGGTCACACTGATGCGGCCACGCGACGCGGGCACGCCCAAGAAGGTGAAGCTGCCGTTCCTGCCCGTCCGTGCCTCCAGGACCCAGCCGCCCGAGCCCTCCCAGCCGAGCTGCACGAGGGCGCCCTCCAGGGGCCGGCCGTCGCGCGCCGACGCCACCGTGCCGGTGACGATGGCGAAGTCCGCAGGCGATGCGTCGAGCGTGAGGTTGGCCCAAGCGGTGGCGCCGGGCACGATGTCGACTTGCACGGACGCGGGCGAGAAGCCGGGGGCGGTCGCGACCAGGGTGCGCGCGCCCTCGAGGCGCGGGTCAGAGATGACGAACCTGCCCTCCTGGTCCGTGACCGCGGGCTCGAACCCCGCCACCAGCGCGACCGCGCCTGGCAGAGGCATGCCCGACCGGCTGGTGACGATGCCGACGAGCATCTCCGTGGTGGGCACGTCCTCGCGCACCGAGAGGTTGAAGAACACGGTCCCGCCGGGCAGGACGAGCGCCTCGACGTTCGCGCCCCCGTAGCCCTCCTTCATGACGCTCAGCTCGTAGGGGCTGTCGACCGCGGGCACCCGCTGGAACGCGAAGGTGCCGCCCTCCCCCGTCAGGGCGGTCTCGTGGAAGGCCCCGCCGCGGCCCAGGAAGACCTCGGCCCCCTCGATGGGCCGGAGGCTGCCCTCGGCCGACACGCGGCCCAGCACGTTGCCGAAGCCGGGGCCGAGCGGGACTGTGAAGTTGACCCAGTTGGTCACGCGCGCCCGCAGCATCGGGGTCTGGTTGTGCCACCCATGGCCGTCCGCGGTGGCGGACAGGTCACCCGTGAAGTCCGAGCCGATGGAGAGGAACATCGCGTAGGTCCCATCCCTGTCGGCCACGGTCTCCCAGGTGCGCTGCGCGAACCCGAGCGAGACGCGCGCGCCGCGAACCGGCAGCCCGTCGACGTCGCGCACCCATCCCGTGACCGCGGTCTGGGGCGGGTCCACGGGTGCCAGCGGCACATCGATGGCCACGCTCCCGCCCTCCCCGAGGGCCACGCCGCCGCTGGCGGCCGAGTAGGCCTGCCCCTCCACCAGCCACGATAGGGTGTCGCCCTCGGTCGGCACGCCCTGTGCGGAGAACCGGCCGAGCGCGTCGGTCCGAAGGACCATCATCGGCACCGCGTCCCAGAGCGTGACCCACGCCCCCGCGACGGGCGCCCCCGTGCGGGCGTCGTGGACGAGGCCCTCGACGTCGACCGTCCTGCGCATCTGCGGCGCGAGCGCCATGTCCACGACGTTCGGCTCGAACTCCCGCAGATGCGTCCTGAGGGTGGAGGCCGCGTGGCCGTCCGCCGCGAAGGTGACATCGGTGTCCACGCCTGGCGGGAGGGTGAAGATCGAGTACGCGCCCGACGGTCCCGTGACCGTGCTGCGGGAGATGCCTGACGCGTCGACGGCGACCCTCGCGCCCTCGATGGGCCCCCTGGTGCTCGCGTCGATGACAGTGCCGGCGAGCACGCACGCGTTGCTCGCCTCGACGATGGCGATGGCGACGGAGGCGGTCCCGCCGTCCTCGAGCTCGACGGACGCGGTCGTCCTCGTGAACCCCTCACGGCGCGCGGTAAGCTCGCGCGGGCCCTGCAGGCCGTCCGCGATGACGACCGCGAGCCCCCGCGCGTCCGTGGTCCATGTGCCCTCCTTGCCCTCGACGGACACGACCGCCCCATCGACGGGCGTCCCGTGAGTTGCCTCGCTCACCGCGACCCATATGGTCTCTGACCCTCCCATGCCGTCCGTGAGGAGCGTTATGTTGGCCCATGCGATGCCCTGGGGGGGGACCTTGGCGCGCACGCTGGTCCTGACGTAGCCCTGCAGCGACGCGACCACCATGTGCACGCCCTCGAGGTCGACGGACTCGACCCGGTATGAGCCCCCGAGGTCGGTGGCCCAGACGCCCTCCACGCCCTCGATTCCCACGAGCGCGCCCGGCAGAGGCAGCCCTCGCGAGTCGGCGACGCGGCCCTTGAGCACCTCCGCGTGCCCCTCGAGGGCGAGCACGAGGTCGACGCGGGCGGTCCCCGCCCGCTCGACCTTGGCAGTGCCCGAGCTGGGCTCGAAGCCACGGGCCTCTGCCGTCACGCGGAAGGTCCGCTCATCGCCCGCGGGGACGTCCTCGAGGACGTAGCTCCCGTCCGCGGCGGTCTCGGTGGTGTCAACGACGGCCCTGTCGTCCTCGAGCGTGAGCCTCGCGCCCTCGAGCGGGTCGCCCTCGATGGAGGTGACGGTCCCCGTGATGGTGCCCGTGTCGGGGCCGACGGTCTCGACGAGGTACACCGTTTGGGACAGCGAGCCCCCGTCTTGGAGCTCGAACGGGACCTCGGCTGCGAGGTAGCCCGCGGCCGAGAACGAGAGGTGGCCCTCGCCGTCGATGTCCGTCCCCTTGAGGGAGTAGCTCCCGTCCGCGCCCGTGGTGTCCCCCTCGGGGCACCTCGTGCACGCGACCGCGACGCCCTCCTTGGGCTGGCCATGCTCGTCGAACACCACCCCGGAGATGGTCTCGACCCCCGGCCCTGCGGCCGCGGCGGGCAGGGCCACGAGGTAGGGTGCCGCCAGCAGCAGCGCTGCGAGGAAGGCAAGGGCCCTGGGGATGCGCGTGGCGCGCGCGTCGTCGGGCGATCTCGAGGTCATCTGCGGTCCACCATGCAAGACGCTAGCTCTCTGGGATTCCAATCCCACGCGTGCCTATATATAAACCATTGAACCCTTTTGGACCTTTAAATGTATCGCCAGTGTTCTCCGGCCGTGGAACGGTGTACATGAAGGCGGGACAGGCTGGCCCTTGCGAGCCACGGTCACCAGCCGCCAGCCCTCACGGCAGGCCCATCGCCCAGGCCAGCACCGCCGAGACCGCGATGCCGTAGGCCGCGCCCGCCACAAGCTCCAGGGGGGTGTGGCGCCCCAGGGCGAGGCGGGACCAGGCGATGGGGAGCGCGCCCAGGAGGGAGGGCAGCGCCCACGGGCCCCAGAGGGACGCGAGCGTCACGCAGCCCGCGGTCCACGCGGTCACGTGGCCAGAGATCTTGAGGAATGCGGTGGCCGCGAAGACCGCGGCCGCGAGCGCGACGAGCATCATCCCGAGCCTGAGCACACCTGTGGGCGCTCCGAGGACATGGAGGGCCGCGAGGCCCACGGCCGAGCCCAGCGCGGCCGCCGCGAGCGGCCCGAGCCTCCCGAACCGGCCCGGGACGTCCATGTCCTCGACGACGCCCTTGCGCACGAGGTGCGCGGTGTAGCCGAGCGGGACGAGGACGGAGAGCCCCACGACGATGCCGCCGTAGAGGAGCAGCTCCCGGGGCCCGCCCACGTACCGCGCACCGCAAAGCAGTATGAACACCGGCACGGTGATGTACGGCGTCGTGGCCGCCGAGACCCACATCGCCGTGCCGCCTCGCATGCTCGCTCACCTGTGGAGGGCCACGCCCCCTTGGGGGGGACGGCGCCTCACTTCGACTTCGGGATGAGGCACATGAACACGAAGGGGGCGTCGCCCGCGTTGCGGAACTGGTGCATCTCCCCCGCGGGCACGTAGATGACGTCCTCGGGATGGAGCTCGGACTCCCTTCCCTCCTCCTTGAGCACGCCCTCGCCGGACATGACGTAGACCTCGTGCTCGAACTCGTGCTTGTGGTAGGGCGTGTGCCCCGCCTTCTGCACGGTGAACCGCCGCATCTCGAAGTTGGGCACGCCGTGCTCCTTCCTGAGCAGCCACTGGACCGTCACGCCGTCAGCTCCGTCCATGGAGACGGGCTCGACGGGGGTCTTTGAGACGCTGGACCTGTAGAGCTTGGCCATAGGACCACCCTGGTGCGGGCACGGGTATCGGGACACCCACGTATTAGGGTTTGCGCCGTCACCGCGGGCCCGACGGGGGGGCGGACCAGCCTGGCTCTCGCGAGAGAGAACCGTGGCGAAGCGTTTATCTTCCCAGCGTCGCTGGCATGGGGGACGAGAGGATGGGCGAATGAGGAGATTGGACCCTGAGTCGGCGAGGACGCTCGCGCTCAGGCTGGCAGGCGACCCGATGGGCGCGTCCGCCGCCTTCGACATCGAGGTGGGTGGCGCGACCGTGCTTCGCACAAAGGACGCCAAGTGCTACGTCGTGCTGCCCAAGGACCCCAAGCGCGAGGTCCGCATGGTCGGCGCGCGCGCGTCCTCGGACCTCCTGGACATCATCTCCAAGCTCGACCCGGAGCGCAGGCTCATCATGCCGACCGGGCTATTCGCCCAGCTCGCTGACCTGGCGACCCCGGGCGCGCTCCAGCTGCTGGCGCTCTACTCGTCGAACGGCGAGGTCGCTCAGGGGACCGTGCCGCAGCCGCGGCCGGACCTCGACGTCCGGTCCGTGCTCTTCGGGGACCTCCCGCTCTGGCACAAGATGCCGGGCGAGGCGTTCTTCCTCTCCACCGCCTACGGCACGCCGAGGGAGCTCCTCGGGCGCGGCATGGCCGTCGGGGCCTTCAACGGCGGGTGCATCGCGGCTCTCGCGACCGCGACGGTCGGCCGGAGCTACGGCACCGTCCAGGTCTACACCCAGCCCCGCTACCGCCGCATGGGGCTCGCGAAGCACTGCGTCGCCGAGCTCGTCGACCGGATGCGCGGGCTGGGCCTCAGGCCGGTGCTCTCGATACTGCCGATGCCGGCCTCGCCCGCCGTCAGGCTCGTCGAGGGCCTGGGGCTCCACCGCGTGGGCGAGGTCGCCCTCATACCCCGCGCGCAGCTCACGATATGAGCACGCGCGCGTCGGGGTCGCCCGCGCGAGCCGTCCCGGCCGATCCACGGACGGGCCCGCGCCTTGCTCCTCAGTCGCCCTCGACGGCGTACTCGAGCAGCGTGGGCCAGACCTCAAGGTCGCTGAGCAACCGGGGGTCGCGCAGCCGGTCGAAGTCCGCCCCTGGCATCCCGCTCCTGACCGAGTCCAGCAGCTCCATGGACAGGTGCCCGAGCAGCCCCACCACGCTTGCGGCGTCGTCCGAGGCGACGAACACCTCGAGCACGTGGTCGGTCCCGTGCGACGAGACGCGGGCGAGCACCCGGGAGGGCGGCCCTCCCGCGCCCTCGCCCAGCAGCCAGGTCTCCTTGCGCATCAGCTCTGGCTCGTCGAGCTCCCGCACCAGCGCGAGCCCCGCCTCCTTCGCCTTGCGGACCGCGAGGCCGTGGATCTCGCCGCGGGGCCCGTCGAGGGCGTGCGAGAACGCGCGGCGGCCCGCGTGGGCCAGCCCCCCGGACGCCATGTCGACCAGCCCCTTGTCCGGGAGGGCGCCCGCTGGGCGGAGCCTGGGCTGGCGGACGTCGACCTGCGCGGGGCGGGCGGGGACGACCACGTGGCGCCCCTCGGGGTCCGTGTAGTTGGCGGTGACGGCGACCTGCGACGAGAGGCACAGCGGCGTCTCGAAGGACACCTCGAGCTCGAGCGACCTGCCGGGGGCCAAGTTGCCCACCGAGACGCGGTCCTGGGAGACCAGGAGCTTCGGCCGCACGGCCCCGATGCGCAGCGCGTCGTGGTCGTAGCCCAGCTCGATGCGGACGCTGTGCATGGTCGCGTCCGTGTCGTTGCGCAGCAGGACGCCCAGCACGACCGATGACCCCTTGAAGCCGGCGGCGGCCTTGATGTGGGCGGTCCATGCCCCCCTCACCACGTCGGCCCGCGCGGCGGCGGAGGACACGAGCTCCTCCACGACCGCGACCGCGGCCTCCTTGCGCGAGTCCGTGGGCAGCCTCGCGAGCGCCTCCATGAGCTGCGGCCGCAACCGCGCGTCCTCCTTGCCCCGGATGACGCAAACGATGCCCAGCCCTCCGAGCGCGGCGGCGATGACGCGGCGCCCCTCGACCTCGAACGTGGTGTCAGAGGAGGACGCGCCCGAAGCGAGCAGCCCCGAGAGGGCCCCTTGGACGGGGGCCAGGGCGTCGTCGAGCCGCCCGGTGGTGGCCAGCAGGCGGCCATCCCTGCCGATGACCGCGACGCCGTCGACCACGAACGGTCGCGGCGCGGCGGCAGGGGAGGTCTCCGGCTCGGCCGGCAAGGGCGCCCGCGTCGCGGGGGGCGGCCTCGCGGCCGCGGCAGCGGTGGCCGCGGCGCCGGCGGTCGGCGCGGCCGACGGGGCCGGTCCGGCCACCTTGATCTCCTCGAAGGCGCCGACCTCGGCCAGCAGGTCGTCGAGGTCCTCCTCGAGCTCCAGCTCCTCATCCACGCCCGCGGCCGGGGCGGCCACCGATGGCCCTGCCGTGGTCCCTGCCAGTGCCCCCCCCACCCCCGGCATCTCGAGCCCCGACCCCTCGTTCCACCCCTTCTCCCCGCCCTCCTCCTCGGCGACCTCGCCGGCCTCCTCCTCGGCCTCCATCGCCGCGAGGTGGCGGCTCCGCCTCGACGCCATGGCCATGCCGCCCATGGTAAGTGACGCACCGATGACGATGAGGGCGAGCGCGATCCAGAACCAGGGTGTCTCCTCGACCGGCGTCTTGGGCATCGGGTGGATGACGAGCCTCATGCCCCTCGAATCGCTCGCGCCCGAGGGATCGGTCACGGTGAAGGTGAGCTCCAGGTCCGCGGGCGTGTCGAGGGCCCTGAAATTGAACTCCAGCCCATCGTGCGAGACCAGCGACACCAGCGACGAGTTGAACGAGACGTCCCACCTGAGGTTCCTGTTGATGTCGTCCGGATCGACCTGCTTGGCGGTGGGGTCCAGCACGTAGACGCTGAGGTCGACCGTGAACTCCTCCCTCACGCGGACCTCGAGCCCAGCAAACGAGAAGAGGATCTGCGGGGGCTCGTTCTTGGGCTCGCGGAACCGGACCTGCCACTCCTGCCTGGTGACCTCCCTGCCGTCGGTGACGGCGAGCCGCACGGGCAGCAGGAGGTCGCCCACGTCGTATGGCGGGTCCCAGGATATCGTCCCCTCGGTGCTCACGGTCATGCCGGCGGGCCCGGTCTCGAGGATGAAGCCGAGCCTGTCCCCGTCGGGGTCGGTGGCCCTCACCGTGTAGATGTATGGCGTCGACCTTCGGGCGCCGAGCGGCGGAGTGGACGTGATGACCGGCGCGCGGTTGCCAGTCCCGTGCGCAAAATTGACCCAGACGGTGAGGCGGCCCAGCGAGCCCACGTAGCCGTCGTGCACCTCGATGTCGAACGTGACGGACACGTTCTCGTTGCCCGGCAGCGGGGTCCAAGTGAAGGTGGCGTTGGATGGGTCACCGACGACCGACGCGTCCACGGGACCGGACGCGATCCGGAAGGTCAGCCGGGTGTGGAACGAGTCCTGGACCTGGACGGGCACGGTGAGGGGCTCGCCCCTCATGCCGATGGCGTTGCCCGGCACGACGAGCACGGGCACGTCGTCGTAGACGATGGTCGCGGTCGTGCGGTTCTCGTTTCCCGCCGCGTCGCGGAGCGTGAGGGTCGCCCGGTGCTCCCCGAGCCTGGAGAACGTGTAGGCCGGGGCGGCCCCCTCCAGATCGACCGATTCGCTGCCGTACGTGACGGTCCACTCGAAGGACACGATGCCCACGTTGTCGTACGAGGACGATGCGTCGAGCAGTCCCGAGGTCGCCATGAACACGACCAGGTCGTGCACGCCCCCGATGGAGGGCGGGGTCCGGTCCAGCACGCGCACCCAGAACTGGGCAGTCACATGGTTGCCGGCCATGTCGTAGGCGGTGAGCGTCGCCGTGCAGTTGCCCGGCCGCTCGAACGTCACGCTGACGGTCGGGCCCTCGAGGGCGAGGGGCCCGTCCACGAGGTCGAACTGCCACTCGAACCGCCCCCGTGAGGTGTCGAACGACGGGTCGTTGTCCGTGGTCGCGGACGCGTCGAAGATCGCGGGCACGTCCTCGTCGACGGTGGCGTTCCCGCCGAACCTGACCACGGGGGGCGTGACGTCGACGACCTGGATGATGACGGTGTCGCGGCCGACGTTGCCCGCGCGGTCGGTGACGGTGAGGGTGACACTGAAGTCCCCGGGCACCGAGAAGACGTAGTCGACGCGAGACCCCGTGAGCACGATCGGCGTGCCGTACTCGTCGAAGCTCCAGACGAACGTGCCGTGGACGGGCAGCCCGGGGTCGTTGTCGGTGGAGGAGCGCCCGTCGAGGCTCACCACCGAGTCCTCGGGAAGGCGCTGGTCCGGACCGGCCCTTGCGGTGGGCCGCGCGACGTCGACGAGGTCTACGATGACATGCTGGCTATGGTCGAACGCGGTCTCGCCGGTGTAGTTCACGCCGAGACTCGGGTGCTCGACGCGGACCTCATGCGGCGTGAGGTCGGTCCTCACGTCGTTCTCGTCCACGAACTGGTAGAGCTGGAAGACCCCGGTGGAATCCGTTGTGTTGACGACCTCGTAGCCCGTCGCGTCCCTCAGCAGGAACTCGCTGGGGGTGGTGATAATGCCCCCCCACGGCAGCCGCAGCTCGAACGTCGCGAACCACAGTACCTCCACGCGGCCGCCGCTCGCGGAGGAGACCGAGGTCCTGTTGAAGGTCGTGTTTAGGAGGAAGGCCTCGGCGCTCTGCGTGGCCGACACGTCATATCCGGTCCGGATGATGGTCGCGTTGATGCTGCAGTTCGTCATCTCGAGGCGTGACGCGACGCCCCAGACGCTGACGCCCGTGCCCGATATGGATTCGAGCGTGCACCGTTCCATCGTCAGCATCGAGGCGTTGACCTCGACTGCGATGGACCCTGGCCCCTGGATGTGGCAGTCGGTCGCCGTGACCTCGGAACCGCCCGCTATCACGAACCCGTTCTTCGGCGAGTCCATGCGGACCCCCGAGATCGTCACATATTGGGACCCTTCGATCCCGAGGTAGGACCAGAACCCCGTGAACACGCAATCCCTGACGACCCCGCCCTGGGCGCTGCCGGCCATCCCAAGCCCGCTACCGCTGAACACGCACGATTCGACCACGAAGGCCATTGGTTCGCCGAAGAATCTACTGTCGATCGCGTCGATGTTGCGCAGAGTGACCGACTTCGGGCTCGGGTTCCCGACATCGTTCCTCTTGAAGTACGCGTTCGAGTTGTTGAAGATGCAATCCTCGATCAGGGTCGAACCGTCCACCGCGTCCCATAGTCCATAATTCGCGTCAAGGACCCCATTGTAGTTAGAGAACGAGACGTTGCTGAGGCTGAGCACCGAATTGCTACCGGCCGGGGATCTCACAGCCATCCCCACTCCCCCGCCAGCGCCCGTGCACTCGAACCTCGTTGATCGGACCACGAGGGTGCCCCTGTAATCCCCCATCATGTCCCCGAGGAAATTCAAAGAGGCATAACTCCAAGAATGGAACACGCATCCCGTGATGGTCGGTTGCAGCGGCAGATCCAACACAAGGTTCGGTATGGCCCATTGGCCGTCGCCCCAGAAGGTGCAGTTCGAGACGAGCGCGTACGAGCCCGAGAGCGTGAGCCTCGCCCCACGCCGGATGATTGAGTGCGAGACGGTCGCCCCGGCTCCCTTCGCGTCAACGATAGGTACCCAGTACGATGACCCCCCGTCGAACGTGCATCTGGAGACCTCAAGAGTCCCGGAGGCGTTGATCGCGTAGCCGGAGAGCGAGGCCTTGGAGACGAACGCGTT
>Ga0315276_10001935_pt1 | contig 18747 bp, 26 predicted proteins | sample YL17G05_0_MG_FD_204542 | JGI IMG/M metagenome (GOLD analysis project Ga0315276, IMG submission 204542) | Sediment microbial communities from Yellowstone Lake, YNP, Wyoming, USA - YL17G05_0 | ecosystem: Environmental > Aquatic > Freshwater > Lake > Sediment | place: USA: Wyoming | collected... | reverse complement strand
ACGCAGCCCTCCCCGACTCTTTCGGGAACGCGTAAATAGGCTGGACTTGCGGCTGCTTCATGTACTCGTTCAGCCTGACGCGGAACGCCTCCCTCCCGGCTGCCATTTCAGGGGAAACATACTGCATGGATGGAGCCCGGATTATCTCAGGGGATGCCACCGTCACCTTGAACGGCGTCGTCATGCCCCTGAAGCCACCAGGCATAGAACGGTTCCATGCCTGCGCCAGCGCTGGGCTGACCGGGACGATGGGAGCTGGCATGGCCTTCGGTATCGCCACCGGGATGGCCTGCCCCTGCCGGTTCAGCCGTAATGCGATGTCGTATTGGGTTGGCTGGACTTCTGACGCCACGAACCCGACGGCATCCTTAAACGTGGAATCCAGTGCGTTCGCAGCCCCGCCTGGGATGGACACTATGTCGTTGAACTTCTTCGTGAGGAACGGTTTCGCGCTCTTGTATACCGAACTGCCGAAGCCAGCCACGAATCCGAATCCGGCAGCGGCGCCTATGTTCTTCTGAGCAGAGGGAGTTCCGAGACGCTCCCAGCCTTTTCCGAGGGAATATGTGAACTTGTTCTCCCCTTCCGGTGCACTGCCGTATGCCTGAAGCGCGGCTGGTCCGAACTCGATGGTGCCCTGCACCACGCTCATGGCCGCTGCGCCTTTGAGCCCTTCAGCGAATGGTGTGGTGATGGGGGCCAGCTTTCCAACTAATGATGCCCCCTTCGCCAGCGTCCCCTCGACTGCGGACTGGATGGTTATCTCGTTGTACATTGGGTTCCCTTTCGGGGTGATAATATCGAAGCGCAGCACGTCGCCACGCGCATATTCCCTCACAATCCCCTCCTCAGTAAAACGGACGGACATGAGCTCGGTTTTCGCGGCCTGATTCGGGAGGGCTGAACCCGCCGGGACGTTCTTAACCGTCGGGCCCGGTTCCAGATATGATGCGACTGCTATTGTGACGGCTCCGGGGAGCTGGGTGAATGACGGATATGCGGCATAAAAATCCCCGGCATAGAGGAGGTACTCCTCTTCGGTCTTTGCTCTGCCCGCCCCGATAAGGCTTCCAGTAACCACACCGGTTCCGATACCGGCTTTTGTGAACATCTCAGGGACTTCGGCGGCATATCCAATCACGGCAGAAGGACGGATTGGCCACTTATCCGCGCCTATCACGGACTCTATATCCCGCGCTGGTTTCTCGAACCATTCATAGGAGTAGTCAGTCCTGAAGAAGCTCCTCGGACCGTATTTATCTGAATAAAACAGCTCATCTGGAGTGCCATAGGAGAACGTTTCGCCTGCTGCGTTCGCCCACTTGCCAGTCACCTCGAACGGCACGGTCATGGCTTTTGTCTGTTCGTTATACAGGGCGCTCTGTTGTTTGTACTTCAATGAGCCGACGAGCTCACCTTTTGAGTTATACACAGGAGCGTTGGACAGCCCCAGCGGAGCAGCCTCGAACTTCGCCGGTATCGGGTATGTTTCGGCCAGCGCCTCCCAGGGGCTCGGATAGTATCCGAGCTGTGCGTCCTTCGGGTTGTCGAATACGAGCGATTCCTTCTTCAGTATCCCGGTGGCGCTCACATCTATGTCGGTCTTGTTTATCGCGTACCCGAAGCTCGCAGATGGGGAGAGCACATAATCGCTTAAATCGAGGAGGTCTTTCACCGGGACGGAGCTTTTCGGGGATAGCACATTCTTCAGTGGATCTACAGCCCGGAGGTCTATCATGTCCTTCCCCTCCTTCTGGACGATAAGATAGCTCTTCCCGGCTTTCTGTACGAATAGGGGCTCCTCCATACCAGCTTCCTTCAAGGCTTTCCGCGTCCCCTCCGGGTACATATAAACCATGTCATCCTTGAAAATGAAGTCTAAGGAGCTGCCCCATACGGCGTGTTCCTCCAGCGCGTATATCTTCTCCGCACCGAGGTTCTTCCCGCGCTCCGACAGAATCATGTACGGCTCTCCGTAAAGAGGCTTTCCCAGGGGATCGTACCCAGTTATGTCAGCCGTCTGTATGAAGAAGCCGGAGGTGAGCATGTCCCCGAGTGCCGACTGCTCGAGTATATCCCGTTTACGCGCCCCCTCCTTATACTGCGGGACGTACATTTCGAGGACGCTGACTTCGGCATCTGTCAGGTCAGACGTGGTTTTTATCTTGAAGCCGCCCTCTGCGATGGCCTGTGACGGGCTCGGAAGGCCGCCGAATGTTCCCGATGAGCTGGGCGTGGTCCCGTCCTCATAGACGAACGTGCTGCTCCCTATGGTCATGGATGGCGCTGGTGATTTCGTCGAGGAGGACTTCTTCGCTTCCCGCGCTTCTATCTCCCTTGCGAGCTCACCGGACTGGCCTGAGTAGTTGGTCCGGTGTGCGATGTCAAGGAGGTTCTGCTCTCTTTTAGTGAGGGTTGACGAGCTTGAGGAAGAGCTCGAAGATGAGGATGAGGATTTGCTTGTCGCCTTCTTATATGATTCTGTCTTGGAGTAGTTGGAATCCCGCGAGGCTAGGTCTTTGAGATTGTCCTGCCGCTTTTGTTCACTCGTACGAGTATCTGTCATACGGTCTGCCTTATTAAGTTTATCAGGAAAAGTTAATAACCATTACTTCGCTGGCACTACTGGCGCCGGTTGCGGCTGAGGTGGGGTTCTGTGTGCTTTAAGGTTCTCGTTGAACTCCTTCGAGGACTTCCTGAGCGCATCGTACGATGGAACCAGGTACGCCGCTTCTATGGCTTTCGGCAGCGGTGGGAAGGCCACAAACGCGACGAACGACGGCGCTTTCTTGAACAGCTCCATCAGCGTATCCACGTCATGTACCGGCGAACTGATGAGCTTTTGGTTGCTCTCGAACCCCCACTTGTCATGGACATAAGGGTTGAGGTCCTTCCTTGAGAGGGCCGCGATGCCGTATGACTTGTTCCGGTCCTTGGCTTCCATCCTGTGGAATACATGAACCCAATACTGCACGACGTTGTTCCTGATGCCGGAATCCAGGTCGGTGAAGTTGGGGATGTTCCAGAAATAGAGGTTGCGCTTCTTCCTGGCCTTGAGCATGAACTTCCCGAGCTCCTTGTTGGCCCTGCTCATGGCGTCCTTGGCATGGGCGACATCAATAGCCTCGTCAATCGTGTACACCATCTGGTCCAGGTCTCCGGCCTTCTCCACCAGGTCGCCTATGCCGTCATAGCGGTAGCAGATATTATCCCAGGTGAAAGCCGGACCGTTGGTTCTTGGGAGCAGCTCCCTGGCCATCATGCAGGAGTTGATGGTGAACGTTGTCTTTCCCTTCCCTGCATCTCCTGTGACGGCGCAGACAGCGTGCTGGTTGTTGGTCATGCGGTTGCATAGCCCGGTTATGAAATTGAGGTAGTTCTGGAACTCCGGCATCCGTGAGTGCTTCACTTTAGTCAGGATATGGCGGGACCATGTTTCCAGCTCCTCGTCATTCATCTTTCAGCACCAGGTCTAATATCCATGCGAGGTTCATGGACAGAGCTCCGATAATTCCAATACCCAATCCAGCGAAAAATCCCAACTTCGTGAAATCAGAATGATATACAATCGGAATGGCGAACGCTGTGATGCCCATTCCGAAAAATGCGTGCGGAATATAATGATAGATCATGCCTCTACCGCCTTCTTTATCTTCGCCTCGGCGCCCATGTATTTGTTCTTCGGGATGCCTATGCCGGATAGCTGCTTCGCCTCGTAGATGCCGTCGAGAAGCCCCCACAGCATGACCATGAGCGCCCTGGCCTCGTCCCAGTTTATCTCACCTTCGTTCACCTCGCGCAGATTGGCGAGTGATATTGCTATCTCCTTCTCCTTCCTAACCAGGGCCTTGCGAAGGTGCGTCTGGTATGCGTATTTCAGGATGACGAGAGCGTGTTTTATGTCCTCGAACGCCCCCTCGAGGTTCGCCAGGCCGGGGTTATTGTGGGCGTCCCGGAGCTTGTTATGCGCGTTCCGCAGGGCGTCGTCCATCCTCTCCAGGTCGAAGGCCGCCATGTTGAACTTGGCGACTTCCATGCTGGACCTGCGGGTGAACTTCCCGGTTCCGGTCTTCATATCTGAAACTGGCTTGAACTGCATACCCCGGATATTATCACCCTGGCGGCGCGTTCGGGTTTGTCGGCTGGTTCGGGAACCCGCTGATGCCCGTATCCCCCGATGTCTTATAAACCACGATTGTCGCGTTCTCGAGGTTATGTGTGTTCCGGTCCACAGCAGCGGCGTATGAAGAGATGCCGTCCTTAAGCATGTTCCCCTGGACGTACATGCCGCCGAAGATTATTACTGCGGCGACTATGAGGGCGACGTACGGAGCGAACTGCATCCATGCCTTCTGCTTGTGTGTCCGCCGGAACGCAGAATCATAAGACACTGCGAATGTGAGCTGGGCGTTCTCGGGAACGGCGGCCTTGAACTTCATCTCTGCCTCGTTTATCTCAATGTCTTTTATCCACGTCACTTCCTCCTTCGAGTTCATGACGCCTTCTATGACATCGCCCTCCTGGATTATGGCCTGCTCAGGTTCGGCGACTGTGAGCTTGTCGAATATCCCGAACTTGATTTCCATCTTTCCGCCCTTGACGGAGCGACCAGGAACAGTTATAACCTTATACCCTCCTCCAGACCGGGGAATCCTCAAGATACATTTATAAGGGTACTTCGTCAGAACGCCCGAAGCGTAGAGCATCACTCCGATTACGGCGAGGAACAGAAGCAGTATCACCGGCATCCCGACATTGATTAACGACGAGCCGAAGTTATTCAGTATTTCAAACTCCACCATAAGAACACCTCACTTGAAAATCCCCATTATCCCTTTCTTCTCCTGCTGCTCCGTCAGTTTTTGGTTCACGTTCGATGTGGATTCGGAAGTGGACTTCGCTAGGAAGTTCCTCACTCCACCGCCGAGGATTTGCTGCGTTGCGAAATAGAGGGCGTTCATGTGCATCTCGCACAGCTGCATGAACTTCTTCTCGTTGAGGTCGAACTCCTGCCAGCGTGCGAACAGCTCAAAGAGGAACATGCACTGGATTTCCCACTGCAACGCCTGGAGGTCCGTGCCGTCTGCGACGTACGAAAGATAAGTATTCTTGTTCATCACACCCCGGAGCTTCGACTGCATCCAGGCGATTACAAAAGTCGGATACGTTACTTGGTGCTCTTTATCCTCGAGTAACTTATACTCGAAGCGGCCATTGGGCTTTGTCACGCGGACATAGCCCTCGAGCTCACGAGTGCACTCGAGTATGATTTCTTCGGCGTTAAGAACGTATTGCGTCACGCCTGGTTGGGAGGCGCCTATCGAGCTTTGTGTGACGATTGTATCTCCAACCATGAGTTTCACCGTCGAGAAAGTATCCCGCGTTATTAGCTTTCTCAGGGAAGATTAATAACTGTTCTTTTCGCAATTTTATTGCGAAATTCGTGGGATTGTTAGAATATGGATGTATTTTAACAATCCCACCCGTGCACTGGTGAACTGTTTTTGCCCCATAGTATAGGGTAAAAGCGAAGATAGCGCTGGAAAATACCGCAGGATCCTGGAGTGTCAGGACTTGTCGAAGGCCTTCCACAGGTCCGCGCTCTTAGTATATAATAGAGCGACGGCTGGGTTGGCCCACCCGAAGAATAGGCATAGCTGCTGGGTTCCGAAGCCGTAATACTCTGCGAGGTGCGTCGCCCTGGCGTGACGGAGGTAGTGGGGATGGAACGGCTTCTCTATTACACGGTCTGTGTAGTCTCCCCCAGGCGTCCTTATCCTGGCCTCTGTGATGAGCGTGATGTTCCTTCTTAGATAAACACTCATATTCCCCCACTTTTTGAACGGGTGATCCTGTATAGTGTACCCCGCCAGGTAGTTGGAAACGACCTTCCACATCTCGTTCTCGTGGCACTTGGCCAGGCTCCCGAGTGGGATGGGGACGCGCCTCATGGAATCCACATGCTTCTGTTTCAGGGTTTTCAGCCGGACCAGCACCCTGTCGTCATGGATGTCTAACCGGCTTGGGGTGAAGTCCGTGACCTCGTTTATGCGGCCCCCGACCATGTACGTGAAGAAGAACGTGGCCTGGGCAGTCTTGTCCTCGATGCTGTCCCCGAGCTTCAGTACGGCATCCGGGCTCATGGCGTAGTACCTCGGGCGCTTGTACTCCGTCTTTTTATCAATCAGGTCCATCAGGTCCACCCTCACATACCACACTGCAATTCCGATCCAGGGCCGGGAACTGTCCGCCCTCAAGCCCTGACACCGGGGCAGCGCATTTAGCAATTTGTTTATTTGCTTCGGCCACCAGCCTATTGCAATCTCGGACGAGGTTGTTATACTCCTCTATGGATGACGCCTTGGCCATGTAGTCGAATATAAGGATGGCCGCCAGGGTGACAGTCAGCATCATGAGCATCCCCAGGACATACACCTTATGGGTTCGGCAGTCAGGGCAGGACACCATCTTAATCGGCCTCCCCGAGCTCCCGGCACCTGTCGCAGAGATGGTCAGGATGCTTCTTCTCATCCACCTTGTTCTTACAGCGGATGCGTTTGTTGTCGGCGTTCACACAGTCTGTCATTTCAGCACCTTCCCAGGCTTCAGCTCCCACCATAGCTCGTGTATCTCTATCCCCTGAACCTTACTGAGCAGCTTGGTTTTCATCTCGAAGTTGCGCTCATTCGTAGTTTGCCTGTACCTTGACCGCGCCATATTAAACCGCCATCCCTCCCCTCTGAACCACAGCTATGACGTTGCCATTAAATCTCACATACGCAGGCTGCTTCCCGCTTTCGTTGTACGCCCTCATCAGGGCGAAATAGGCGCTCTGGAAGTACCTGGTGCACCCCCTCCCCTTTCCGAACTTGACGGCGAACTTCGGCACCGCCGCCCTCCTTCCGAATCTTATGGGCATGGCATTACCTCCTGTTTATTTCGGGCGCAGGCAGGCTGCGCTATGCGGTATCGCACCCGAAGCGCATGATGAGACACGCTGCTCCCGTGTTCCTGCCCTACGTTTCCCGTATTATACATAAGCACCAACCGAAGGGGATGCCGGTCTGCCCGGCAGTTCCCCCAACCTCTCGAAGATGTACCTCGTCTTGCCTTCCTCCTCCTTCTTCTTCAGGAGGAACTCGGTCTGCTCCAGCTTCCCGGCTTTCATGACGGCCCTCACTTCCCGCATGACGTCGAACGCCCCTGTCGTCCACTGGAACTCAGACGCCTCGCCATTCACGCTTTTCATGGTGAGGACCACCCTCGCCTTGGGCTTCCCCTGGGCGTTCTTGAACCTCTCGTCCGGCTCGGCTGGCTTCGCCGACTTGAAAACAAGCCGGTATGGGGTGTCGAGCTTCGGCTTGAAGTACGTCCCGCTTGATTCCAGCTCCCCGTCTATCCCTGCCCATTCATCCAGTTTTACCTCTGTCGGTTTCATGTTTTTACCTCCTGAACGCCCTGCGCCGATGGCTCGGGCTTGTCAGTATAATCTAGGATCGAGTGATTTCGCGATAACCCCACCTCACATGCGTCTACAATCTCCACGCATAACTCGTAGGGAAGTTTACCTCGTAAAAAGGCGGACGTTAATCCCTGCGTACCTGTGTTACTTACGCCGCGCCGAGATGCCTCATGGCAGCTATCTCCAGGTCGGCATGTTCTGCGCGGCAGCCACGCCCCACAGTTATTCCATATATCCGTCGGCTTGCGACGTTTCTCTCCGTATTGGCAGTAGGTTATGGTATTGCGGCGACCAGGCACTATGCCTAAAGTCCTTAGCATACCCACTGGATTCTCTATGAAGAAGTACGTCGGACGTAATGCCTTTATGAGATTTACCGTGCGTTTCACTAATACGATGGCTTTCCTGGTTTCTTCATTCCTCGGCAGATTGTTATGCCAGTTCTTGCCTAAGGCAGCTACGGAGAATTTCGTACATGGTGGACTAGCCCATATCACATCTGGTTCGGCCTGTAGTTGCAGTTGACGTTGCGGCGGTTCCTGTCGTTCCACCTGTTGTACCTGCGGGCGACAAGGCCGATCCGTAGCCCCTTCATTTCCAAACACCGCGGCTTCAGTGTTTCGGCTTGCGCTTACTATCTGTTGCCGTTGAATTTCATGGCCAGAAGAACTGGCACTATGAAGGGGCGTGTGGCTCTGGGCAAATCGCTCAGAACTATTCATCTCTTCTTACCCCCAAGCACTTCGCCACACGTTCGGCATACCCATTCGTGCACGTGCTTCGGTGTTTTGAATTTTCCTGAGGCAGTTCCAAACACCCCGAGACGGAGGTTCGGCCAGTAGTAGCAGAGGACGTAGCGGCGGACCCTGTCGTTCCACCTGTAGTACCTGCGGGCGACCAGGCCGGCAAAATCTTCATGTTGGTATCTCCAGAGATACCTTGCCTTTGGGTTGTCTGCCGATGACTTTTCGCCATTTGGTATCCCGTATTTAGCATCTGGAAGATACCAACCGTCGTTCAGTGGCAGTGATACCTTTGTTTTCTTCTTCTCTCCTTCGTTCCAGACCTCGGCTTTTGTAGCGCCGGCTTTGTAGCGGATATGGGTTCCGGTCCAGCAGGGGTACATCTGCTTCTCTTTCTTCCACTCGTCACCCTGAAGATGTGCGTCCAGCTCCAGGTTGGTAGGGAGGCGCAGCTTGCTCTTGGCTGCTGCTGCCAGCGCTTCCTGGAACGTCAATCCTTTTCCATCGTCGTATTGGGCTATTTTTTCCATAGGGTATCACCTACTGTCGCGCTTTGTGTGACACTGACGGCGCCCCAGCGCCGACTGCGTTTTGATTTTGTAGTATAAACACCCCGAGACGGTAGTCCGGCCCGTAGTCGCAGCCGACGTAGCGGCGGCCCCAGTCGTCCCACCTGTCGTACCCGCGGGCGACAAGGCCGGAGTTCTTCTTACTCCTCCAAAGATGCCGCGCTTCTGGATTGTCAGCCGAAGATGGTTTGCCGAATGGGAGGCAGAACTCGTCTTTCTCATACCATCCGTCTTTCTCAGGAATAGAACGCTCTACGGTCTTGCCGTTCTCGGTGACTTTGCACTTCGTGCCGGCGTATTCTATGTGCGTGCCTGTCCAGTACCAACCATCCCGTAGGATGCCTTGCATGGCCAGGTGGTCCACTTCACGCTCCAGCAGAATCCGCCCGTTCAGCTCCTTGGCTTTTGCCAACGCTTCCTTCCGCGTTACGTTTTCCAGATATATCAGGTCTGTCAGGTTGGTCATGTTGATGCCTCCTTTTTGTCGGCTTCATTCATCAATTCCTCGAAAACACTGTCGCCGCGCTTCTTCTCTATGACGCTTTTTGTGAAGTCGTAGAACGCGATGGGCAGCTCGTCCGGGCCTTTGGCACCTTTGTAGCCGTGCGCTTCTGCCTTCTTGATACGGAGTTGCTCCGCGTCATTATCCACCGATGTCTTCCGCATCTTTTCCATCAGCTTCATAACCGCATCTTTCTGCCGGTCCGGTATGCTGCTGTCAGAAAGGAACGAACGCAGCTGCTCCAGGCGCGTCTCAAGCGCGACTTTGGACAGATCGCCTCTCTCTAAAAGTGAATTGGTGCTCTCCACGAGCTTGTCGAGCTCGACGCTTCTGGTTTTGATTCTGACCGGCTTCTGCTCCAGTGTTGCCAGCCTTGAGTTCAATCTGGAGATGGTCTGCTCATGGTCCGAAATTATACGGTCCTTACCCTGGCACTCGAAAGCCAGCACGTTGAGCTTCTGTTCGCGCTCAGCAGCGGACATGGCGCAGAAATTGATGGCGATGTGGAGCGCGTCAGTCTGACTTATGTGGAACTTCTCGCAGAAGTCCTCAAATGTCCTGACCATACTGACCGGCAGAAGGAAGCTTAGGTGCATGAAGCCTTCTGGGTATTTTCGTTCCTTGCTCATGCGACCCCCTCACTTCCACTTCTAGTATTATTTTCAGAACACTCACTCACGCTTCCCTTGCTCACGCTGCCAAGTGCCATGCAGCTGCATGCATGTATGGTATCTATGGAGCTTTGCTGTGAGTGTGAGTGTGAGTGGGCCGCCGGAATAGTAGAAGTGGAAGTATGGGGTACCATCATTCCACCAACCATACCAACTCGCCTTCCTTCGGAGGCTCCTTCTGGGCATTGAACCGGCGCCAGTACAGGGCCCAGCGGTCAGCTTCCTCCTGGTTCTGCAGGTCAGGATTCATTCTTCCGCCTCCATCCTGGCCAGTTCTGCCAGGTCGCAGGCCAGGAGCTCGTTCTCCCGGTCATTCAGGACTTTCAGTGGTGGGGAGGGCATGGGGGGATACCTCTTGGTCGTTAACAGGAGCCGGGGTGGGCGGCAGAGCGCCGGCCGGCGAGGTCTTGGCGAGGAGATCACGAATCACTTCGTCCATGGATTGCCGGGGGTGGGATTTCCTTTCTTCGAGGAGCTTTCGCGTCTCCTTGAAGACCGAAATCGTGGTCATGTTTTGCATGGGTTGTATTACTTCTATTACATTTAATAAGTGATTGTTTTACGTCGGTGTTTCAATCTCTTTCCAGTACATCCATTACAACCGATATTTATAAAGGAAAAGCGCTCGGCAGACGATAGAAAGCTTTATTAATTGTAATAATCATTAATAATTCGGTGAAATATATGGACATACGAGACAGAATCGCAACGGTATATCTTGGCCGGCCAAACCAAATCAACCTTTCAGTCAAGCTCGCGAAGCAGATGATCGGGAAGGCCTGGAAGAACAAAGAGGAGGCATTCGCCTACTACGACAGGAAGTCAGACCGGGTAATCATAACACGTAATTACGACGAGATAAGAAAGGGAATCGCCGACGGAGAGATACGAACCGTCCCAGCCATTTATAAACATATCGCAACACTATACCCCACCACAGGAGGTGGGAGTGGTGGACTTCCGGGCGTTCCGTCGTGAATATCTCCGCCAGCTCCAGACCATTTCTCATCAAAACCTGAAGATGATGAACAAAGAGATGATCGCGATCACAAAGAAGCGCTTCATATCCGGAAGGCCGCCAAAATCCGAGCTCGTGGAGCGCGGTTTCACAGAGGCCGAGTTCCTCAGGTTCATGGACGTAGTGGACGATGACGAGGACCGGCGCTGTTTCATGCTCATGGCCATGCTCGGCCTGCGTGTAGGGGAGCTTGCCATGTTGAGAGGGAGGGACCTGGAAGGCGACCAGTTGAGGATTACTACGCTGAAAGGTGGGTATGCGTCAGTAATCCGTCTCCCCCCTCCAATCCTTGCCCTGCTGCCCCTGGGCGGCCAGGACGCGCCCATGTTCAATAGGAGCACGAAGGTCCTCAGGGCCCGGTTCGCGCATTACAGGGCAAAGGCGGGGCTCACGGACGTTTATCTGTACACAGAGCCGTGCGGGCATGGGAAGCAGGTCAGGAACCCGAGATACCGGCTTTCCCTCCATTCCTTGAGGCACTTTGCCATCCAGAGGCTATATTCAGCGACGAAAGACGCTGACCTGGCCCGCCGCTTCGCCCGGCACCGCCATATGCAGACCACAGAGCGCTATCTCAGGTCCACCCGGAAGGAGGAGCTCGAGGCGGCCATAGACGCGGTCATGGCGAAAGACATTAAAAACTTGAAGGAGGGGAGGGTACCATGGGAATCCTGCGCGATGGTCTGATATTCGGAGTGATGATAGCCATAATTGTACTGGCGTTCAATATCTTCTACCTGAAAGCGGAGATCACCGGGAAGGACATCGTCCTGGCGTTCATCCAGTATATCGTAGTCGCCTGGATAGTGTTTTGGTTCCTCTATACGAAGCCCGGTGAGGCCGAAGCCGGTCATTCTGCGGCTGAGTATGCCAAGGCCGAAGTGAAGAAGTACGGCTTTTTCGACAAGCTCAAGCTGGTCAGCATATGGCGGAAGCTCATGCTTGTCGCTATTCTCGTGGTGGCGGTTGCCTGTTTCATACAGCCCAACCTGCATATCTGGCACTTCGTCATTGGGGGAGTTATCTTCGTTGGCATGGCCTGGTACATCATAGACGACGGATTCTATTGTGGCATATACCTAAAGAAGAAGAAGGAACTGATGAATAAAAAATAGGAAGCTAATCCCCGCAGGCCACCGCCTCCAGCACGATGGCGTGTATTTGCGGGGATTAGGTCGCTAACATTTATCCCCTGTCCTTCCTCCCGCACCCGAAGATGCGGGAGAAAGGGGAGATGAGAAGGTCTACCTTCTCCCGACGCCACCGAAGGAGTACATCAGCACCCCTATGATGACAGCCGCCACCAGGACGATACCCAGCGGTGCAACCAGGTCAGACATGTCAGCGATGGTTGTTACACCAACCGCCGTTATGTTGGCCTCAGCACTGTCCGGTGTCATTGTTGCCCCCACGTTGGAGAGTATCAATGCGCCGAACGCCGCGATCAGAAGGGCGACTACGATGCCGACGAAAGCCGCCGGAAGGCCACCCAGTTGTCCCTTCTTCGTTCCAGACATCCATTTTGGCATTTGCATATGTATCTGCATGGGAATAGCGGTTTTTTCTCGTATTTAAAGATTAGCGAACTCTCTGTTTCTTGTATCCGAAAAGCCTGTCCAGCTCGTCATAGGAGGTTGCGTTGGCGACGATGTTCTCCAGAAGCGTCGAGATTGGCGTGTCGTAGCGCTTCCGGAGATGTGCGTACTTCTCCCAGGAATCCTGGGAGATCCTCACGTTCTTGGTGGCTTTCGCCATCTTACCTCACCATCGCCCGTTCCACATCGTCCTCCTTATGTTTTCCGGATGCAGCGTCTATCAGGCTCCGCACCGCGTGATACATGAGCGAAAGCACCAGCCAGCCGAACAGCAGCTCTATGGAATACATCATGATCTGCATCGCCGCGAACGTCAGGTCCGCGAGGTCGGTTATGACGACGACGTGCTGGAACCCGTAGCGCATGATGCCCATCTCCATATACGCCGTCAGGAAGCACCCCATCAGCCATACCCGCTTCCAGAGCCAGGATTCGGCGACGTGATACATGAATGTGAAGAAGCCGAGCAGCCCGACCATCGTAATGGCCGCCGCGATGAACATATTCTCTATCGCCATGTTTATCCCTCCTGTGCCCTCCGTTCCATGAATATCATGCCCAGCCCGAGCGCGAGGAGAACCAGGTCGGCCACTATCACCCAATAGCTCACCAGCCCGGCCATGTTCTCTATGAGGAGGATTATCGCAGTCAGGAACGAGGATGCGGTTATGGCATGGGAACGCCCGTAGTTCATCGAGAACCCGAACATGGCAATCCAGAAAACAACCGGGAAGCCGACGGCGAGGAAGCCGTCGCTCATCGTGTTGGCAACCCCGAAGGCTTCAGTGAAGCTCGTCACGTTCTGGAAGTGTGTCAAGTGTGTCATATCTGCCGCCCCGTCAATGCTTCTGCTATCTTGAATACCGTGAATACTACGAACAGCGCCAGTCCCAGGACGCCGAGGGTTCCGAACATGTTCCAGGGCGTCGGGAGGGCGTTCACGTTGAGGATTATCCCGCCTATGAAGTTTATGCCGTCCAGCAGGACAGCCAGGAGGAGGAATATCACGTCTATGGTCACTGCCGAGAGCAGCCCGAACGCCCCCAGTACCTGGTCCACAGGGTTGTCAGAGTTGAGTGCCCGCTGCGCGTCAGCCATCTTATTTCCCATCACTTCTGCGGTTTTCTGCATGTTTGAAACCGAGCTGTTGGTGTTCGTGAGGTTGTCCTCACCCAGCTCTGAGAAGTTCCTGGTGTTCTTGTACGTCTGGAATGAAGTCTTTGTGGCGTCAGGGGATGCGTCATACATCGCAGTCGCCATCATGCCGACCATGGCGAAAACGACCATCATCCCTATGGCGATAGACGTGATTTTTCCCATCAGTCAGCACCCCGTTTTGAAAGATAGAAGGCGATGACCAGCCCCACTATCATTATAGGCATCGAAGTGCCGACAGGAATCGCTATTATCCCCATTATGCTCATGGCGAAGAGGGCGATGCTCCCAAGCCCGATTCCAAGCGGGAGATGGGCCGCTGAAACTCCCAGCGTCGTTATGAGGACCAGCGCTGGCATTACCCAATCCACGATGCCGATGAAGAGCCTGAAGTCTATAAGGTCCACGTAATCAAGGGCGGGCGGAGAAGCGGAGTGCCATACCTCGCACGAATAGAGATATTGGCTCAGGTTCTCCCCCCCTCCCAGGGTGCATACGTAGCTCGACGAGGACGCGGATACGGTGTAATTGCATACCGGAGCGCTGACGTTCTCGCGGTATGCCAGGAAGTTTATGCTGCTCGTCAGGCCGGTGGCATCAGCATAATTGAAAGTGATTGAGTTGGTGGCGTTCACCCCGTAGCATACAGCGTTCGCCTGCGGGCTGAGAAGCGAGATGGGTATTTGGTCGCTTATGTCTATCGTCAGTTCGCAGGTCGGATCGCAGATGAACTGCTCCGGCCCTGGGGAGAAGTACGCATCTTCGCCATCCACGCTTATGCTGAACTTATAGTACCCCGTGATGTCGAGGTACGCTGCCGTGCGGCCTTCACCGTTCGTGGTTTTCTCCTCCACTACGGTGTACACGCCGGTTCCCGAGTAATACTTCAGTATGCTGACGACTGCGCTCGGCACCGCGTCGCCCCGGTCTATGACATTGATAATCACATATGTCGCGTTGCTGCTCGAGAGCAGATACACGCTTATGTTCTGCTGCGTGTCCAGCGGGGTTTCAGCCTCGTCCATGAACCGGCTCGTAGTCCGGTACGACGCTTTGGAATACTGCTCGATGCTGCTTATTGAGGCGTTGTAAAAGTCCGGATAGCCCCGGATGGTGCTGTTCTGCAACGCACCCACGCTGGTGTAGCTTATCGTGAACATTTTCGTTTCACTGTCAGGGAAGTCCACCGTGTATGTGGCCACCAGGCTGTCTATGCTGATGTTCGTCAGCGTTTCCTCATCATAGAACCTCACATAGAATACGTTGCTCATGTTCGAGGCGTTGTTTATCGTGCCGTTGGTGCGGTTGGTCAGCCATACGAAGTATTCCCTGGACATGTTCGTGTCCGTATCAGAAATACCTCCCTTTGAGGACGTGCTCTCCGGCGTCTGTGAGAAGCCCAGGACGTAGCTGCGGTTCACATAGTAGTCCTGGTAAATCAAGCCTGCTGCCGACTTGTGCGATGCTGGGATGGCATAGTCTATCCTGCTTATTATGCTTATCGTGGTATTGCACGTGGTCGTATTCGTCGCCGTGCCGTTGGCATAATATTCGGTGCAGTTGGAGAACCCGTACGTCGGGGTGTACGAAACGTCGGCTGTGGCGAGGGCGGGGCGGTCAGGCGATTCCACGCTCACGTTGTTTTGGTCCTCCACCGTGTACTCCTCGGCGGCAGTCATGGCGTACTGCGTCATGTCTATGTACCATGTCTTGACCACATGGTCGTCGGAGTTCGTGGAAGTGGTCAATTCGCTGTTTATGACCGCCGAGGCATTAACCCTGTACGGGATGTTCGTGTTGTTGGATGCGACCAGCGGGGCGACGGCATACGCTGTATAGTACCTCGGGTCCGTCCCGTTCCCGCTTATCGTCGCGGTCAGGACCAGGGTATTGTTGTATTCCACCGTGATGTTGTACGAGCTGGCCGAGGCAATCGGCGTCAGGGTTATCTGGATTGAGGAGTTCTCGGTTTCATAGGTCGAACCAGCGGACAGCCCGATGGTTATTCCTGTCGCTATCGTCACATTCGCCGAGAAGTTGAGTGCAGAGCTGTCCGTCCCGTCTGTCGCGTTCACCGCGCAGCCCCAATCCTCCCCTGGTGTGGTGTTCCCGTCACCCAATATGCTCCAGTTTGTAGTGTTGGCCACCACGCTTGTGAGGGAGAAATTCAGGCTGTTCTGTATGGCCCCGTTCTTGTACCAGTACCCGGTTATGTTGAGTGGTGTGCTGTCGGCATCATCTATCCTGAAGCTGCAATTGAGGTCATTCTCGTCCGTAGGGGCCAGGGGAGTGGTGTTCACCGAAACGACGTATGGGGCGGCGTTCTTCGTCTCCGCAGCGCCCCAGGCGGTGAACGTCATGGCGTATCCGGTTGAACCTGTGTTGTCATAGACGCATACCCAATCAGAAGCGAAACTTGCTGTTGCGGCTTCTATTGCGATGGTCGCGTTTAAGCTGGTTTGTGGAATATCTGCGGACCTTGAACCCTCATATGCGTGGTTCCTGTATGCGCTGACGTTGCTTGTTCCTTTGGTGACTTTATAATTATAGTACCCGGTGAAGGTATCTGGCAAATCCAAATACCCGTCGCTGTCCGTATCTGCTGTATACAGCCGCGCTGCTTCAGTGGAGTCTTTTATTCTTATCCATGACACGTTGTAAGAAGGGGATACCGGAGCTGAACATGGGGTGGCTCCGGAACAGAACCCAGCAGCTCCGGTGATTGTAGTTGCTCCCATCGCGGCGCTGATATACGCTTCAAACACTGAATTTATGCCGAACTGCTTTTTGGATACAACCGCTTCATCTGCTGTTCCGGTTATTGTTATTATGCTCCCTGATACGGCAGGACTTCCAGCGCTTATCCAGTTCGTTGCGTTCACCGAGCTTCCGGGGAAGTCATCGCCCAGGCTGCATGCGGTCTGTATGTCCGCCAGGTCTGATACGACGGTGTTGTTGTTGTAGTACCCGCAGATGCTTGTCTTTCCGGTTGCCAGCGAACAGTTCAGTATCCACCGCCCTCCTGTTTCGTTCTTCACCTGCCACCATGAACCGCACTGCGCTTCCGTGCCTGTGGAGTTGGTCGTAAAGCGTATCTCGGGATGTGCGCTGGTATCCCACAGCGTGACGTTGAAGTAATATGTGGCTCCGGAGCTTGCGGTTATGTTCTGGCATTTCCTGTTGTTCCAATTACCGCCTGAACTCCACCAGGGATCCAGGGCCATTTTTATGTTGGATGGGTTGACTTTCGCTTCCTGAACGGACTTTAGATGGAAGTATATGTCGAACTTGCCATCGCTGTTTGGACGTGTATCATATGAGAACTTGACCAGCCTGGTCTGTCCTGGTGTCCATGACGCTTCTATGGTTCCGACCTTATAGCTTCCGAACTGGCTTATGCTGAACTGGCTGCTTATGTCGTTCCAGTCATAGAAATAGCTAGTGTACGGGGTTGAAACAGGCGTATAGAACGCCGAGTATAGTGTGTAATTGTTGGAATTGTTGATGAAGCTGTCGAAGCAGTACACGAGGGAATATGGTTGGCCTTCTATGCTCTCGGTCACATTCCTTTTGATGGTCCCATTTCCCCAATCGCACGCTCCGGTTGTCGTTGTTATGCTGACCGGCTGGTTTATCGTCTTGGAGTGGTTCTCCAGCGTCATGACGTAATGGTACAGCGTATGGCTGATGTTCTGCCATACAGCCACGCCAGTCGGCTTCACGCCGTCCGCGAGGTTGAATACGATAGAAGAGTTGAGCGTGATTGCCGAGGTGCCCTTGTACTGGAAGGTGCAGACAGTTTCCTGCTCTATGAGCTCGTGCGAGGTCGCGGTGCAGTTCACCAGGGCGTTGGCGTTGTCCACCCATACATACGAGCCGTCAGGGGATAGCGTGTAGTCTGCGGCGAAGCTGAACGAAGTGAAAACGAGAAGCAGGAGAAGCGGCAGGTAGTACCTCATCACATCACCCGTTTCCCGAATAGCACCGCCCCGATGAGGACGTTTATGACCACTATCGCCTTTCCCATCCCTCCGGTCACGAAGGATACGGCGTCATTCATAGCCCCGGTATTTAAGTCAGTCGCCAGGAAGCTCGTCAGGAAGTCCGTCAGCACGTCATAGACGAAGAAGCATACGATGTTGAAGAGAAGCCATACTGCCAGGACGACAGGGTGGCTCCCCAGGAAGATGGTCAGCCCTATGCTTATGGCCGCCAGGATGAACCATATCGCTGCGAAGCTGTCATCTGCGAACTGGAGGTTGTTGCTCCATGCCGAGCCGATGCTTGCGTTCGCCTCGGCTGGGACTAGAGGGCCAATCTCGCCCATCACCGTGTTATAGACGTATGAACAGGCGAGAATCACTGTGATGAATACGAAGGCGAATATCACGATATACAGGGAATCAGAAAAGGCCATGCTTCGTTTTCACCTTCCGGATACCCCTGACCTCGAAGCCAGAGTACACCTTCTTCGTTTTCTTCTCTATCTTCCCGCTGAGGACACCGGCCAGGGAGGGCGCGTATTTGGTCTTGATGCCGAGGATCGAGTGTGTGCTCTTCGGGCGTTTCCCTTCATCTCCGAAACCGAATTTTATTACTGGCGGCAGTATCGGAGGTACAGTGGTTGGCGGCCTGGTGCGTACCCCTGTTTTCACCCCGACTCCGAGCCCCAGCCTGGTCGAAGCGAACTGCCCCACCCCGACCATCTGCCATGTCCCCACGCGTATCCCGACGCGTTCTGCCTGGATGGTGGCTTGTCTGAGGCGGGTTCTAGCTCCTATTTTCAGCCCATAACCGAGGGCGTCCCTGGTGCGCCCGCTTTCGCGTGTGAGTATGTCCATCTCTATATCCTCGCGTATCATCTCCGCCCGCATGTCGAACTGAACCGGCTCGGCATACGCAGCCTTCCCCGACTCTTTCGGGAACGCGTAAATAGGCTGGACTTGCGGCTGCTTCATGTACTCGTTCAGCCTGACGCGGAACGCCTCCCTCCCGGCTGCCATTTCAGGGGAAACATACTGCATGGATGGAG
>Ga0315276_10001933_pt1 | contig 18762 bp, 14 predicted proteins | sample YL17G05_0_MG_FD_204542 | JGI IMG/M metagenome (GOLD analysis project Ga0315276, IMG submission 204542) | Sediment microbial communities from Yellowstone Lake, YNP, Wyoming, USA - YL17G05_0 | ecosystem: Environmental > Aquatic > Freshwater > Lake > Sediment | place: USA: Wyoming | collected... | reverse complement strand
ATATGTAGTACTACAACCAATAGATCCACAGGTAGGAGCATATCCCTTTACTAATCCTAAAAACTTTTTTCTTCCTCTACAACTTTTAGATTTAATCGGACAATCAAAATCAAATTCTGCATCTAAAACTTTGTAATACTCCGATAATTTTAAATCTTTATGACATCTTGAGACATGCTCTTGTAGCTTTATTATACTTGTACATTCTTTCTCACAAATCTTACATTTTACCATTTATCTTACCCTTTCTGTGAATAAAATGGAGTGTCTACTGTATACAATCCAAATAACCTCTTAGCAGGATACTTCAAATTGTACCAATATTTAAATATATACTTAGTTGCGTCTGTAATATCACGCTTAACTTCAATATCCTTTGTGGTATCAATTTCCCTTGAGATACCATCTTCATCAAAGTATGGGGCCACAATTCCATCTGATATTGCTGACTTCAATACAACCATAACTGCTGCTTTAATGTCCCAGAGGAAGTCATCTAAGTCATCCGGCACAATGCCTATAATATTCTCATCCAAATAATCTCTCATTCTTCTAGTAATTAAATCTTTCTGACACATTGCTGAAATTTCTGCAAACTCAATACTTGCAGGATTTTTCTCTGTACTAATTGGATCCAACAATATAAAATTACCGCCCACATAACTTACAACACATATGCCATTGGCGGCACAATAATCTACCTCTTCTGGACTCCACTCTTCAATTGAATCAAATCCTACAAATGTTTTTCTCAACAATGAATCAGATACATTATCAAAACTATTCTGCTTTGCTGCTACAGCACAAGCTAAGAATGAGGAATCTAAAGTCATTGTTAGTTCCGTACCGGACTCCATCACTACAGTTTTCTGACAATAGCTTGGACCAACCAATATCATTCTCCCTCTACCAGGACTACTTGATGAGGCCTGTAACATCTGGACTGCTGTATAGACGAAAGAATACACTGTGGTCTTGTCTCCAACTGGTGTGCTTACTTTTCGACCAAACCACCCCAATCTTTCATGCTTAGTATAAGGATTTGATTCATCAATAACATGCTGTCTTAAATAAGCTTGAATAATGTCATAATCCCCAGGACTAAAATACGTTGGCATAAGTACACATATATCAGTCAATTCTTCTTTCAATTTGCAACCATCTATTGCTGTCATATAATCCGCTTTAGTATACTGCCCATTATCATCTGCATCTTTCACCTGACAGTACCACACAAATGGAATATTCTGTTGGAATGCAATCTGCGCTCCAATACCAATCATATTGTTTGCGTCTAACGCTCCAACATCATTCAACACCTCATCTAAACTAAATGCTAACTTTGGAACATTGTATGCTACTGAATCCCGCTTATGCTGATAGGTTACATAATAAAATGTATCTAAATTAGGCTCAGCGCCGCCCAAACTCCAATCCACCTGATTTGTAGTCAATTGAAAATCAGTTCCCTGAATATACGAAGACACTCTGGGATAAGGTCCCACCATACGTATAGCTGTAATATTTGTATGTAGCAAGGGATCTTTTGATGGTGCAGAAAGAGCAATAGCTTGATAGCTAATCTTATACACCGATCCCGCATTATAACCAAAATCTAATATTGTAATATAATTTGCATCATCAAACTCATAGGCATCTTCATCAAGTACAACTTCATCTCTATATAACACTGTATCCACTTTCAACTCATTAGATTTGTAAGCTAGTGTGGCTGCATATGGAGAGGATGATGCTGGAGTTATAGTCTCTTTCACAACATAACCCCTTCTTACTGCCTCATCTTTAATCTCAATCAACTTATTTGCTTCCCCTACTAAACATAGCGCCCTTGGATAGGATCCAAATGCTGCTAAGACTGTCCTGATCTGCTCTGAGATATAGACCCCAGGCCGTTGATAAGTACTAGTTCCCATTTTTAAACACCTCCTTATAAAATTTATAACTTTACTTTACTTTGTTGTTTCTTTAACTACTAATCGCCTCAGTTCAGTTCTGCTTTTGCCACCACCTCCTTTGATTTCATTATTTTTACAAAATCTACATATCTTCTTTATAGTCATTTTTTCTCCCACCTCAAATTTCCTATTGGCGGATCTGGGTCTGGCAAAACCTGTATGGGCCCGCGATGCTGTTCATCTACACCGGGTCCAAGCTTGCCTTGGCCTGCCGCCAATCTATCCACATAAGATACATACATTACATTAAATGATAGTCTGTTGACATAAATTTTGTCATCTTGATCTGATTCCGGTCTGGGAATTTCACTTTCTCCCATAACATTTACTATCTTATCAAAAATTATCTGATACAAATCCTCTTCAGTTTCTGGTGGAGTATATTCCCACCCCCTTTCTCTCATATAGAATTGAAATAACCCAATTATAACATCAGTAAGTTCTGTTCGTGTATTTTCGTCATCTGTACCAATATCAATGTTGACAGTCATGTCTGCTATGCTACTGTATCTCAAATAGTAATATCCATCACTATCTCGAACCATTCCTAAAAAATCACCCCGAATACCAAAACCCAAATTTCTTCCCACAGATGATCCCACCGTTACTGATATCAGAGGTAGGTGCTGATCAATGTCTGGTAAAATTGTATATATCTTCACAAACGTCTCATATGGATCAGCAGAGTAAAAGTTAAATTTTTCCATAGTGGGCATCTCATCAAATGCCATTCCTTGCTTCTCGAATTGCTCTCTAATTAACATTATAACAGTATCTTTAGTTCTCTCTATAAATCTACCAAAGGACATTTTAAACTCCTAATTTTATATTCTCTAACATTTTAAAGCCCCACTACTGCCTTCTGTACAACCACCAAATACTCCTAACAATCTAAACAAGCTAATAGATTTACTTTTAAAATTATACAAAATCCTCTTGTTATTTATTTTAAAGCCCCGCCTCTAATAAGTACATCTTTAAAAACTTTCTTCATTTGTATTCGATACATATCAATACCATTTTCAACAAACCTCTTTCCTGCAAATCCTGGGTGCCACCATCCTCCTGCCCTAATACTCTTTTCTGTGCAACGTCTATAAATAATATCCCCATCCTTATTCATAATTGGAATAAACTTCTTACCCCAGTAGGGATACTTTCCAAAACTTAAATATTGTTTCTCCCCAACATTTAATAAATACCTCATCTGATGTGCTATAACACCATAATTCTGCCAATACATATATGGTTGAGTATTACCAATAGTTGCTACCCCTCTATTTCTATCAATTGTAACATACCAACTTTTGTCAGCTAATCCTGTGGGCTTTTTCCACTCAGCGGCTGCTGTGGATGCTATCATATCTTTTAGTCCTACGGATACTTTCTCCAAAAGATCTATCTTAATTTGCTTCCAGGTTGCTGTGTTTTTTAAATCTTTCCAACTTTTACCAAATTCATATCTTAATTTTAATCGTAACATTACACATCCTCAACATCTTCTCTTTTAACTACTTCCATATTTATTCTTTGACCTGTTTTCAATGTAGCATAAGAACTGAAAACCCTATAATCATCTTCTTCCACCAACTCAATAATTGACTCAGCCGACTTAATCCAATATGGGTGACCTGCTGCTGGATTCATAATATTCTCACCGTCTTCTGTCTTAAATCCTACTAGATACTTCTCATGCTCTGTTAAAGTATGAATGCCCCAACAAGAAACTCTAAATCCGTGATACGATTTTGCTTTACTTCGTGGAACAGTAGACCAATAAACTGGATCTACTTGAAATCTTACATTTCTAAGATTTGTCGTTACAACACCTGGGGGTACTGCATTGAGTTTTATCATCACTATAACTGTTGTGTATCCGGTACTGTCACTATAAGAACTACTTGATACCTTAACATATCTACTACCATCAGTACCACAATCCATCTCAATTTTCTTCAGATAAGTAAAAGTATCTTGATAATTCCCAGCAAGTTTAAAAGTGTAATTATTAACATAAGTTGCCGATATCCAATTATTTTCTGTAACATAAGAAGATGCTCCAACATATAAGCACTTATCTATATTTTCCAATAAGCATGGCCAATTCAAATAAATTTTTCTACCTGTAGGAGGACTATAAATTACGAATCGTACTCTCAAATCTGTGGCATACTTAGTGATTCTTCTTTCAAAACTAAGTCTTTTCCAACTATTAGTTAAAGATGCACCAGCACCGGCATACCAAGTTAATCCCCCATCTTCTGACATAAATAATTTCATACTTAAAGTTGGACCTGAATCTTTTTTCAACCACCCATTTAAGTTCCACAATCGACTTACAAATCTCTTCCAAGTATGAATAGCTTGAGATTCTATAACAACATCTCCTATGCCATCTGCCACTACCTCTAATAAATTATCCCCATATAAAGGGGTTCCAGTATTAGAACAAGCACCACCAGTTACAACCCATTCATCAGGCAATCCTGACAATGAATTTACTATTAGATTTCTATTTGGTAACCACTGCCACCCTAAAATCCACTTCTTATAATCTCTGTAGGACATAATCTTAGGAGGAATTGTTGCAATTATTCCAATACTTTCTTTTAATCCTTTAATCGTTGTAGATGATCTCAAATAGACATGATAATATTCTTCTAAAATATCTCTATAGGCCTCAACTCCCCAAGTAGAATCTGGTTCTGTTCTTGCTAATACTTCGCCAAAATTATATTCTAATCCTTCATGGGTTGCTGTCTTTAAATAAGTGTTACCTTTTACTTCATCTGCTTCTTTATCAATTATATCTAACTCTTCTGAGTATCCAGCAAACCAAGTAAGATAATTTAAACTTCTAACCCAAGTAGTATAAGTTCTCTTCTCTGGTTCAGTTTGTCCCGCCCTTATAACCACATAGTAAATAGTATAAGTGGCAGATGCATTATAGGCACTAGGAATAAGTTTTATATATTTAGTATCAAGAAATACATAATCTGTGTTTTGTAATTTTATTTTTTGACCATATAAATCTCTTACAATAAAAGTTTCTTCTTGCTTCATACTACTAGTTGTATTAAATGGAAAAATGTTAGTTCTAGTAGATGGATCAATCTCTAATAATTGTACATCTGTTTCTTCTCTTGTTAAATCAATTCTATTCTGACCCCTAGGTAAAGCTAATCTAAAGGGAACAATACCTACTTCATCTGTCAAAATATGATATTGATATGAACTATTTAAACTCAAAGACCAAACAGTTTCTGCGTGTTGAGGACTTTGTAATGCAAATAAATACTTACCAAACCGTGTTCTTCCTCTCTTTCTTGGAATACAATGTCCATACTTTGTATAAAAATTCTCATCAACTACTAATCCCCTTAATTCTTGATAACTACTATATAGCAATACATTTTCTTTTACATCAGAACTAATATACAATCTAGTTCTTCTATCTGCCATTACTCTTGCACAAGCATTAATAGTTTGCTCATATACATCTACAATATACGCTACTGCAGATATACTTGGTCGTACTCTACCACTTGCAAAAATTGGATATGATATGTATGCATTAGCACTAATTCTAGGCTGTATTCTTGCTAAAGAAAATAAACTTGGGCTAATTCTAGCAACTGCAAATATTGATGGTCTTATTCTACCATTTGAACTTATATTAGGCTGTATTCTAGCATTAGCATCAATTGTATAAACAATATTTGCATTTGCTAAAATTCTTGGTCTGATTCTAGCATTACTATCGAGTTTTTTAAATGCATGCACACTTGCAACTGCACTTATACTTGGTCTAATTCTAGCATTAGTATCAATTCTATAAACAACATTAGCATTTGCTAAAATCCTTGGTCTAATTCTAGCATTAGTATCAATTCTATAAACAACATTTGCATTTGCTAAAATCCGAGGTCTAATTCTAGCATTACTATCCATACTAGGTCTAATTCTACTTACTGATGTTATTACTGGTCTTATTCTGCCATTTATACCAATACTAGGTCTTACTCTAGCCAAAGCATTAATTGATTGAACTACATTTGCATTTGAACTTATACTAGGTCTTATTCTAGCAGTAGTATCAATTCTATAAACTACATTTGCATTTGCACTTATAATTGGACTTATTCTACCTGTAGCATAAATTTTTCCCCAAATAACAATACTTGCATTTGCAGATATAATAGGACTTATTCTAGCATTACCACTTATTGTATCATATAAACTCCATCCTTGTTCAATTTGTTGAAGTTGAGGTGTGCTTCCCTCCAATAATACCATTTCAACTCTAATCCATCTTTTGTTAGGACAATCAACTGCTATAGGTTGGGTTGTATAATAATCACCAATAGGATACCAAGTACTAGTACCGCCATTATATTCTTCGGTAGTTGTAACATTGGCAGTTGCTGTATATCCACCAAATGCTAATCCAGAACCTTGATCACCCGCCCCTGCTAAAGATCTGCGAGCTTGGCTTAAACCAACACCTACCTCACTCCAAGATGTACCATCATATTCCTCTGATACACCTAAAACTGTATAATCTTGAGTACAATATTGACCTCCAAATGCTAAACCGGCTATTTGAGTGCCACACCCTGCTAGTAGTCTTTTTGCTGTATTTAAATTACCAGCAGTACACCATGATGAACCATTATATTCTTCAGTGGTATTTTTAACTACCACTGCATAACCACCAAAACTTAAGGCTGCTATTTGGGTACCAGCCCCCGCTAAACCTTGTCTGATGGTAAGTAAATTACCTGCAGAACACCAACTACTGCCGTTATACTCCTCAGTTACAGCACTAACAGTACCTGTTGTTCCACCAAAACTTAAACCTGCACTTTGGGTGCCACATCCAGCTAATTGTTGTCTGGCTATATTTAAAATACCTACACCTGCTATAGTCCAGGACACTCCATTGTATTCTTCAGTTACAGCACTAACAGTACCTGTTGTTCCTCCAAAACTTAAACCTGCTGTTTGAGTGCCACATCCTGCCAAACTTTGTCTAGCCGTGTTTAAATTTCCTGCTGTGCACCAAGATGAACCATTATACTCTTCAGTTATAGCACTAACTGCTGATACATATCCACCGAAACTTAAACCTGCGTCTTGAGTACCACAACCTGCTAAATTTCTTCTTGCTGTATTTAAACTACCTCCTACTGACCAAACACCCCCCAAGTCACTTTGTGTGTCTGCTGATTTAACTCTTGCTTTTACACTACCACCAGTATTAGTCCAAAACAATTGATCCCAATAAACATTGACAACTCCACTATCAAAATCTCCATCCCAAACTCCAGATCCAACATAATAGCGCTCTTCTGTACTTGATAGAACAACACTTCCTGTATCTAAACCACCACAAACTAAACCACTATCAACTAAACCCGCACCTGCTAATTCCCGTCTTTGATAATTTAAAGGTAAAGATACATACCAAGATGTACCATCATATTCTTCTGCTTTTGAGGAATAGCTATTTAAAGCATCCCATCCACCTGCTACCCAAGCACTTGTCCAGGTACCACCAGATCCATGTCTGTATGAAGTATAATTTAAATTTCCACCTGTACACCATGCAGTCCCATTAAATTCTTCTGTATTATTTACATAAGTAGTTGTATAACCACCAATACATAAAGCAGCAGTAGAAGTACCTGCACCACTAACATCCTTCTTTGCTACTAATAAATCATTATCTGCAGTCCAAAGAATATCATTCCAATGTTCTGTCTTCTTAGAAACTGCACCTGTATTACCACCAAAAGCTAAAGCTGCTGTTTTAGTACCTACACCTCCTAAATCTCTTCTACCAGTAATTAATAGATCACCCTTTGATGTCCAGGTTGTCCCATTATATGTTTCTGTTCTTTTAGAATAAGATGAACCACCTCCAACACTTCTATCACCACCAAAAGCCACTGCAGCAGTTTGGGTTCCACACCCTGCTAATTCTCCACCTGCTTGACTGAGGGTTCCGCCTGTACACCATGAAGTACCACTATATTCTTCAGTTGTATTAGTTGCCAGTAAACCATCACCTGGATTTGGATACCCACCAAAAGTTAGTCCTGAGGCAGAAGTTCCTGCAGCCGCATTAAATCTTCTGGCCTTAATTAGAGTTCCACCAACAGTCCAACCACAACTCAACTGCACTTCACCACTAACTCTATAATCAACTACATTAAAGTGAGTTGTACCACTATCAAAATCAGCTTTAGATGTCCATATTTTTGTAGACATAATTAAAAAACCTTATAATAAATTTCATTGCCTTGCAAAATTCTTAAAGTCAAGTGTTGGCTTAACAGAACTCCACCCGGTTCACTATGCTCAAACTGTACCACTCTATACCGAGTGTTTATTTTTTGACCTGTGTGTAATTCAATAAAACACTCATCTGTCATAGTTGGGGCATTAATAGTCCACATCCTAACCCCTCCATCTTCCTGTACATTACCATACGAATCCCTAGATCTACTTCTATCTCTACCGGCCGTCATTATTCTTGATAACTTTAGTTCTGTAGTATTTTGAATCTTATATCTTACTTGTAACATACCCCAAACTGGACTCTTATATCTTTGATTTTCTCGTCTAAGTACTATTTTAAATCTTACAAATCTTTCAGTAGATAAACTGGGAAAGGTAACAATAGGATTCCATTGATCTTCTTTACCAATTTCTTGCCAATAATAATCTATGCCTGAATGTTCATTGTAAATATAATCATCTGAATTAAACCCATCCCAACCTAATTTAAATGCAGGTTCTACATAAGGGGTTATTATTTCTCCTCTTTCATATCCTCTATCAAGAACTACTCTATGTGGTCTTAAATCTGTTCTTATTCTCAAAGTATTTGGTTCAATTTGAATATTTGGAAATTGACTATCCATAGTAACAGTATCAAATCCCCATCTATCATATCCTCCAACTATTTTAGTACCAAAGCAAATACTACACTTTTTATCAGCTTGTTCAGTTGTATCCTTAACACAGCTGCATCTCTGTCCCCCAGTCTTACGAAACCATAGATAAGCTATAAAAGCATTTATACTTAACAACTTCTCATTTGCTTTTCGTACTCTATTCCAATAATCCAATTGTTCAAATCTTTTTCTTGGGTCAGACCAAATAGACATTAACAATCCTCTCCATAATTTTGATTTATCTCAGTTACCTCTGGTGTACTACCTTCTGTTAAAGTAACTTCTAATCTATACCATCTGTTGTGTGGACATTCAACATCTTGAGGTTGAGTTGTATAATATCCACTGCCACCTGTTGGATACCAAAGTACATCTTTTAAATCTTCCAATGGAGGCGTAAAACTCGCTCCTGTCCATCTTGCTGTGGTTGTTACTTCATTGAAAATTGCAGTTCCTCCGCCAAAACATAAACCTGCTATTTGTGTACCACATCCACCTAAAGCATATCTTGCTGTATTAAGATTGCCTCCAGTACACCATGATGAGCCATTATACTCCTCAGTTTTATTTGAATAATCTGTGGTATAACCACCAAAGCCTAGACCTGCTGTTTGAGTGCCACAACCTGCTAACTCTTGAGTGGCTGTATTAAGATTTCCGCCTGCACTCCAAGTACAACTTAACTGTAGATCATTGTTTCTATAATCTACTACACTACTTAAAGTTCCAGTATCAAAATCTGCTTTACTTGTCCATGTTTTTGTTGACATATTAAAATTTCCTCTAATTACATTTGTCCAAAATGAAATTGCTTAATCTTACTCTTTAAACTTTCTTTGTTCCTCAACTCTGAAGCCCAAACGATTAAAGTATCATAACCATATTTCTTAAAATGGTTTATTCTTTTGACTCCATCATCACCTAAATGCCAATATTCTCCATAAAGTTCAATTAACTTAGTTCCATCAGTATTTACAAAATCTGGATACTTTCCTCCAACACACAACTTAAAATCTCCAACATATCTGTATTCTTCTAAAAATAAATCATCAAGAACTTTCTGTAATTGTTTCTCATACTTATTTGGTTGTAACTTCAACCCTAAAGCTACTTTTCTAGCATAATCCTCATCTAACCACTTCTTTGAATTAACAATACAAAGCTTCTTTCTATATTCTTTTGAATTAAAAGAGGAATCTTTATTACTCCAAGCACCTTTTAGTCCCTTAGATATTTTATCTTTTGTTTCTTTTGTATGTTTTAAATATACAGTTCTCTCACAAAGACTTTTTTTAAATTTTTCACAATCTTTATGCATTCTCTTTAAGTTCTCTGACAACTTTCTTCTAAATGGCTCACTATTATAAATAGAACTTGGATCTTTCCATATCTCTTTAATTCTTATACTAACTTTATCACCAAATCCATCTGACTTCTTTTTACCCTTTCCACTTTTACTAATATTTCTTTTATGCTCCTCAGATAGTTTTTTATTTTTCAGTGATTCTTTCATATTCTTAATATGTTCTAAACTTAACGTCCTATTTGTAAGAGCTTTAGATAATTTTTCTTTATAACTTTGAGAATTATACTTTGAAAGAGGATCCTTATGCTTTCTTTTTAAACTCTCTGATCTTTTTCTTATTGAATCGTTACTGTGCTTCTTTCCCTTTGGCCAACCCATAAGCTCTCCAATTACATTTGCCCAAAAATACGTGGGAAGCTAGTTCCAAAAGGTGCAGCACTAACAACAGCCCTGAAACCATAGTACCGTCTTGGAACTTCTAATAATAACTTTGGTCTCTGATAATGTCTCAATCCAAACTTATGAATACTCTCATTAAATCTTGTAATCAAAAATCCTAAGTAAGAATTTATCTCAGATGCATGAGCAACATTAAAACTTACTCCCTGGTCAGTATAATTGAGGTCAGTGTCGATACTAAAAATTCCCTGTGCTATCAATCCCAGTATAGTTGCACTATCAATTAGTAATTGCCACCAGTCATGAACTGGATATGTATCCAAATTATAATTTACTCTTGGATGAACTTTGTTAATTTCTTGCACACCACCTTCCAACAATAAATACAATTGGTCATCAGCCCATCCATGACTCTCCTTAACATCTTTCAAACTCTTATCTAACTGATTTCTTAAATTAGGTAACAACATTAAAGCTTTCACTCTTGCTATTTTAGCATATTGAAAAACTTCAATATTCGTATAACCTGTACCTATATAGACGCCCCAGTGCAGCATATAATCAGAGTGTGTTTCAGGCAAAGTGTTCAATAAATAATAGTATGCTCCAGCCTCTCTTTTTATAATTTGAGTAGTTCCCCCAGAAAGTGGCGGATACTGACCAGCCCAAACTACATTTTCACCATCGTCATAAACGGTTAAAAATATTTCTTTTGGATCTTCAGTTAAAAGCCGATCATTAGAATCTAAAACTCTAATATCCATTTGTCTTGAAGATCCAGGAACAACTAACTCAAGCCATCTTGCTGTGGTTTCCCAGCCCACTCGTGTTGCAGTTGTACCTCCATTGTAGCGAATTTCCATACATTAACCTCCCTTTAACCAATATCCTCATCTATTCCAAAAGCCTCGCCTTCGACTGAGGCCATTCTAATATATGCTTTTGCAACTATTACTTTTGATACTCCATAACATATTCTACCTTTAGCACTAATACTTGGAATTATTCTACCACTAGCATTTATTGTTCCTTCTCCAACATCTACTATTGATGCTATACTACTAATAACGGGTCTTATTCTTCCTCTTGCTTTTATACTTGGTTTTATTCTACCAATAGAAGTTATAATAGGTCTTATTCTACCATTAGCTTTAATACTAGGTATTATTCTTCCAATAGCAGCTATAACTAATCTTATTCTGCTCACAGCATTTATAGTTTTATTTACTGCCTTTCTAACTCTACCATTTGTTGAAAGTGTGGGTTGAATTCTTGCACTTGTTGAAATAGATGGCCATACCTCTGCTGCCGCATTAATTGTCACACTAATGAACTTACTAATTTTTGCACGACTATATATTCTTCTATAACTAGTATGCCTGACTAACTTAGCTGTACTTGTAATAGAAGGATTTTTCTCTATCTTAGCTATAGACACTATGATGGGTCTAATTCTTGCTTTTGCTAATATAGTAGGAATAACCCTAGCAACAGATACAATAATTGGTCTAACTCTTGCTATTGATCTAATTATTCCTCTTATTCTTGCTGCTGCTACTATTACAGGTCTTACTCTAGCAATCGCATCCAATGGAACATTCCAACAAATTCTACCTGTTGCTAAAAGTCTGGGTCTAATTCTACCTTCAGCAGTTATAGATTGAACTATAAAAGCACTTGCAGTTATAATGGGTCTAATTCTAGCATTGGTAGTAATACTTTGAGAAGTTATTATATAGAGCAATCCTCTTACAAATCCTACTGCAGCATCAGCTCTTCCTGTGGGCATTGCTGTTTTAAAAGTTAATGATACACCTGCTAAGTACTCAACACATTCAATTCTATAATCTCCTCCACCTATAATATATGAGGATGGGGAACTACTAGCAACAATATTTGTATTAATACTCTCGGATACTGATCTATCTCGAACTAATATTACAGTGTCTGTAATCCAAACATCTAAAAAGTCTATATAAAGTTCAATTGAATCTAAAGTTTGTCCAAGATTATTTATACCTCCAATAGCATTAACAAGATTGAATCCTAAAAATTTGGAGGCTGAAGATGTGTGCTCCATTCTTCCTGCTATCATATCTGTCTTAGTGGTCCAGGAATTTAAATAAGGATTAAATTCTTTAGTACCCTTTAATGCAACTTCTCCACCAGTAGCATATATTCTTGGCTCTCCAGATACATTACTTTGTATAGTACATACTTCTAATCTATCTGTAGGAGTAATACTTGCTTTTGAAGTCCACACATCAATTACTGGATCATATGAATCAACATTACCAATAGCAGATCCAGTAATATCTCTACCACCTATAGATAATATTTCCTCATATCCATTGTAGTCAGTAGAATTAGTAACTCCATTATTCTTTCTACCTAAAACTAATCCTGTTTTAACTGCCCAACTATCTGTGTCAGGATTGTATTCTAAATTTTGATTCTCAGCTCCAAATGTTCCAGTTCCACCTATGGAATAAAATGTAACTTGTAACTCACTACTTCCAATACCATGTTGTGCTCTTTTGCTAGTAATCGGAGTTTTAACAGTCCAAGAGTCATGCAATCCTTCATAACATTCGTTTGTTCTTACTTTATTATCATAGGTAAACTTCCAACCTCCAACAACATATAATTTACCCTTCTCCATTAACTCAGTAAAAATATGAGTATTACCTTTTATTGTAGGCCAAATCACTATTTTAGCATCAGCAGCTATAGAAGGTCTTACTCTTGCTGTGCTTGGTATAGATGGCCTTATTCTACTTACTGCAGTTATAATTGGTCTTATTCTACTAACAGCATCTATAAATCTACTATGTATTGCTATAATCCAAGCAGTAGATGTAGTTACTGGTCTTATTCTACCTCTTGAAAGTATCCTTGGTCTTATTCTGCCCAATGCTTCTAATAATCTCTTATAATCAATTCTTGCTCTACATCTAATTACCCTTGGGTCTACAATTACTGTTGCTGTGGCTCTTATACAATAACCAATAAGAGCTGTAGCCTCTATTGTACTAACTTCTTGCCTGCTAATACGCGCCACTGCTGAAATAATAGACCTAATAATTCGAGCACTTGCTGTAATAATAGGTAAAACTTGTATCCAAGCTTGAGTGGTTATAGATTTTACAATATATGCGTTTGCACTAATTATTGGGCTTATTCTTGCAACTGCTGTGAAATCAATAACTTCAGTACTATTTTCAATTAGATTAGTAACAACTTTATATGATTCAATCTTTACTCGACACCAATAATTCGTATCTGAAGAATATAAAACATACTCTCCATCAGAAACCAAAACTTCAATCCCATAACTATCCCCAAATGCTTTATATTGGAGATAAATGCTAGAAGTGGGAACTAACACACTAGTTGTTGGCCAACTCTTTGCCTGACTTAAAGTTTCGCGAGCAATATTATAAATACGTGCTATAGATGAAACAGTTTCAACACCTTTAACTACCTTAAAAGATACTGTTCCACTTATTGTATTTCCACTAAATCTTATTAATCTAATTCCATTTATTGGACTGGGGTTAGGAAAAACTTTATCATTAACAATAATTCCAAGTTCATTAAAGGTTCCATTTATTTGTACCTGAACCCTTGCTGTTGCATCTTTAAATTTTAAACTAGGTTGTATATTCGCTCTTGCAGTAATGGATTGATAAACTCTAGCTTTTCTTGCACCTTTAACAAACCCACTACCCAAATCCATTCTTCCTGCAGACATATTTGCTTTAACGATCCAAGAGTCTGCTGCCACATCATAACTTTCTGTTAATTGAGTAGGAGTTCCTGTGGTACAACTTGCTGGTACTTCTAATCCACCTGCAACTATTATTTTTTCATAATCTTCTAAACAAAGTGATGAGGTATGTCTTGCTCTTCTTATAGTAGATGGAGTTTTTGCAATCCACACAACTCCATCATACTTATAAACATCATTTTGACTTATTCCTAAAACATTATTGCCCCCAAAAACATATAAACTTTCTACAGTTCCCGTTGTGGCAAGTTCATGTCTTCCTAATGTAAGTGTGCCCCCTAATGACCACGACTCAGTTAAAGGATTATAAGTATAAGTAGTATCAAGTCCATTTTCTCCACCAACCACATAAACATTTGTATTATTTATACTTCCACAACCAAATGATGATCTATTAACTGGAATTACAACTCTAGTTATCCAAGTATCAGCATTAGGATCATACTCGCTATTATAATTCTTTGGAGCATTTGTGGCAGAATCTTTACCGCCCAAAACATGAATTAGTGATTTAAATCCTTCTGCATAATATGGATTATCTAAATCTATTTGACATATAACTATACTCGCGGCTCCTAAACTATATAAGCCATAAGTCATATTGTTTTTAGTTATCCAAGTATCATTTTCAACCTCATACTCAGACACACCCTTCGGTTCACCCAATCCACCAAAAGAATATATTCTAGTCTCCCCATTGATCGCTGGCGGCACAGGAACATTTAGTTCATTCGTAGCAACTGCCAATTTAGTTCTTGGGGTTACTAAAGGGGCCTTGCTTGTCCAAGTATTATTAAAAACATCTAAACATTCATTCTTTTGTGAATACCCAACAGCATCATAACCACCAATTGCATAAAACTTACTATCTCTATCTCTACTAGCAATTCTAGCTGTGCCCGGAATAGAAAAGTTTATTCTAGCAACTGCTGATATGGTGGGTTGAATTCTGGCAACAGATGAAATAGTGGGAGCAATTCTACCGGTCGCAGAAATAGTAGGAACAATTCTACCTGTCGCAGAAATGGTATGAATAATACTACCTGTCGCAGAAATAGTAGGAACAATTCTACCTGTCGCAGAAATGGTATGAATAATACTACCTGTCGCAGAAATAATAGGAGCAATTCTACCTGTCGCAGAAATAGTAGGAGTAATTCTAGCAACTGCTGATACACTTGGCCTTATTCTAGATGTTGAAGTTTGATCATACTGTGCCATTTATCCCTTAACAATCCTCTCCATAATTTTGATTTATCTCTGTTACCTCTGGTGTGCTACCCTCTGTTAAAGTAACTTCTAATCTATACCATCTGTTATGTGGACACTCAACATCCACCGGTTGGGTTTCATAATACCCACCTACTGGATACCAAACAGGTGTATTCCATTCCTCTGTTATTACACTAACAGATCCAGTAGTTCCACCAAATCCCACTGCAGCCGCTTGAGTACCAGCACCTCCCAAGTCTCCTCTAGCTGTGTTCATACCACCAGATGCAAACCAGGAAAATCCATTATATTCTTCCGTAGTGTTTACAAAAGTAGTCGTATATCCACCAAAACTCAATGCAGCTACTTGGGTACCACAGCCAGCTAATTCTTTTCTTGCTGTATTTAAATTTACATTAGAGGACCAAGCAGTTCCATTATATAATTCTGTTGTATTTAAATTAGTCCCAGCTGCATTTACTCCACCAAAACATAAAGCCGAAGTTTGTGTACCACCTCTTCCCATATACTCTCTGGCTGTAATAAGATCACCACCCGTACACCATGATGTTCCATTATATTCTTCAGTTCTTGATGTTGTACTACCACTACTACCACCAAAACTAAGACCTGCTGTTTGAGTTCCTGCTGCTGCATTAACTCCTACTGCAATATTCATATCTGCTGCAGTACACCACGACGAACCATTATACTCTTCTGTTTTCTTATTTAGTACATTCCATGTCCATCCACCACAATTGAATGCTGCAGTTTGTGTTCCTGCTCCGCACATTGTTGTTGAGCGTAATGTATTACCTGCAGTACACCAGGATGTTCCATTATATTCTTCACTTCTATTTGAACATACAAATAAGGAAATCATTCCTCCACAACTCAAGGCTGCAGTTTGAGTCCCTGCTGCCCCCATTACACTATGAGCAGTGTTTAAATTTCCACCTACAGACCAAACACCTGTTAAATTTACTTGACTATCTGATGATTTGCACCTTGCTTTGACACTACCTCCATCTGCATTTGTCCAACTTAAATATCCCCAATGACTAGTTGCACTGCCACTATCAAAATCTACTATCCATGTACCAGACACTACTAAATTGTATTCCTCTGTAGTATTTAAATATGTAGTTGTCCACCCTCCAAAACATAAACCTGCTGTTTGTATTCCACAACCCGCTGTTTCATACCTTGCAGTAATCAAACTGGAAGTAGAATACCAAGATGTACCATTATACTCTTCTGTGACCACACTAAGTGCTCCTGTGTACCCACCAAAACTTAGACCTGCTGTTTGTGTTCCACATCCTGCCAAATCAGATCTTGCAGTATTTAAATTACCAGCAGTACACCATGAACTACCATTATATTCTTCTGTTGTATTTTTAACTGATGTCGTATATCCACCAAAACTTAAACCTGCTGTTTGTGTTCCAGCTCCAGACATTCTATCTCTAGCTGTATTAAGATTTCCACCAGTACACCAAGACGAGCCATTATATTCTTCTGTAATATTTACATATGTAGTTGTCCAACCACCAAAACTTAGACCTGCACTTTGTATACCAGCTCCTCCCAAATTATCTCTAGCTGTATTTAAATTTCCGCTTGTACACCAAGAAGTACCATTATATTCTGAGGTCGCACTAAACATGCCCCCATGACTTCCACCAAAACATAGTCCTGCTGTTTGTGTCCCACACCCCCCAGGAAATGCTCTTGCTGTATTTAGATTTCCACCAGTACACCATGAGGTACCATTATATTCTTCAGTTGTATCTTTCCAATCACCATTGTAGCCACCAAAACTTAGACCTGCTGTTTGAGTTCCACAACCCGCAAATCTGTTTCTTGCTACATTAAGGTTGCCTCCAGCACTCCATCCACAAATCAGCTGCAAATCATTATTTCGATGATCTACTAAACTACTTAGGGTGCCTGTATCAAAATCTGCCTTACTTGTCCATGTTTTTATTGACATTTTACCCCAACTCTACCAGTTTTTACTCAAGCTTTGTTCCAATTCTATATACATATCCTAGTTCTTTTAAATCACAAGCTATTACTAATGCTTCCTTATCTGCACTAATAAGTTTACTTATTACTTCTAATTCAAATCTATCATTTTTAATATCCTCAATCATAGATTCTAACATACCAATAGCTTGTAATTTTCTTTTTTCCTTGTCCATATCTACCTCATTTTAAAATACATGCATTACTTTGTATTTGATTTGGATACACTCCTATCCAACCTCTAGACGTAATTAAATAAGGATTATTTACCACTGCATCACTAGTAATAAATCTTAATCTTATAAAATTTCTATCTTTAAGAATTTGATAAACTTTACCTCTGACAAATGATTCTCTAACTAATGCTATTGATTGTATTGAATGATCGCCTGTAACCCAACTTGGATCAGTGGTCTTTTTTCTTATTCTTGCTAGAGTAGTTAAAAATACTTTATAATTTTTTGGAGAAATATTTGCAGTCCAAGGTATGTCTGCTCGTCTCTCAAAGGGTGGAGTTACCTCTTTAACCAACATATCCCATGTCTTCATTTGACGAGAGATAGTAATTTTAGCACGACTGCAAAGAAATTGTTTCATTAATTACCTCTAATATCAGTACTACAAAAACCACATCCAGAACAATACTCACAAGGTGAGTAACCTTCTCTAAGATTCCCATTACAAATACACTTTTGAAGAATGCCTTCTTTCTCTAAATCCTTCAATAAAGCTTTCGTTCCAATATAGACCGAATCCATTACTTGTTCCTTAAAGAATTTATATTGTTCTGTCTCTCGCCCAAATTTAAATTCCCCCATACGCAGAATCTGCTTCATAATAGCCAACTGTCTTTCAAAAATCATTTTTCCAATCTGTATGCTCATTTCTTCACTCCTTTCAATTTCACTTAACAATCCTCACCATAATTTTGATTTATCTCTGTTACCTCTGGTGTGCTACCCTCTGTTAAAGTAACTTCTAATCGATACCATTCATTGTGTGGACATTCAACATCTTGAGGTTGAGTTGTATAATATCCACTGCCACCTGTTGGATACCAAAGTACATCTTTTAAATCTTCCAATG
>Ga0315276_10001932_pt1 | contig 18765 bp, 16 predicted proteins | sample YL17G05_0_MG_FD_204542 | JGI IMG/M metagenome (GOLD analysis project Ga0315276, IMG submission 204542) | Sediment microbial communities from Yellowstone Lake, YNP, Wyoming, USA - YL17G05_0 | ecosystem: Environmental > Aquatic > Freshwater > Lake > Sediment | place: USA: Wyoming | collected... | reverse complement strand
GGGGTAATGCGCATCGGATAGTCACCCACGATGGCTTCGATTTCTTTCGCGTCGACACCGAGCCGGTCCGCCAAGTCTTTTGGTTTCACAATGCTGTCAGCGAGTATGCGTCTCCATGCTTCCATGCGGCCTCCTTTACTGTCGAGTGGATCAGCAGGCCTGCAGCAGGATGCTGAAAAAGTCCGCCAGCTTTCCGGAAGGTTAAGGCTTAGGTCAAGGTTGAGAAAAAAGAGCCTACTCTTCGCTCAACCTTGACCTCAACCTCAGCCTGCCTCGCTCGCTACGGCCTTGCCCGCGGAACGGCGCGTCTTGGCGCGCCGGGGCTGGGCGGGTGAGAAACGTGGCCTTTTTGAGCATCCTGCGGTGGCTATCCCGCAGCCTGTTAGTCGTCCGTGATCCGTTCCTGACCGTACGTCTTGTCCAGATGATTGAGGATGTCGTCGGTTTCCGTCAACACCATGTCCCCATCCTTGAGGACAGGAACATAGTACTGGCCTGAGACTTCCTGGACCACTGTGCGCATCGGGCGAACGTCGGGCACGACGACGTGCTCGTATTCGACGTGGAGGTCCGCCAGTTTCTGGCGCACCTCCTCACAGTCGGGACACCAGGCAACGTGATAGAGAGTGAGTGCCATAAGAATCTAATGCTCAATGTTCAATGCTCAATGTTGAATTCGAGATATAAGAGTCGATGAGCGATCTCAGTTTCAGAATTGAACATTGAACATTCAACATTGAGCATTGCCTTGGGCAACCGCGCACGGCACCATGACGGCGTCTTTCATTCCGTGGATCACTTTCTTATCCGCCGGGCAGATGGTAGCCAGGATACCAGCCAGTTCGGTCTTTTCGCCACTCACGAAATAATAGGGCGAGAGCCTGGCGCGACCGGACATCCGGTTCATCTCACCGGTCACCGGATCGAAGTAGTCGAGTTCATACAGGCGGCCCTTGTGAAACTCCTGCAGAATATAGGGTGTTCGGGGAAAGGCGGTCAGGGCCTTGTCGATGGCACCGGCCCATTCTCCCTGCGGCATATCGTGTCCAACCGATACGCCTCGGCTGCCCCAGGCGAGTTCGGAAAACCCCGATGGCTTGATCACGAAGTGCCGTTCTTTCTGGGTTGCCGTAGCCAGATCGCGCCAGTTCATCACGGCCCGTCCGCCGATCGTCAAACCCGGAATCGTGGCGGACGGAGGGATCGGCGCAGGATCGAGAATCCACGTGCGCGGCATGATCGTGGTCAGGTGCAGGAAAACCTCCCGGCCCAATGCCTGCTCCCAGAACGGTTGCAAAGCCGGGTGATGGAGGAGGGCAAAGGCGAGTTTTTCTTCCAGCGCCGGCTTGTACGGGGGCGTGACGGCGACCTGGTCCTTCTTGACCGCATATTGGACGAGTTCGGATTTGGGAATGTTCAGGAGATCGAATAACTCATAGAAGCGATAAATCAAGGCGATCGGCTGGTCTATTCCCTCGCTGATGATCCGGAGGCCTTCTTCGGTGAATCGAATGTGACGAGGTTCCACGCAGTAGGCGTCGAGACCGATGGCTCGAAGCCGGGCCGCGAGCCACGTCATTTCAGGCCGATAGTCTTTGGCCTCCTCCGACATCAGAATCGCGACGCATCCGGTATGCTGGGCGAGCTGGCTTCTCAACATGGCCGCAAAGCCCCGAACCATCCCCTCGGGGCCTCCCACGATCTCCAGGGGGTGAGGGGTAAGGGGTAAGGGGTAAGGGGTTGGAGAGGCGGCTTTGTTTTCGCTTACGTGACCATTGACCAATGACCATTGACTGTATATCTCAGTCAACGCTCCGGTTAATCCGATTCCTCCGGGGACTGAGTCGAGCTCGGTGATTACCATGCCGTCCTGGGTGGGGATGATGTCCGGTCGAATGACCGCGGGAAGCTGGCCACGAAACCGTTTCATCCGGCTGTACATGAGCAGACCTTCCGGTTTTCCTTGGTCAAGGTATCCCGCTACCCAGGCTGGTTGGAGGCCGCGTACACTGTCGGTATAGAGACGGTTCAGGGCTCGATAAAAGGATAAGAGCTGCGGTCCGAGCTGGTGAAAAAAATCTAACTGGTCTTTCGTGAGAGGGAACGGTGAGGTGGCAATTCGCCAGGTCGTCGTGGCGGTAACTACTCCGGGAGCCGAAGCCTGTTCGGGCAGAGATGGAAAGAGCCCAGCTTGGCCCAGCTGGTCACGGATGATTGCGCAGCGGTGAAGGAGGTCGGAGGTAGCCAAGTCAGACAGAGGCAGTATCCGTGTCAATGAGAGCCTCTCATGCGAGGCGAATGAACTGTAACACGGGCTTTAGGACCGTACAAGGGGCGAGAGGAGCGGTGAGGAAGGGGCGGCAGGGCTCGCCATGCGTACGCAGTTTTTCCCCGCCCTCTTCGCGACGTAGACCGCCGCATCGGCAGCAACGACGAGGTCCGAGGGAACGGAGGCATGAATGGGGAAGGAGGCGACTCCGACACTGCATGTAAGGGAGAACGGCGGAGTCCGAAGCGCCACCAATTCCGGTAAGATGGTCAAGGTCGTCACTCGGTCGCGAAGCCGTTCGGCGGCACGGAGCGCGCCGTCCATCGAGGTGTCCGGCAAAATCAGGGAAAACTCATCCCCTCCGTACCGGGCGGCGAAGTCGCTCGACCGCGCGATGTTCTCTCCCGGGCTTTGCTGGCTGTTTAGTAGCCAGCCGATTTCGCGGAGGACCTGATCGCCGACGGTGTGGCCGTAGAGGTCGTTAATCTGTTTAAAATTGTCGAGATCGATAAAGAGGAGTGAGAGCGGCCGCATGGATCGCGAAGCTACGGCGCAGAGCTGGACGAGCGTCTGTTGAAAATGTGAATGATTGTAGAGTCCGGTCAAGCTATCCCGCACCGATTGGTCGAGAAGCAGTTGGTTCGCATGGATGAGGTCCCGATTCGTGGCCGAGAGTTTCTTGACTAAGACGTCAGCCTCCGCTTGTTGTCGTTTACTGGAGGTGATGTCGGTGATGGTTTCGACGACGTGAACCTGCCCGGAGGTGCTTTCAACCTTTGCCCACTGGACCAACAGATATTCGTCGTTCGGCAGTGGGACCTCGCTGGTTGTGGGTGTGCCCGTCTCAGCGGTTTCTGGCATCTTGCATGACGAACAGGGTGTGGCACAGCCGGCGATGTTTTCGTGGCAGGTCAGATTCAACATGTCGCCGAATTTGCTGATGGAGGCATGATTTTGGAACAGTACCTTGTATGATTTTGGGTCGATCACGGTGATCATGCCCGGTTGCGAGTTCAGCAATACCTGGGGGTCGTATGGGGGCTTGTCTGACGGTTGGTCTGAAGGCGGCATCATGACCCTTCACTCACAGGAGGAACTCAGCGCGTATTCGTCAGTATTCCAGCGAGGGCGAGTTGGGTCAAGACATTGTGGTGTTTGCTGAGAAGGGGAACCGGTGAAATAAGTGACATCCCCTTGGGCGCTTCTGCAGAATGGTGCTAGTATGAGCCGCACATCGATTGGAATCCTTCCATGTCCGCATCCACCAAGCTGGTAGGCGCTTCCGTGACACCACTGATCACCCTTCCACAACTCGTGCCGAGCCGCACCTGTCTCCAGTGCGATGTCTGTTGTCGGTTCCCGGACCCCGATAGCGCCCTCCGTCCGTATTTTGCCGAGAACGAAATCACCCGGGCCCTGGCTGGGGGCGTTGAGGGAACGGCCTTTCCCGATCGGCATGGGTCACAGGTGGTCCTGGTTCCCGACCCCCATGGAGACGGGTATCTCTGTCCGGCATTCGACTCAGCGACCTCAACCTGCCGCATCTACGAGCAGCGTCCGCTCGATTGTCAGCTCTATCCGCTGGCGCTGATGTGGGATGAGCCGCACGACCAGGTATTGTTGGGGTGGGATACGAAATGCCCGTTCATGCGAGAGGAGATTCCGGGGGAGATCCAGCGTCATGCCGACCGGGTAATGACCTTGCTCGATCAACCAGACATCCGTGGCCACGTCGTTGCGCATCCTCGCCTCATCGGGCGGTTTCAGGAGGATGTGGTCGTGCTTGCCCTCCTTCCGCGCCTCACCGAAGCCGTGGCTGGTCAATGGGGCCCTGCGCCGCTGCATCGGCTCACGTTGGACGATATCCCTCGCATGACGACGGCGTTGGATCGGTCGGGGTGGTGCCGCGCTCAGTCGCTCGCGGCCTATTCGCCGGTCTATCACTACATGTGGAATGGATTATTGGCCTATTGGTGGATGGAGCTTCAGGGGGCCTTTTGCCTTTTCGCGCAATCGCCGGACGGCTGGTTCATGCCCCTGCCTCCGATCGGGGCCGGCTCAATCGACGCGCCCCTGTCTGACGCGATGGGGCTGCTGCGGCGCTGGAACGGTGACTCGCCAGTCAGCCGAGTCGAGAACGTGCCATCCCAGCTGGCACCAGAGTTGGAGCGGCTGGGATATCGTCTGACGCCCAAGGAACCGGACTATCTGTATCGTGCGACGGATCTCGCGGCCTTGGCGGGCGACCGGTATAGATCTCAACGCGCACTGTGCAATCGATTCGAACGAGAGCAGTCTTTTGAGATGGGCTCCTATCAGGCTGGCGACCGCCGTGACTGTCGTGCCCTCCTCGGGGACTGGTCTCGGCAGAAGCAAACGGAAGGGCTCGAGGCGTTCAGTGCGATGCTGTTGGCTGATGCGGCGCCGGCTCACGAAGTCATCTGGTCGCAGGCGTCGGCCCTTCGAGTCACGGGGAGGGTCGTCAGGACTCACGGTCGGCTGTGCGCCTATACATTCGGCTATTGGTTGACGAGCGCGACATTCTGTGTCCTCTTAGAGGTGGCCGACCGGACTCTTCCAGGTCTGGCGCAGTATCTATTTCGGGAGACCTGTCGGACGGCCCTGGCGGAAGGGGCCGAATACATGAATGCGATGGATGATGCAGGTCTTCCCGGATTGCGCGCATCGAAACAGGCCTATCATCCTGCCATGCTGATTCCCAACTTCATTGCCTCCCCGGCGCGCAAATCATGAAGACCTCAATGGCCTTATCATTCATCGATCTTCGCCGCTATCGGTGGTTGCCCTATCTCCTTATCGCCATGACCGTATTCGTGGTCCTAGCCGGTATCGTCCTGATTCGGTTCGTCGAATATCGTTTCGTGGAGGCGACGGGAGGAGAACTCACGCTGGCCGCGGAGGAAGTTGCCGAGAAACTCGACCGGACGTTGTTCGAACGCCAAGGCGACGCCCTCATGATGGCCCGAGCCTTTTCGTCGCGAGCCTCCGATCCGAGATATTTCTCCGAGTATATGAAATGGATGAAGACGGAGTATGCCCCGATCTATCTGTGGTTAGCGGTCACGGATAGTCAGGGCACGGTCGTGGCGGCGACGGAGCCCTCGCTGGTAGGACACGACTATAGCCGTGCCGCATCGTTTACCGCTGTGCGTGCGACGCGGCGACTCGACATTGCCGACGTCGCGGTGCAGGAAGGGGAGAGTGGCGTCGAGACGATCGCGTTTACGGCCCCGATTCTCGACTCGAAAGGCACGTTCCTGGGCGTCGTGACTTCGCGGGTGGGGATCCCATCTTTGGAGGAAGTCATAACCAGGACCATTCGTTCACTTGAAGCTCAGCAAGGAGCGGGCGGGCGAGTCGAGTACCAAATGGTGACGAAGCAGGGCAGGGTGTTTGTCGACTCGGATCTGTCCCACAAGGGGGCCATCAATCTCAAAGAACTCGGGCTCCCTTCGGTGTTGCTGAGCGAGGCCGGTGTACCGGGGTTTATCGAGGAAGAGCATGTGCGCCGGCACGTTCAGGTGGTGACCGGCTACGCGCAGACCAGAGGCTTTGGAGAATTTGCCGGGCTGGGCTGGTCGGTCCTGGTGCGCATGGAGCGGCAGGACATCCTGGCGTCTATTCACGCCTTCTTGTGGAAAGTCGGGATCGCAGGCGGAGTGGTCTGGATTCCCATGCTGGGGTTGTTGTTCTGGGCCACGGCACGATTGCGCGCGGAGCATCGACAGGCACAACAGGAAAGTGCCTGGGCGAAAGCCGCTGAAGCCGCGTTGCTCCAGAGTCAGGAACGAAATCGGGCCATCGTCGATACCGCCCTTGACGGGGTGATCACCATCGATTCGACCGGGATTGTGACCGATTGGAATGCGCAGGCCACGGCGATTTTCGGATGGTCCCGCGAGGAAGCGCTGGGACGGGCCCTTGCCGGGACCATCATTCCTGAACGGGATCGTCAGGCGCACGAACATGGCATTCGTGAATTTCTTCGGACAGGGGCTGGAGCGATTTTGAACCGCCGGATTGAAATTGTCGCCCAACACCGGGACGGTCGGGAGCTTCCCGTTGAGCTTGCGGTGTCACCGGCTAAAATCGGGGATGTGTACATCTTCAGCGCCTTTATCCGGGACATCACCGACCGCCGCCGGGCTGAACGGCGTCTCGCCTCTCAGTATGCGGTGACCCGAGTCCTCTCCGAGGCGACGACCCTGGAAGAGGCTGTTCCGAAAATCATCCAAGCAATCGGGGAGAGCCTGGAATGGGATCTGGGCGTGTTCTGGCGGGTGGATAAGGCGGCCGGAGTGCTGCGCTGTCTTGATCAGTGGACGGCGCCGTCCGTGCAGGCCGATCCGTTTACCATGGCGACCTGGCAGCAAGTGTTTAACCGAGGAGAAGGCTTGCCGGGGCGTATTTGGGCCAGCAGCAAGTCGGCCTGGGTGACGGACATCGCGCTGGATGCCAATCTCACTCGTGGAGCTCAGGCTCGACAAGTAGGGTTCCACGGGGCGTTTGGGTTTCCTATTCTAATAGGGAATGAGATCGAGGGCGTCATCGAACTCTTCAGCCATTCGGTAAGGCAGCCCGATGACGAGTTGTTGCGGATGGTGGAAGACATCGGTCTCAAGATCGGCCAATTTGGCGAGCGGGCTAGAACGGAAGGGGTGTTACGGGAAACCGAGGCGCAATTGCGACAGGCGCAGAAGATGGAGGCGGTGGGTCGATTGGCCGGCGGTGTGGCGCACGATTTCAATAATCTCCTCACGGTGATTCGAGGCTACAGCGAGTTGCTTCTTGGTCGTCTGGGGCCCACCGATGCCATGCGGAAAGACATGGAAGAGATCAAGAAAGCGGCGGACCGTGCCTCCGGGCTGACTCGTCAATTGCTGGCGTTCAGTCGTCGTCAGTTCATCGCGGCGAAAGTCGTCGATCTCAACGCACTCGTGTCCAATATGGACGGCATGTTGCGGCGTCTCATCGGTGAAGATATCGTCGAACTCTGTGCCGAACTCGATTCTTCGGCCGGCGCCATCAAGGCGGATCCCGGACAGGTCGAGCAGGTCATCATGAACCTGGTAGTCAATGCGCGTGATGCGATGCCCACGGGCGGGCGCCTGACGATCGAAACCAAGAATGTGACGATTGGGAAAGGGGTGCGCCTGGATGCCGTGGGGTTGGCACCGGGATCGTATGTGTTGCTGGCTGTTCGTGATACCGGCCATGGGATGGATGCGGAGACCCAGTCGCATCTGTTCGAGCCGTTCTTCACAACGAAAGAAAAAGGGAAAGGGACGGGATTGGGACTCTCGACCGTCTATGGCATCGTCAAGCAGAGCGGGGGAAACATCACCGTGGAGAGTGCTCCTGGCCGGGGAACGACCTTCCGGATCTACTTCCCGCGGGTCGAACAAGAGGTACAGGAGACGGCGGGGAGTGCCGAAGCGATCGATCCGGCACATGGCCGAGAAACGATCCTCCTGGTCGAAGACGAGCCGGCGGTCCGGGGTCTCGTGCACGAGACGTTACGGCTTCATGGCTATACGGTGCTGGAGGCGCGCCATGGGATCGAAGCCCTCCTCACCAGCACAAAATTCGTGGGGCCCATCCATCTGTTGTTGACGGATGTCGTCATGCCACAGATGAGCGGGCCCGAAGTCGCGGAGAAGCTTCTGACCGTTCGGCCAGGGATCAAAGTGCTCTACATGTCGGGGTATCCGGACCATCCGGTGTTTGACCAAGGCGGCATGAGCCGCGAGACCGGGTTCATGCCGAAGCCCTTCTCACCCCACGTGCTGGTGCAAAAAGTGCGTGAAGTGCTGGATGGTGTGAAAGCCGCCTAGTCTGCACGTCGGAGACAAGCTGGGTCTGTCTGGTCTATTCGGTCTATCTGGTCTGTCTGGTTCATCTGGTTAGTTCCGTTCAACTGAAAAGACGAGACAGACCGAATAGACCAGACAGACCAGGCGGACTGTTTCAACATCCTGCCGGATCGCTTGATCTTCAGCCTCGGTTCCGTTTATCGTGCTGCACCGAACCAGATAAACCAAATAGACGAGATAGACCAGAGAGACGGAGCGATGCAGCAAGGACGCGAACTCGACATCGGGCACTATCGAATCACGCAGGAGCCATTCTATGTGGAGGTCCATGGCGAGATCGGTTTGTTCACGATCGCGGCGAACAGCAAGATGCCGGTCATGCTCAAGGGGCCAACCGGGTGCGGCAAGACCCGATTCGTCCAGCATATGGCCTACCGGCTTGGTCGTCCCTTGATCACGGTGGCCTGTCACGAAGATCTCACCGCCTCCGATCTCGTGGGGCGGTATCTGCTCAAGGGCCAAGAGACGGTCTGGGTCGATGGGCCGCTGACGCTCGGCGTGAAGCATGGCGCGATCGTCTATTTGGACGAAATTGTCGAGGCGCGGAAGGACACGACGGTCATCATCCATCCCCTGAGCGACGATCGCCGCCTCCTGCCGATTGAAAAGAAAGGCCAGATTCTCGAAGCGGCCGACGACTTCCTCCTGGTGATTTCCTATAACCCCGGTTACCAGAGCGTGCTCAAGGATTTGAAACAAAGCACGAAACAGCGCTTCATGGCGATTGAGTTCGACTATCCGGCGCCTGACGTGGAAACCATCGTGGTCGAGCGGGAAGCAGGGGTCAGCCGTGACCTTGCGGCCAGCTTGGTTAAACTCGGCGGAAAGGTACGGAACCTCAAGAATCATGGCTTGGAAGAAGGGGTCAGCACCAGATTGCTGATCTATGCCGGGACACTCATTCGGCAAGGCGTGGCGACCGATCGAGCCTGCGATGTCGCGATCGCCCGCCCGATCACCGACGATCCCGATATGCAGCGCAGTATTTTGGAATTGGTGAAGGCCATATTCTGAAATTGGGCAAGTGGCGCGGGGCTAGAGGCGAGAGGTATAACGTCCGGCCGGTCGCCTCACGCCCCTTGCCTCTTGCCCCTGGCGGACCACGCTCAACCTCGTCGTAGATGAAGCCGGCAATTGTGCAGGACACCACAGACGGAGCGATCCTCACCGTTCATATCCAGCCCAAAGCCTCCACCACAGAGTGCGTGGGTTTTCACGGAGACGCGATCAAAATCAGAGTGGCCGCTCCTCCGGTCGATGGCGCAGCCAACGGCGAACTGATCCGGTTCTTAGCCCGCCAATTATCGATTCCTGCTGCTTCGGTGCAGATCCAGTCCGGTGCGAACGGACGGCACAAGCGTGTCCTCGTCAAAGGGGCCACTGCGCAGTTGGTGCTGGCTCGCTTGAACCTTGGACCTGAGAAGGGAGCGGCAAAGCCATGAAGCAGAGATGGTTGCTCATCACCGGGGGTGCACTGTTGCTCACCGCCTGTTCGACCGCCCATCCCATTCTGTATCCCAATGCGCATTTGCAGTCTGCGGGGAAAGATATCGCGGAGCAGGATATTGAGGCCTGTCGGCAATTAGCGGAAACGGCTGGGGCTGAAGAAGGCAGTGGGGATGCCGGTCGTGTCGCGACCGGCACCGTAGTGGGTGGCGGAGTCGGCGCGGCAGCTGGGGCGGTCGGCGGAGCCATCTCAGGCGCAGCTGGCCGCGGTTCCATGATCGGGGCCGCGACCGGGGCGGTATGGGGATTGCTGACCGGCTTGTACCACGTCATCGCTGGTCCGTCGCAACCGAATCAAGCCTACACGAACTTCGTGAATCGGTGCCTCCAAGAAAAGGGGTATGAGGTGACGGGGTGGCAGTGAAGGCGAGACGGGCGGCCAGCTTCCTTGCTCGCAGACCGCGCACGATCAGAATGTGCTCGCTTGGGTGAAGAGCGCGTCTTGGCGCGCTCGGGTGGGCGGGTGAGAAGGGGCGCGCAGTAGAAGCTGATCCGCCCATCCCGCCACCCCGTCACGAGGTGTGAGAAGGGGTGGATGGGTGAGAATGGGGTGCGCAGTGGGGATTAGCCTGGCCACCTCGCTCCAGAAATGAAGATGTAAAGGGAGGGGAGAGTGAAAAAACTGCGAAAGTGGCGAAGTGCTATTGTTTTGGTTGCCGTGTTCTCTTTAGTGGCCTGTGCGGGGCCGGAGCCGTTGCTGCGGTCGAATGCCCATCTCCAGTTGCAGGGACGCGAGGCATCGAAGTTGGATGTGGCAGCCTGCCAAAGTAAGGTGGAGGCGGCGGGGCTGAAACCGGGCACCGGCAGTCGAAGCGGCAACGTGGCCGCTGGCGCCGGGCTGGGTCTGATTAGTGGCGCCGCGGTAGGGGCATCGAGTGGGCTCATCGGTGGAGTGCCGGGCGTGACGATTGGGGCAGCAGTCGGAGGTGTGCTTGGAGTGATCATCGGTTCAGTTGGCGGTGCCTACAGACCGCTTGAACCAGATACTCCCTACGCCGATGCGGTGGTGCGATGTTTGATTGATAAGGGGTATGATGTGAGTGGCTGGCAATGAGGAGAGCCCTCCTTGCTCGCGGAACGCGCGGCCTGGGAAGGCCCTCGTTCGACGCGCGCAGTAGAGGGCTGCTCCTCCCTGCCAGCCTGGGAGTGTGAAAGAGGTAAGAATTGGAAAGATGGTCGTGCGATGCGGGCATGTGAGACGGGCGGCCAGCTTCCTTGCTCGCAGACCGCGCACGATCAGAATGTGCTCGCTTGGGTGAAGAGCGCGTCTTGGCGCGCTCGGGTGGGCGGGTGAGAAGGGGCGCGCAGTAGAAGCTGATCCGCCCATCCCGCCACCTCGCCACGAGTGGGGAAAGGGAGAAGGAGACTGAAAAGTTTTGTCGGGGTGGCAGTGAGGGAGAAGCGAGGTAGTAGGCTGGTCATCTTCTTGCTCGCCCATCGCGCACGCTAAGAAGGATGGAAGGGAGCGGCCAGGTGCCCTTCTTGCTCGCAGAACGCGCACGATAGGAATGTGCTCGTTCGATGCGCGCAGTAAAGGGCAGCCTTGGCCACTCCCCTAAAGTGAGATGGAGTGAGTCGGAAGGCCCTCCTCGGGTGGGCGGGTGAGAAATGGGGCGCGCAGTAGAAGCTGATCCGCCCATCCCGCCAACCCGTCACGAGTTGGGAGAAGGAGAAGAAAATAGCTGAAAAGACTTTGTCGGTACTGCAGTAAGGGAGAGAGGCTCGCAGCAAGGGCATCCCTTTGCTCCCGGAACGCGCACGATGAAACAGTGCGCGTTCGACGGCCGCATTCGGGATTGCCCTGGCTGCGAGACCTGAGAGAGCGACAGGAGATAAAGCGTAACTAATACGAAGTAAGAAGCAGGTCGGTGATCGCGTGGTGCGGGTGTGGTGAGTGTAGGCCTACTTTGATTCTCCCTCGGATTGAAGAGACGATGCCGGTGGAGCTTTGTGTCTCAACGCGCGGCCTTTGTCGGGGGTTGGATCGGTGACGATGCCGTAGACTTCCCGTCCTTCGTGGCCTTCCGGGAGATATTCCGTGATCGGCATGCCGTCTTCCCGCACAAATAACAGGCAGTGGCAGTATTTGTAGATCTGCATTTCATCGCAGGCGCACATCCAGCGGCGGAGTGTGGCTTCTGCCTGTTTATCCTTGTAGAAGTTGCAGGGACAGAGGGGTTTGCCCAGCTCGTCCATGTGCATCGCGAGGCCCTTGACCACGGCTTCGGTGACTGCGGGCATGGGATGCATGGCCGTGCCGCTCTTCTCAGCGAATCCCCTTGCAAACTTCCACATTTTGTCGAGACTCTCTTGCTTGGGCTCAGCCATTCCTAAATCCTTTCGATAGGCTAGCTCGCAGGATGCTGAAAAAGTCCGCCATCGAAAAACCGTATCCCGTGAAGCGTCCCTCGTGAAGCGTATCTCAAAAAGACCGTCGTTCGTGAAACGTGAAGCGTATCTTGCAAGCAGGGAAATCAATGCTTGCGAACGACGAGAGACGAACGACGGACGAAGAGGACGGCCTTTTTGAGCATCCTGCCCGATGTTCTCCGTTATCCCAGACATGCGAACCAGTGAAGTTCTGGTCTGCCCACATCGTTTTCCCTCAGCCTGCTAATGGCGAGAGGAAAGACGAGAGTTTTTACTCTCTAGCCTCGTGCCTCTCGCCCCCTGCCCGCGCCGCAGGGGCGTAGTTTACAAGCGCTAAGGCGTCCTTTACAATCGAGCACTTCCTGCACATTCCGTAAGATTGGATCGAGAATGGAGATGTCGGATACCCATAAGCAATTGATCGCCAAACTGGCGGAGGAGCTGGGGCCGGCCACGGCACAGCATCTGGTCTCTCGCCTCGTTGAGGCCACCGCGAAACCGAACCAGGTGGAAGGTGTTTTGCTGTTGCTCGATGAGTTGCATGAGGTGTCGCCGAAGGTCGCTCGTGCCGCGATCGAATCGTTCCCCGATTTGCAACAGCGGGATCGGCTCAGTGATGCGGTGCCCTGGCTGGATCTGGGGATTGCGTTAGCCGAATCGTCCGGTGCGATCGGGCTGAAGTTTTTCAAGGAGAGCCCGCTGGTTCTGGGGCTGATCGAGCAACCATCGGTTCGGTCGTTGGTGCTGAAAACCGCACTGGAACTGGCCGAGCAGGATGCGAATGTCGCACTGGAATTTCTCCGCGTGTCACCGGACGTGGTGAGGGTCATCTCGCCGGATCAGCTGGGGGCCTGGTTAGAGATCGGGTTCGAATTGACGCCGGTCGATTTTGTCGTCGCGCTGGAGTACATCCGCCAAATTCCCGCGATAGCCCGCGTGTTGCCCATTCAGGATGCCAGAGCCTGGGCGACGTTCGGACTGAAGCTCATTTCGCAGAATAGTTTCGGCAAGACGGACTATTTCGGGACCATCGAATTCCTCCGCACCAGTCCGCTCATCCTCGGCGATCTCGAAGACCCGTCGGTGCGGGCCAAGGTCGTTACGGTCGGGTCGTTGCTGGCTGAACGTGATCCCGGGTCGGGCATTGCCTGGTTATCGGAATCGCCACGTCTCTTGCGTGCCGTGCCGAATGAGGGATGGCGGCTGAAAATATTGCAGTACGGGGCCTTGGTGGCAGAGCGTGACGCGGAAACGGCGCTGGCCTATTTGCGGCGCGCGCCGGAATTGGTGAGCGCGATCGGCGAGTCTGCCGAGGCCATGGCTCGTTTCGAGGCCTGGTTCACAGCCGGGATGGAAGTCCTGGCCTACAGTGTCGAAGGAGCCAGAGCCTATTTTGCCCTGGAGTCGCAGAAGGCGTTGACCTCGGTGGAAACGGCCTTAAGCGGTGTGCCGCTTCGGCAAGTGGCCCGCACCGTAAAGCTCTTTGTGCAAGGGCTCTGTGGAACGGATCTGACGATTCAGGCTCTTCCTGACTCACTGAGCCAGGAGACGTCTGCAAGGGCCACGGTGAGCAAGGACGGGCGCATCATCTCGCTGCCGGCGCTCCTCCGTCGCTATTCCACTGTCGAGGAGAATACGCGTTTGTATTTGGTGATGGCGGCCCACGAAGCGGGGCACGTGGAGTTCGGGACATACCGGCTGACTCTTGAGCCGTTCGCGGACTTAGTCATGGCCCTGCGCCAGAAGTATGGCCTGGTGAAACAGGCTGCGCCGGACACCTTGGCGGCGCTGTTTCGTCTGTATCCTCATCCGGGGCTGATCCAAGACTTGTGGATGCTCGTGGAGGATGCGCGGGTGGAGTATCTATTACAGAAGGAGTACCCGGGACTCCAGCGTGAGCTACAGCGATTCGCGCGGGAGGCAGTCACGACGCGGTCGCTGACGCATGGGCTGACCGCCAAAGAACTCGTCGTCGATCAACTGCTCCAGCTGTCGACCGCTGCGTCGCAGCCTGTTGCGATTCACGAAGCCATCAAGCACGAGATCGCCGTCCTCTGGCCGATGTGCCAAGCCGTTCTGTCTCCAACAGCGACGGCGGAAGAGGCCGTGCGCGTGGCGCATGCTCTCTACGTGCGGCTCGAAGAGCTGTTGGCGCCAAAGGGGGCGATGATCCAGACCGATCAGGCCGATGACGCGTCAGAGGATCTGGGTGTGGGCCCCTCCGCTTCCGAGCAGACGGGTGAGGGCTATCGCCCCGTCACCAACTGGGTATATCGTGGGGCGATGAATCCTGAGTTCATTCGTCAAAATGAACGGGATGAACGGGCATCGGACGATCAGGAACAATTAGAGAACATCGAACGCATGGCGAGCGCCGCCGGCGGAGCACAGGAGTCCTCAGCGCAGGGTCAACGGAATCGAGAGGGAACGCGCACGGAAACCGAGAGCGACAGGCTTGTCGGGGGGCGGCAGTTGCCTTCCCATGTGGAAGAACTCTTGGCCTTGAAGGTCGAGCAGCCGGCGCCGGGCGATCGTGCCGGACCGGGCGATCGTGCGGTGCGCTATCCGGAATGGGATCAAGGGATCGACGACTATCGCCTCAACTGGTGTCGCGTCGTCGAGCGTGCAGCGGAGGAGGGGAGCGGGGATATCGTGGGTGCCACATTGAGCGCGCACGGGAGTGAGGTCTCGGCACTTCGACGTTTCTTCGAAAGTCTGCGGCCCCCGGGGTTGCGGCGCGTGCCGGGCCAAGCCGACGGCGACGAACTCGATGTGGATGCGGCGGTCCGTATGTGCGCTGAGCGGGCGGCGGGGGTAGACCTGTCGGACCGGATCTACGTCAGGCGGGAGAGAAAAGAGCGGGATGTCGCAGCCGCGTTTCTTGTCGACGTGAGTGGGTCAACCAGTCGCCAGTTGGACAGCGGCCGCCGCGTGATCGATCTGGAGAAAGAGGGGCTGGTGCTTTTGTGTGAAGCGCTCGAGGCGGTCGGAGACCAATATGCGCTCTACGGCTATTCGGGCCAAGGCCGCGGGCAAGTGGACTTTCTTGTGATCAAGGATTTTGACGATCAGTTGGGCGGGAAGGCGGCACAGCGTTTGGGCGGACTGGCTCCCATGCAGCAAAACCGTGATGGGGCGGCCATTCGCCATGCCACCGCAAAATTGCTGGCGCGAGAGGCGCGGACGCGACTGCTCGTCCTCATCAGCGATGGGCGTCCGCTCGATGACGGCTATAAAGACGAGTACTCGCTGGAAGACACCAAGGCTGCGTTACGAGAGGCACGTCAGCGGGGAGTGCATCCCTTTTGTATCACGATCGATCGGGAGGCCGATGGCTATGTCCGGAGAATGTACGGGGACGTGCAGTTCGCGGTCATTGATCATCTCGAAGCCTTGCCGAAGCGATTGCCGCGGATCTATCAGCGGCTGACGACGTAGCGGCGCCAGGGGCGCGAATGATGAATGCTCAATGTTCAATGTTAAATTGTGAGATGAGGTATGAGGGAGAATATTCATCACGAATTGAACATTCATCATTGAACATTGAAAATTGGCAGCATGAATAATCAGGCTGCCAAACCAAATGTGCCGCCCTGGTTATATAAGTTATTTTCAGGGAATCAGTATCCCTATGTCCGTCGGTTGGCGAAGTTTGCACAGCCCCTCAAGCCGGGGGAGGATCGCCAGGAGCCGACGAAGGAGATGATCGAGGCCAAGTTTTGGGAGGTCTATCCCCGTTGTTGGGCCAAGATTCTTCAAGAAGTCAAAGTGGGGATGATCGTGGTATTCCGCGACCTCGGCGAATATCCGGCGGGAGGGTATCAGGAATTGGTCGATGATCCGGACGCCTTTCTGGCAAAGACCTATGGCAAGAAGAAGATCAAAGTCAATTTCTATGACGGGGACAATTTCGTTTGCACGATCAATTTTAAAGTCGCGGGTTGGATGGAACACGAACACACGTGAGGGGTAAGGCGTGAGGCGTAAGGGGATTTACGTTTTACGTTTCACGTTTCACGCTTCACGAGGAGTCGATAATGGGGAGACCGAAGATTACGGTGGTGGGCGCGGGGAACGTCGGAGGCACGACGGCGCAGCGGCTGGCTGAGAAGGACGAGTACGAGGTGGTACTGGTCGATATTGTCAAGGGTGTCCCGCAAGGCAAGGCCCTCGATATCACACAGGCCGGGCCAGTCTGCGGCTATAGCACCCGCGTGGTGGGCACCAACGGCTATGATGAAACGGCCGGCTCGTCGGTGGCGGTGATCACGTCCGGAATCCCTCGCAAGCCGGGGATGAGCCGTGACGAGTTGTTGACCACGAACGCGAAGATCGTGAAATTGGTCGTCTCGGAGCTGGTGTCGCGATCGCCGAACGTCATCCTGATTCTCGTCACCAACCCTTTGGATGCCATGGTCCATGTGGCGCGCCGTGTGAGCGGACTGCCGAAGTCGCGGGTCTTGGGTATGGCGGGGGTGCTCGATTCCGCCCGCATGCGTTCCTTCATCGCCGCTGAATTGAGTGTGTCGGGTCCCGACGTGGCTGCGATGGTGTTGGGGGGGCATGGCGACACGATGGTGCCGCTGTCGCGCTATACGACGGTGAAGGGACAGCCGGTCTCGGAGCTGATGTCGAAGGACCGGTTGGAGGCGATTGTGAAGCGGACACGCGAGGGGGGCGCCGAAATCGTGGGCCTGTTGAAAACTGGCAGCGCGTTCTATGCCCCGTCGGCCTCGGTGGTCGATATGGTCGAGGCGATCGTGAAGGACCAGAAGCGGGTGTTGCCCTGTGCGGTGCTCTGCGAGGGCGAGTATGGATTACACGATGTCGTCGTTGGTGTGCCGGTTAAGCTGGGTCGAGGTGGGGCGGAACAGGTGATCGAATATGAGCTGACGGCGGAGGAGAGCGCGGCATTGGCGACCTCTGCTAGCGCAGTGCGCGAACTCTGCGCAGCAGTCGATCGCTTAATGACGTAGCGACATGGTCAGCGGTCAATGGTCACTAGTCACTGACAGGAACAGCAGGCCTCATTCCCTCTGTTGACCAATGACAAATGACCTGTGACCGACCTATCCCTTGCTTGACAATCCGGCGCCGCTTGCCGTACAGACAGCGACTTAGCAATACATTGAGCAATATACTGACCGAGGAGATACTATGAAATTTCTTGAGAGTCCGATGCAGACCATGGGCGTAGGATTTGCGCTCGCTGCGGTGTTGATCATGGGGTATCTCGGTATAACCGGCACGGCGGTCGGTGATGCCGATTGGTTCGGTTTGCTGTTACGCTGGACCCATTTCTTGGCTGGAATCGTCTGGATCGGGTTGTTGTATTTCTTCAACCTGATCAATGCGGCGTTCTTGAAGAGTTTGGATGGTCCCACCAAGAACATCGTGATTCCCAAGTTGATGCCCGCCGCGCTGAACTGGTTCCGTCATGGCGCGACGGTCACGGTGCTTGCTGGGATTGTGTTGTACCTCTACCTGTATCAAAGAGGTGGGACCGGCGCGATCGCGCTGGGAATCGGCGGGTTATTGGGCATCATCATGATGGCCAATGTCCACGCGATTATTTGGCCGAACCAACGGAGGATTATTGCGGCGGTGACGGCGGCAGCCCAGGGGACCCCTGCGCCGCCGGAAATGGCCCAGTGGGGCCGGACCGCGCTCCTCGCTTCGCGGGTCAACTTTATGTTGTCGATTCCCATGTTGTTATTCATGGGCGCCGGCAGCCACTTCAAGTAAGACGCGGTACGACGGCCGGCGGGAAAGCCCGCCGGCAAGTCCGTTCATCTCTCGTCCAAAGAAAAGAGCCTATGGCATATAGCCAGAGGACGAAGAGCCTATGGCTTATGGATCGAGATTCGGTCGTTCTGATTTCGAGCAATAGGCCATAAGCTCTTAGAGCCATTCTCTCCAGCTATACGCCATTAGCCATACGCTCTTATCCCCAACGAGACGTTTCACCTTTCACGTCTTGCCTTTTACGACTAAATGGCCCATATGCCCTGTTTTGTATGGGCCGCTGGCCCTAAGTTGTTGAGATTCAGGCCTATTATCGGGTCATTGCCTTGACGAGTACCGGCCAAGCACCTTATAGTATCGCTCCATGCTTTGAGTCGAACGGGTGAGGAAGGGCGCATGACGACTGCGACTGAACCACGAGTTCTCCAAACGATTGATGGCGCTCCCTGGGATATCGAGGCCTACCGGAAGATCGGGGGCTACGAGGCCTGGAAGAAGTGCGTCAAAGAGCTGAGTGCGCACGATATCGTCAATGAATTGAAGAAAGCCGGGCTCCGTGGACGAGGGGGCGCGGGCTTTCCCACCGGCATCAAGTGGGAAAAGGTTCTCAACCATCGGGTGAAGGAACACTATTTCGTCTGCAATGCAGGCGAACATGAGCCAGGGACGTTTAAAGACCGTTACTTGCTCAAGCAGGCGCCACACCAGCTTATCGAAGGTTGCCTCATTGCGGCCTACACGGTGCAAGCGAAGGCGGCGTTTATCTATGTGAATCATGAGTACCAGGAAGAACGGGACAATCTAAAAAAGGCGTTGGCGCAGGCGAAGGCTCAAGGGTTCTTGGGCAGCAATGCTCTGGGGAGTGGTGTGGATCTCGATCTACAAGTCTTTGAAGGCCACGGGAGTTACGTGGCCGGTGAAGAAACAGCGATGCTCGAATCCATGCAAGGGCGTCCGGCGATGCCCAGACAGAAGCCGCCG
>Ga0315276_10001928_pt1 | contig 18782 bp, 14 predicted proteins | sample YL17G05_0_MG_FD_204542 | JGI IMG/M metagenome (GOLD analysis project Ga0315276, IMG submission 204542) | Sediment microbial communities from Yellowstone Lake, YNP, Wyoming, USA - YL17G05_0 | ecosystem: Environmental > Aquatic > Freshwater > Lake > Sediment | place: USA: Wyoming | collected... | reverse complement strand
CGGCGGTGAAGGACGCCCGGGCGGAGGACGTTCCCTTCCTCTACTGGACCGCCGCCTCCTGGGGGGCGGTCATCTCCCTCTCCAAGGACGATCCCGATCTCCTGGCGGATCTCCCCCTGGTGGAGGCCCTGCTCGGGCGGGGGCTGGAGCTGGAAGAAGGATATGATTACGGCGCCCTGCACGAGTTCATGATCACCTTCGAGGGGAGCCGCTCCGACACCATGGGAGGATCGGCGGCGAAGGCACGGCGGCACTTCGACCGGGCGATGGAGCTATCGGGAGGGGATCGCGCCGCACCGCTGGTGGCGCTGGCTGAGAGCGTCTCGGTCAGGAACCAGGACCGCGCGGAATTCGAATCGCTCCTCCGCCGCGCCCTCGCCCTCGATCCCGACGCGAAGATGGAGTGGAGGCTCGCCAACCTGGTGATGCAGCGCCGGGCGAGGTGGCTCCTGGGACGGGCGGATCTGCTCTTCGCCGACTGACCCCGCTCGCCCCCCAGGCAGGGAGGAGAAGTCTTGAACCCGATCGGCAGCCTTGACGGACGAAGAAGGAACCAGGGCCTCAGCCGGGTCCTGGCGATCACCTTTATCCTGCTTCTTTGCGCCGCCTCGGCCGCCTCGGCCGCCTGGGCCGCGGCGGGCCCCACCGTGGTCAAGATGGGGACCGGCGCGCCGGACGGTTCCCCCTGGCATCAGATCCTCAAGGCCATGGGGGAGAAGTGGAAGGAGTCCTCGGGGGGCGCCGTGACGCTCCGGATCTATCCGGGCGGCGTCCTGGGAGACGAGCCCGACCTGGTGCGGAAGATGCGCGTGGGCCAGATCCAGGCGGCGGCGGTGACGGCGGTGGGCCTCTCGGACATCGACGACGCGGTGGCGGCCCTCCAGATCCCGATGATGTTCCGCTCCTACGACGAGCTGGACTACGTGCGGGAGAAGCTCCGGCCGACCCTGGAGAAGCGCCTGCATTCGAAAGGGTTCGTCGTCCTGAACTGGGGGGACGCCGGCTGGGTGATGTTCTTCGCCAAGGAGCCCTTTGACCGGCCCGACGATCTCAAGAAGATGAAGCTCTTCGTCTGGGCCGGGGACAATCATGCCGTGGACCTCTGGAAGGCGGGCGGATTTCACCCCATCCCCCTGGCGGCCACCGACATCCTTCCGGGCCTCCAGACCGGGCTGATCAACGCCTTCGACACCACTCCTCTGGCCGCGCTGGTGAACCAGTGGTTCGGCCTTGCGCCCCACATGCTCGATGTCAAGTGGGCCCCGCTGGTGGGGGCCACGGTGATGACCCGGAAGGCGTGGGACTCCATCCCCGCCGCCAGCCGCGAGGGGGTCCGGGCGGCCGCCGCCGAGGCGGGAGAGAGGCTCAAGGGCGAGATTCGAGCCACCAACGACAAGGCCATCGAGGCGATGGCAAAGCGCGGCCTCACCGTCCACACCGCCGGCCCCGAGCTGGTGGCCGAGTGGCAGAAGGCGGCCGAGGAGGTCTACCCGAAGATCCGCGGCTCCATCGTCCCCGCCGACATGTTCGACCAGGTGAAGCGGCTCCGGGACGAGTACCGGGCCGCCGGCAACGCCGGCCGATGAAGCGCCGGCTCCTGGCCGGGACCCCTCACGGCCTTCCCATGGAGAAGGCTGTCTCCCGCCTTCTCCGCACTTTCCATGGCGGCGAGGACCTCGTGGTTTCCCTGGCCCTGGGGGCCATGGTGATCCTCCCCCTGGCCGAGATTATCTTCCGGGCCACCCTCCGGTTCGGGATCTCCGGATCCAGTGCGGTGGTCCAGCACCTGACCCTGGTGGTCGGGATGCTGGGGGCGGCCGTGGCCGCCCGGGAGAACCGGCTTCTAACACTCTCCACGGGCGTCTCGCTCCTCCCGGGAAAGCTCCGGGCGGCGGCACAGGTCTTCAGCGGTGCGGTGGCCGTCGCCGTCACCGCCCTCCTGACCTACGCCAGTTACCAGTTCCTCCTGACCGAGAGGCAGGGCGGGGGGATCCTCACCGGGAAGATCCCGACCTGGGTCGTGGAGATTGTCCTTCCCCTGGGCTTCGCCCTGGTGGCGCTCCGGCTCCTTCTGCACGCTTCCGACTCCTGGACAGGCCGGATCGTCGCGCTCCTGCTGGCCGCGCTCCTGGTGCGGCTCGGGGCCCATCCTCCGCTGGCGCCGGAGAGCATGGTCCTGCCGGCCTTCGCGATCCTCCTGGCGGCCACCGCCCTGGGCGCGCCGGTCTTCACCGCCCTCGGGGGCGCCGCGCTGATCCTCTTCTGGGCGGAGAGCGTCCCCATCGCCTCCATCCCGGTGGAGACCTACCGGCTGGTGGTCTCCCCCACCCTTCCCACGATCCCGCTCTTCACCCTGGCGGGGTACTTTCTGGCGGAGGGAGGGGCCTCCCGGAGGCTGGTCCGCGTCTTCCAAGCCCTGGCCGGCGGGATCCGGGGCGGGCCGGCCATCGTCACGGCGTTGGTCTGCGCCTTCTTCACCTCATTCACCGGCGCCTCGGGGGTCACCATCCTGGCCCTGGGGGGGCTCCTCATGCCGGTCCTCCTCTCCGCCCGCTATTCGGAGAAGAACTCCCTGGGACTTCTCACCGCCGCCGGCTCCCTTGGACTTCTCTTCCCGCCCAGCCTCCCCGTCATCCTCTACGGGATCGTGTCGCACCAGCCCATCGATCGGATGTTCCTGGGCGGGATTATCCCCGGGGTGTTGCTGCTGGGCCTCACCGCCTGGTGGGGGACCCGGCTGGGGGACGGCGGCCGCGCCGAGAGCCGGCGCTTCGACCGGCGGGAGGCGGGGCGGTCCATCTGGGAGGCGAAGTGGGAGCTGCTGCTCCCGGTGGTCGTGCTGGTGGGGATCTACGGCGGCTTCGCGACGCTGGTGGAGGCGGCCGCCCTGACGGCGCTCTACGCCTTCGTGGTGGAGACCTTCGTCTATCGCGACCTGAAGATCGCCGGGGACGCGCCGCGCGTCATGGCGCAGTGCGCCGTCCTGGTGGGGGGCGTCCTGATCATCCTGGGAGTGGCGCTGGGCTTCACCAACTACCTGGTGGACGCGGAGATCCCGGCAAAGGGTGTCGCCTGGGTCTCGGGCGCCATCCACTCCCCCCTTGTGTTTCTCCTCCTGCTCAACCTCTTCCTGCTGGTGGTGGGCTGCCTGATGGACATCTTCTCCGCCATCGTGGTGGTGGTCCCGCTCATCGTTCCCATGGGGGAGGCCTTCGGCATCGACCCGGTCCACCTGGGGATCATTTTCCTGGCCAACATGGAGCTGGGGTACCTCACGCCGCCGGTGGGGATGAACCTCTTTCTCGCCTCCTACCGCTTCAACAAGCCCCTTCCCGAGGTCTACCGCTCGGTGATCCCGATGCTCCTGGTCCTCCTCTCCGGCGTCCTCCTGATCACCTACGTCCCGTTTCTGACCACCTTTCTGCCGCGGCTCCTGGGACGGTGAGCCGGGGGCGCGGCCTCCCACGAGATCGTTCCGCACCACCTCGCATCCCCACATCTCGAACCTCACGTTCTTGAGAAGGACCGGCCCGGCGTCGGGAGCGCCGGCATGGTCCCCTTCTCCACCGCACCGAAGAGAAAGCAGGTGTCATGATGATCAAACCGAACACCATGCCGAGTCGGCGAACCACGCGGCTGATGTTCCCTTGCTCTCAATTTGGGATGCCATGTTCGGGGTCGGGTGGGGTTCTGAATCTAGATGTATTCCACTTTTTCCAGGAAAAGGCCGGCGGCGGGGGCCATGGTGTCGTCGGGGATGGGGGTGGTGCCGGCGAGGAAGTCCTTGATCCGCTCGGGGGGGAACTCGTTGTGCCCGATCCGGACCAGGACGCCGACGATCCGGCGGACCATCCGCGGCAGGAAGTGGTCCGCGGCGATCCGGAAGTGGAGAAGCGGCGGCTGCTCCTGGAAGGCGGCTTCGTAGACCTCCACGATCGGCTCGTCCACCTTCCGGCCCCGGTCGGAGAAGGGGGTGAAATCGTGCCGCCCCACCAGGTACGACGCCGCCACCCGCAGCATCTCCCGATCCGGGGGATCGTGGATCCACCACGAATAGGGTTTTAAGAAGGCGCTGCGGCGCAGGGCGATCTGGTAGCGGTAGCGCCTCTGGCGGGCGCTGTGGCGGGCGTGGAAGTCCAGGGGAACGTCCTCGACCTTGAGGATGTTGACGTCGGGAGGGAGCTCCCGGTTGACGGCGTCCAGCAGGTGGGTCGCCGGCATCGGGGTGTGGGTTCGGAAGTTTGCCACCTGCCCATCGGCGTGGACCCCGGCGTCGGTCCTTCCCGCACCGAAGAGGGTCACCCGCTCGCGGGTCACGTTCGCGATGGCCCAGGTCAGGACCCCCGCCACCGTCTTCTCCCTCATCTGGATCTGCCAGCCCCGGTAGCGGCTGCCGTCGTACTCCAGCGTGAGCCGGAGGTTCCGGATCCTTCCCTCGGGGACCTTCAGCTTGACCGCCGCCGCAGGCCGCAGCGCCGCGGCCGCCGTGGGACGGGGCGGCCCGGCATACTCCCGGCGGCGCGGCGCCCCGCGGCCGGGAGAGGGACCGCCGCGGCCCGGCTGCGGGCGAGGCCGCCCTTTCCCCTTCACGGGTCCCGTCCGTGGCTTGAAGGGGCTCAAGGACTCTCCCACTCTTCCAGCGTCGCCCGGGCCGAGTTCTGCCTCGGATCGATCCGGAGCGACTCCTTCAGAATCGCCACGGCCTTCTGCCGCTCCCGGTTCTGGTAATAGGCCATCGCCAGGGCGTTAAAAAGGGAGGGAGAAGCCAGACCCAGGGCGCGTCCCTCCTCCAGCGTGCGGATGGCCTCCCCGGTCTTCCCCTGGATTCCCATCGCGGCGCCCAGCCCCACCCGCGCCTCCAGGCTGCGGGGATCCCGTCCCAGTGCGCGCCGGAACAGGCGCGCCGCCTCATCCATTTCCCGCCGCCGGGCCAGGAGGCTGCCGAGGTTCACCAGCGCCCCGACATACTCCGGGTCGGAGCGCAGGGCGCTCCGGTACTCCTGCTCCGCCTCCGCCTGCCGCCCGGTCCGCTCGCAGACCAGGGCCAGCCAGTTGTGATGGAAGGCGGAGTCGCCGTTCAGCCAAAGGGCCTCCCGGAGGATCGGCACCAGCGTCTCGAGCTTTCCCTGCGGCTCCTCGATCTCGAAGAGGCGTTTCACCGGCTCCTGGGCCTGCGGATCGAGGGCCAGCGCCCTCCGGTAATCCCGCTCCGCCCCGGCGGAGTCCCCCGAGGCGCGGCGCAGGATCCCCAGCGCCGAATGGAGGTCGCTCTCGTTCCCGCGCCGCCCCAGAAAGCCCGAGAGAGCGGCGATGCCGTCCTGCGGCTTTCCCAGGGCAACATAGAGGTTGGCGATGAGCAGGTAGATCCCGGTCTGGCGATCGGGGCTTTCGGTTGCAGCCGCCTGCCGGGCCAGGGGGAGGGCCTCGCCGTAGCGCTTCTGCTGCTCGAAGACTTCCGCCAGGTAGACCAGCGCCGGCAGATACCCCGGCGCGATCTCCAGCGCCCGCCGGGCCTCCCTCTCCGCCTCGTCCATCTTCCCCTTCGACAGGTGGATGCCGGCCAGGTTCGCGTGGGAGAAAGCAGTCCCGGATCCCTGCCCTTCTCCGGGCGCGGCGGCTTTCGTCCCGCCCGCCGGTCCTCCCCCCCCGATGTATCCCAGCGACCGGAGGTTCTCCTCCATGGCCGCGGCGGCCCGCTGCGCCTCGGCGTCCATCTCGGCCGGGGGAAAGACCTCCTCGCGGCGGCCGCCCGTCTCGTAGGTGGCGATCCGCTCCCGGGGGCGGGAGGCGAGGAACGACGCGGTGAAGAGGTTCGCGGGGACGCTCCCCGGCATGTCGGCCGCGGCAGGGAGGCCCCCCGCCTCCAGGACCATCGGGGCGATGTCGAGAAGACTCATGGGATCCTTCTCGCCGGAGACGACCATGGGGCCGGAGGCGATGAAAATGCCGTAGGGGCGGTGCCATCGGGCCGGCTGTCCCTCGACATCCGGGGGCTGGTCCCGGGGACGGCCCGCGCCGCTCTTGAACCCATGATCGGAGACGACGAGGACGAGGCTGGAGGGATCCACCCTGGAGAGAAGATCCCCCAGCATCCGATCCTGCTCGATATAGATCGCCTCCACCGCATTCCGGTAACGCCGGTAATCGGCGTCGCTCACCATCGCCATCTTCGGGTCCGCGAAGTGGGCGAAGCGGTGGCTCACCTCATCGACCGCCTGGTAATAGACCGCGAGGAGGTCGGGCTGGCCCCGGGCGAGGAGATCCAGGGCGAGGGAATGGTAGGTCCGGGCGGCGGCCAGGATCCGCATCAGGTGGATCACCGGCTCCCGGGAGGCGGACGCGGGATCGGCCTTCGCCCGGCGCAGGGTATCGTCCAGATCGGCCCGGGATATGTCCACGAAGGGCCGGAGGTCCTTCGTGGTAATCTGCCCTTCCCCCACCTGGAGCTTGCCCACCGTCGCCGCGTACTCCTCGGGGAAGACCGCCCGGCGCAACTTCGCGCCATCCTCCGCGGCGAACAGGGAGTAGGCGACCCGGTCCGATACCAGCGTGCCGTTCACCTTCTCGGCCGGCCAGGTCGCCCACCAGGCCACCACGCCGCATTGGAGTCCGGCATCACTGAACAGGCTCCAGATGGCCTTCACCTTCCGGGAGGCGGAGCTGACCGGCAACCGGCGACCGGTCTCCGGATCGGGAACGAGATAGTCCACGACGCCGTGCTCCTCCGGAGGCTTTCCGGTGGCGATGGTGGTCCACAGCAGAGGAGAGAGCATCGGCTCCATGGATCGCAACCCGGCCCAGGCCCCCTCCTTCCTCAGACGGGCCAGGACCGGAATCTTCCCGGCGGCGACGAGGGGATCGATGATCTGCCAGTCTGCGCCGTCGATTCCCACCAGGACCACCTTCACGCCGTCCTTCGGCGCGGGCGCCGTCCCGGCCGCCGGCGCGGCCGCGCCCGCCGGCAGGCGCTGGAAGGTGAGGGTCTTGATCTGGAATCCGTTGGCCTTCGCCGCGCCGCGGAAGCTGTCTTTCATCTCGACAGGTCCGGCCGGAATCTCCGCGGCGCTGCGGTCCGCGGTCCACCGCGCCAGAAGGGCCGCGAGGTCCTCTTCCACGACGGTGGGGCCGTTGCGGCCTCCGGCCCTCCGGGCGAGATCGAGGAGGGTGTCCCGCGCCAGCAGCCCCTCGAAACGAATGGACATCCGGACACGGCTCCCCTCCCGGCAAACGAACTCGCGCTCGAACGTGAACCCGAAGAGGCCGCCGGGGAAGACCATGAGCCGATGGACGAACGGGATCCGGAAATGGAAGCCCGGTTCCAGGATGAAAGACCTTCCCCCCGCCGCGCCGCGCAGGACACCCACGGTGCCGGGATGCACGTGAACCAGGCTGGCCGCGAAGAGAAGGACAATAAGGACCGCCGGGAGGATCCATCGCCGGGACATGGGCGGATTATACCCGTTTCCCCTCCCCGGTGCGGGGTCCGTGGCATTGCTTTCGCCCGGAGCGGAACCTAGATTGGGGAAGTCGGGGGAAAGGGCCCCTTTCCGGAGGCCGATCGATGACCGACCCCTTCATCGGAACTCTCTTCCTGGTGCTGGTGGGGACCTTGCTGGCCGGTCTCTTCCTGGCCCGCCTGCGCATGGAGCGGGAGAGGCGCCGGGCCGATGCGGCCGAGACCCGCTCCCGATCCTACCTCTCGATCATCGAATTCCTGGCCCGGACCGTGCGGGAAGGGGCGGGCACCGAGCAGGACTGGGAGCGGTTGCTGGAGGCGGCGAGAAAGCAGGGGCTCTCGGAGGGCGACCTGGCCGCCATCGGGACGCGGCTCGGCCCCATCGGCACCGAGCCTTCTCCGCAGCCTTCCCGGGCTTCGAAGCCGGTCATCTCCGACACCCGGTACCTGTTCGTCAGCTTCGAGGAGGAGATCCGCCGCTCCGCCGAGCGGGGAGAGCCCCTGACCCTTCTCACCCTGGAAGCGGAGATGGGGCACCCGGCCCGCCTGACTTCCGACCCCGCCGTGACCGACCGGATCCTGCGCGGAGTGGCCCACGCCGTGCGGGGCCAGATGCGGGGCTGCGATACCTGCATCCGCTTCGCGGCCCGGGAATTCATCCTGATCCTCCCCGGCGTCTCCCGGGAAGAGGCCCGCCAGGTGGAGAAGCGAATCCGAACGGCGGCGCAGGCGGTGACCGCCGAGCCCCGCCCCGGAATCGTGATTCACGTCCGGCCGGCCCTGGGCAGCGCCACCTACCCCGAGGACGGGAGCAGCTTCGACCAGCTTCTTACCCTGGCCAACGTGCGCCGGTCCCAGGACGCCTCCGCCGATCTCCCCGGCGGCCCGCAGGGCCGCGGCCCCCTCTCCCTCCCCTGGCAGAACAGTTCCGTCTCCCCCAACTGAGCGCCCCGACATCCCAATTCCGCCGGCTCTCTCCGCGCCCTTGCGCGACCGCCCCGGCGCGTGTACCTTTAGTGCCGCTTCCGAAGGACCCTCTCGTCTCAAAGGAGGAGGAAGGATGTTCTGCTCCGGCTGCGGCAAAGAGATCCCCGACGCTTACGCGGGCGTTCGCTGCCCCTCCTGCGGAGCCTCCCTCATACCGGGAGTCGCCGCGCCGGGCGGTTCCGGCGTCCCACCACCCTCGCCCGGGTCGGAGGGAATTCCCTGGGAGAACCGGCGGACCCTGGGGTTCTTCCCGGCGCTCTTCGAGAACGTCCGCCTCAGCCTGTTCGAGGCCGCGAAGTTCTTTGAGCGGATGCCCAAGCGGGAGAACCTGGGCGCCGCCCTGGGCTACCTGGCGATTCTGGGATGGGTCGGGGCGGCAGGCGGGTTCCTGTGGAGCCTGGCCTTGCGGGCCCCCCAGACGGCCTTCCTGCGCAGCATGGGAATCGAGCCCCCCGCCCGCACCCTCGCTCCCGCGGTGGAGGGGATCATCTATTTCGGGGCCATCCTCTTCGCCCCCGTGCTCATCCTGATTGCCGCCTTCATCTGGTGCGCCATCGTCCACGTGATCCTCTGGATCATCGGCGGCGCCCGGGAAGGGTTCGAGGCGACCCTCCGGGTCTACTCCTATTCCGCCGGGAGCACTTCCCTCTTCCAGCTGGTCCCCCTCTGCGGGGGCCTGGTGGGACTCATCTGGTCGCTGGTGCTCCAGATCATCGGCCTGTCGCGCGCCCACGGGATCAGCCCGGGGAAGGCGGCCGTCGCGGTCCTCCTTCCCCTCGCCCTCTGTTGCGTCCTGGTGATGGCTTTCGCCGCGCTCTTCGCAGGCTTCATCGTGTCCGCCCTCCGGGGCGGAGGGGCCTGATGCGCCTCGTCCCCGCACCCCGGGGACGGGAGCGGGTCCCCTACGCGCTCATCTTCGGCGCCGTCGCCCTCCTCGCCGCTGCGGCGGCATGGCTCCGGATCTCCTGGACCACGGGATGGATCCCGGCGCTCTGCGCCTTCCGGAGCCTGACAGGCATCCCCTGCCCGGCCTGTCATTCCACCCGGGCGCTGTCGGCCCTGCTCACCGGCAGGATCGGTACGGCTCTGGCCTTCAATCCCCTGATCACGCTCCTGGCCCTGGGATCCGCCGGCGCCGCCCTGGGATCCGCGGCCCGCCGGCTGGCCGGACGCGGCTTTCTGGCCCTGGAGATCTCCGCGCGCGAGGAAAGAGCCCTCCGGCTGGCGGCGGTCACCGCCGTGGCGGCCAACTGGATCTACCTGCTCGCCTTTCGCTGAAGGACGGCTTCAGCGGCGCGACCGCTTCCGACTCCTGCACTACCGCGCCACCGCCTGGGACGGAGCGGTCATTCCCAGGTTCGCCTCCGTGAAGGCCCACAGATCGGCCAGGACCTGGATCCGCTTATCGGTGGCCGCATACCCGTGGCTGGCCTGGGTCTCGACGCGGATGAGGGTGGGCCGGGGGCACCCCTGCGCGGCCTGGAGGGCCGCGGCGAACTTGAAGGAGTGGCCGGGAACCACACGGTCGTCGTGGTCGGCGGTCGTCAGCAACGTGGCCGGATAGCAGGTGCCCGGCTTCAGGTTGTGCAGCGGCGAGTAGGCCAGCAGGACGGGGAACATCTTCGGATCGCTCGAAGAGCCGTACTCGCTCACCCAGCCCGCCCCCGCCGTGAACCGGTCGAACCGGAGCATGTCCATCACCCCCACCGCAGGGATGGCCACGGCGAAAAGGTCCGGCCGCTGCTCCATCACCGCCCCCACCAGCAGCCCGCCGTTGGAGCCGCCCCGGATGGCCAGCCTCGAAGGAGAGGTGAACTTCTCCCGGATCAGGTGCTCCGCCACGGCGATGAAATCGTCGAAGACGTTCTGCTTCTTCTCCAGCATCCCGGCCCTGTGCCACTCCTCGCCGTACTCGGCACCGCCGCGCAGGATGGCCGTCACGAAGACCCCTCCCCGCTCCAGCCAGGCAAGCACGTCGGGGTCGTAGCCCGGCGTCACGCTGACGCTGAATCCGCCGTAGCCTTCGACCAGGGTCGGGTTGCTCCCGTCCAGGGCCAGCCCCTTGCGGGCGGTGAGGAAGAGGGGCACCCGGGTGCCATCCTTCGACTTGCAGAACAACTGCTTCGTCTCGTAGCCGGCGGGATCGAACTGCGGCCTGGGCGCCTCGAAAGAAACGGTCTTTCCCGTCTTGAAGTCGTACCGGTAGACCGTGGAAGGGGTGAGCTGCGACGTGAACGAATAGAAGAGCTCCGGGGTGTCGTTGCGACCACTCAGCCCTTCCACCGACCCCACCCCGGGAAGCGGGATCTCCCCTTCAGGTTTCCCGGCCAGCGTGAAGATCCGGATCCGGCCCTGGACGTCCACCAGGTAATGGAGCGCCAGGCGCTGCCCTGCCAGCAGCGGCGTCTCGATGGTGTCGGCCGCCTCCGGTACCACCGTCCTCCACCCCTTGCGATCCGGGCGGCGCAGGTCGAAGGAGACGATCCGCCGCTTCGGGGCGTTCAGGTCGGTGCAGAGATAGAACGTCGTCCCCACGTTCCCCAGGAAGAGGTGCTCTGCGTCATCTTCCTCCACCAGCGGCTTCACGGGCGCCTGGAGGTCGGGCTTCAGGGGATTCCCCAGCGTCACGGTATAAAGCCGGTTCCGCCGGTCCGCCCCTCTCGACATGGAAATCACCAGGTACCGCCCGTCCTCGGTCACATCACCCCCCATGTACCAGGTGGGGAGGTCCTTCCGCTCGTAGATGAGGCGATCCTCCGACTGGGGAGCCCCGATCCGGTGGTAGTAGATCTTCTGGTCCCGGGCCGCGGCCTGGAGCTCTTTACCCCTGGGCGGCTGCGGATAGCGGGAATAGAAGAATCCCTTGCCGTCCTTCGTCCAGGCAATCCCGGAGAACCGGACCCACTCCAGGAGGTCGCTGAGATCCTTCCCGGTGCCGATGTCCCGGATGTGGAGAGTCTCCCAATCGGAGCCTCCCTCGGATGTCGAGTAGGCCAGGAGCTTCCCGTCGGGCGAGGGGGAAGTGCTCCGGACGGCGACCGATCCATCGGGCCACTGAACATTCGGGTCCAGCAGGAGCTTCGGCTCCGCGTCCAGGGAGGCCCTCATGTACAGGACCGACTGCTGCTGGAGCCCGCTGTTCTTGCGGTAGAAGAGACGGCCCGCCTCCCGGAACGGGACCAGCGTCTTCGGGTAGTTCCACAGCTCGGTGATCCTCTTCTTCAGGGCGTCCCGGCCCGGCAGCCCCGCCAGGTACCCCATCGTGATCTCATTCTCGGCCGCCACCCACGCTCTCGTCTCCGGGCTGTCGGGGTCCTCCAGCCACCGGTAGGGATCGGGCACCTGGGTGCCGTGGTAAACGTCCACCACGTCCCCTTTCCTCGCGTCCGGGTACTTCAGCGCCGGGGCGTCGGCTGTGAAGGCGACGCCCGCCAGGGCGAGCGCCAGGATGCAGGTCAGCGGCCAGCTTCGTCGCAGGGTCATGGGATCATCCTCGTCTGTGGAGTCATGGGATCCATGTTCAAGGCTACTGGAGGCCCGACAGGGGCAGGCCCCGGGGGGCCCGGACCCGGTAGCGGAGGACCATCTCCTTCCTGGCCCCCTTCGGCACGGTGATCTTCCAGGTCAGGATTCCGGGCTCGTTGGGATCGGTGGTGAAGCCCGGCGCCGTGTCCTGGCTGTCGAGAGTGATGGTGATTCGCTCGTCCCCCGAGACCGGGATCTGGTCCTTCAGCTCGATGGCGGCGTCGCGGCCCAGCCGATTCTCCAGGGTCGTCAGGAACCTGTAGTCGGTCTCGTCGTCCTTCCCCTTGTGATCCACCTTCATGGAGACCAGCTTCCGCTCCGCCTTGAGCCGGTCATCGGGACCGAAGGAAAGCGGGAACTCCTCCCCACCCGCCCGGTCGGTCATCCAGGAGGAGCCGACCATGTCGGGGCCGACGAAGTGCTGGACCCGCCCCGGCAGGAGCGGCACATCGCCCGGCAGCGTCACGCGGGCCACGAGATAGACCGCGGGGACGAGGCGCGGGATGGAGTGGTATTCGATCTTGCCGTCCATCTCCCGGGAGGCGATCCGGTGCTTGTGGGGCTGGGCGTCGCTGGGGATGTCCAGCTTCCCGGGCAGGTCGAACGTCACTGCCACGTCCCGCCGCCCCGCCGCCGCATCGGGCATCTCCATGGGGGCGAGGGCCGGCGCCTTTGTGTTCACGAATCCACCCTGAGCGCGACTGTACTCAGCACTGGCACCCGAAGTGATGACCTCGATCTCCTCGATGGCCTTGAGATCGAGGTTTCCGGCAATAGCACCCTCCATCGAATCCGCGGCCTTGGAATTTCTCCGAGCTATGGGCATTGGCCCCACCCGAAGCGTCGCCAGTTTCGGCAGGTCAATCCCGGCGGCGGGGCGGGTCGTGGAGAGGGTCACCGTCACGTCCTTCCAGTCCTCGCCGGTGTTCTGGGTGACCTGGGACTGCCAGATCATCTCCACCTTCCCGGAGGCGGCATCGAGACGGGCGTCGTACATCGGCGTCCAGGAGGCGGAGTGGGCGAGGTAGGTCGCCTTCAGGGTCGTCTCCCCTCCCCGCGGCGCCGAGACCAGGACCGTCGCAGTCCAGCGCTGGATTCCTCCCTGGGAAGCCATCTGGCCCAGCTTCCGGCGGGCCACCTCGATCTTTTCGGAGAGGTCCTTCCGCTCCGGCGCCATCCTCCGCTGCTCTTCCGCCAGGCCGTTCAGCCGGATGGAAAGGAAGTCGAAAGCCTTCTGCCACGACTCCACGGCGAACCCGCGGGTCAGAAGGTCCTTTGAGGACTCCTGTCCCGCTGTGGCCTTCAGGCTATTCAAAAATTCTCTCAGCGATTCGATCGACCTCTGCCGGTCGTCCAGGGCCGCCTGCTGCCGGGTGAGGTCCTGCAGCTCCTTTTCCAGGGCCTTGAACTCCGGCGTCAGGTTGGGCTCGCGGAACTCCCGGGAGACTTCCACGCCGCCGATCCCCATCCCTCCCGTCCCGGTGCCCGTGACCCGCACCGAGTTGGGATCCGCCACCGCCGGGATTTCCTTGAGGAGGACCCGGTGGTCGCCGGGAGGAAGGGTGAGGCGCGCCTCCCGGGTCACCAGGGCGCCGTCCCGGTAGACGACGATCTCGGTGACGTGGGAGGCGGGGGAATACTCGGCGGCCGCCGCGCAGATGGGCAGGGCGGCCGGGATGAGGATGGACAGGATGGAAAGGAAACCGGCCGACCGGGTCGCCTGGATCTTCATACGGACTCCCTCGAAAGGATTGTTCAACGCAAAGTACCCCATCCCGGGGGGAGGGTCAACGCCGCGAAGCGGTGGAACTGGGGAGGGGGAGAAGGCGTGGATGCGCGGGCTTCATGGCCCTGAAGGATAGAGGGGAGGAGCGGGGCAGGTCAACCGGCCGGGGCGGTGCGCCGATCTCAGAGAATCGGAGGGGGCGGCGCGGGAGGTCCCGTCAGGCAGCGTCGACCTTGAAGCTGTTCCGCTCCAGGATGGTCTTGAACTCCGCCTTGGCCACCGCCTTGAAGTAGGCTTCCTTCGGCGAGACCACTCCCTTCTGCACCAGGTCCAGCAGGGCGTCGTTCAGGGTGCTCATCCCCTGGCCCTTGCCGGTCTGCATGATGGAGGGGAGCTGGAACGCCTTCCCTTCCCGGATCAGGTTGCTCGCCGCCGCGTTCACCAGGAGCACTTCCAGCGCCGCCACCCGGCCGCCCCCCTTTTTCCTGCAGAGGGTCTGGGAGAGGACCCCTTTCAGGGACTCCGAGAGCATGGTGCGGACCTGACTCTGCCGGTCGGCGGGGAACTGGTCGATGATCCGGTCCACGGTGGAGGCGACGGTGCTGGTGTGAAGGGTGCCGAAGACCAGGTGCCCCGTCTCCGCGGTCTCGACGGCGATGGCGATGGTCTCCAGGTCCGTCATCTCCCCCACCAGGATGCAGTCGGGGTCCTCCCGCAACGCGGCCCGGAGCGCCACCTTGAACCCCTCCGTGTGGGTCCCCACCTCCCGCTGGTTGATGAGGCACTTCTGCTTCTGGTGAACGAACTCGATGGGGTCCTCGATGGTGATGACATGGGCCGTCCGGTTGCGGTTGATGTAATCGATGAGGGCGGCGAGGGTGGTGGACTTCCCCGATCCGGTGGGCCCGGTGACCAGCACGAGCCCCTTGGAGAGATCGCAGAGCTGGAGAATCTGCCTGGACAGCCCGAGATCCTCCGCCGTCGGGATCTTCGAGGGGATCAGCCGGAAGACTCCCCCGACTCCCATCCGGTCCCTGAAGAGGTTGCAGCGGTAGCGGGCCACGTTGGGGATTTCGTGGGCGAAGTCGGTGTCGTGCCGGGTCTCGAACTCCTCCCGCTTGATCCGCGGGGTGATGGAGAAGACGAGGTCCCGCACCTGCTCCTCGGTCAGCGGCGCCTCCTCCCCCAGGGACAGAATCTCTCCGTCTTTCCGGAAGAGGGGGGGGTTGCCGGTGCAGAGGTGAAGGTCGGAGCACCCCTCCTGGACCATCTTCATGAACAGCTCTTCCATGGCCTGGGCGGCCCGGGCGGCTGCCGGGGCGGTGGCGACCTCAGGGGCCGGGGGGGCCTCCATCACGGGCGCAACCTGCGGCGCGATTCCGGCGTCCTGTTCAGCGGGCGGGATGGTCCCCGGATCGAACCGGGCCGGTTCCGGCGCAAAAGCGGCAGGCGTCTCGGGCTGGGCCGGGGCGGCCGTCACGGGAGAGGGGCCCGGCGAATCGGAGGCCGTCACGGACGAGAGGGCGGGCGACGGGGCCGCCGCGTCCTCGGAGACGATCGGGATGGCCCGGATCCTGAGGGAGCCGCCGGTTCGCTCCACGTGGACCTTCACCGATCCCGACGGGGAGGTGTACGGGAACTCGTGGATCCCCTCCTCTCCCATGACCGGGGCCAGGTCGCCGGGAAGGATCTCCCGGAGCAGGACCTCGATCTGCTGGCGGGTGGCCGCTTCCGCCGACACGGAACGGCGGCTGTTGCCGATGGTGAGGGTCACCTTCTGCCCCGAGGCCAGGACCAGTTCGTCGGCGCTGTACTTGTAAATCGTCTTGATCAGTCGGTCGATGAGGGCCATGGTTTCCCGGTCCCCTTGCGCGGCTAGATGACCGTGATCCGCACGATCCGCCGCTTGTTGATGAGACGCGCGAGGCCGTCCTCCCGCACGGTGAGAAAACGATCCGGCATATTCAGGAAATCGATGAGCCGGTTCCGCCCCTCCGGCAGCACGAAGCGCACGGTGCCCCGAATCACGGTGCCGCCCTGGATGATCACCTCCACCGGCACCTTCGCGGCCTGTTCCGGATCCTCGGTGCCCTCCCCGGACTCGTCCGCCGGAAACTCGCTCTCAGCGGAGACGGAAATGACCGTCACCGAATCCCGGTGGAGAAGCACCAGCTTTCCCGAGGGCTCGACGGCCGGGAAGAACTCTCCGGGTCCGTTCAGCAGGTCGCTGGGACGCTCCGCACCGGCGTGGGTCTCCGCATGCTCGTGGAGGAAGAGCTTCACCTCTTTCTGAGGATGGGCCAGGAGGGAGACTTCAGCCGAAATTTCCAGCTTGGGGATCCGGTATTCGGAGATCAGCGTAAGGGGTTCCATGCAAGGTTCCCGGAGGTTCTCCGTGGGCCGTTCGGGGCACGGTGCGCCGCGTCTAAGTTAATGCCCGGAACGGGATCGCGCCACCCGGAGCCTGTTCATTTCAGGTCCAAGTCCCGGCGGCCACCCTCTCCGCCCCTCCCGGGAACACTTTTGTAACCGTCCGCCCGAACTCCCGCGGATCCAGGGGCCTGGCCCGCACAGAGAGATTGAAGATCCGGGCTTCCCGGGTTTATAGTCTCCGCAGTGAGATTTCACCGGGCAATCGTCCGGGACCGGGAGGACTCTCCCGGCAAGGGGGCCCAGCATGGCGATGAAACGGCTGCTTCTCATCAGCAACTCCACCCAGCACGGCCAGGGCTACCTGGACCATTGCGAGGCGGAAATCCGGGACTTCCTGCGGAGCGTGGAAAGGGTCCTGTTCGTCCCCTTTGCACTGCACGACCGCCCAGCCTATGCCGAGAAGGTCCGGCAGCGGATGGGACCGATGGGATACGAGGTCACCTCCCTGCATGAGGCGCCGGATCCCATCGAGGCCGTCCGCGGGACCCAGGCGATTTTCATCGGCGGCGGGAACACCTTCCGTCTCCTGGACGCCCTCTACGCCCTGGATCTCCTGGGACCCATCCGCAGGCAGGTGGAGGGTGGAATCCCCTACCTCGGCGCCAGCGCCGGGTCGAACGTGGCCTGCGTCACCATCAAGACCACCAACGACATGCCCATCGTCCAGCCCACGGGCTTCGACGCGCTGAACCTGGTCCCTTTCAACATCAACCCCCATTACATCGACCCCGACCCCGCCTCCACCCACCAGGGGGAGACCCGGGAGGAGCGGATCCGGGAGTTCCACGAGGTGAACGACCCGCCGGTCGTGGGGCTCCGGGAGGGATCGATGCTGAGGATCGAGGGTTCCCGCGTGACATTGAAGGGACGGACGGGAGCGCGGATTTTCGTGAAGGAACAGGAGCCCCGGGAGTTCGCTCCGGGGGCCTCTCTGGATTTCCTCCTGGCCGGTCCGAGGCCCTGAGGTGAGGCTGGCGGAGGAGGTGAAGTCCCTCCTCTGCGTGGGGCTTGTGCGTGCAGCGCCGGTGGCCGTGGGACCCGTCGGGCCCGATCTTCTCGGCGAGATGGAACGGACGGCCGCTTCCCTGGCCGCCGAGCACGCCGGCCGGCAACCATCGGAAATTCCCGGCCTGGGTCCCGCCCGGGACCTCTACCGCGCCTTCCGGATCGATCCCACCCGCACCCGCCCCTCGTCCGAAGCGTTGCTGCGGCGCGTTCTCCAGGGAAAGCCCCTGCCGCGGATCCTCAACGCGGTGGACCTCTGCAACCTTCTTTCGCTGCAATTCCTGCTGCCGCTGGGGCTTTACGACTCGGGGAAGATCACGGGGGAGGTCACGCTCCGGCGGGGCACGGCGGGTGAATCGTATCCCGGGATCCGAAAGGACGACATCCACCTGGAAGGGAGGCCGGTCCTGGCGGATTCCGAAGGCCCCTTCGGCAATCCGACCTCCGACTCCTTCCGGACCTCGGTGACGCCCGACACCCGGTCGCTCTGGCTGCTGATCTTCGCCCCGGCGGGATTCCAGCAGACGACCCTGGAGGGCTACGCCTCCCGCGCAGGCGAGGCCATCACCCGCCACCTCTCCCCCGCCGGCGCGACCGCCATCACCGAGGTCGAAGTCCTGCCCTGAAGTCCGTCCTCCTTCTTCCCTCCATCCCGGCCTGATGCCGAGGAGTCCGCTCTTGACACGGCCACAGTAGACCAAGTCTGACTTGCCCTTGACAGCTGGGCTCTTTACAGGACCCTGCCCTTCTGCTATATTGGCACTCACCTACTGTGAGTGCCAATGGAATTCAAAGTGCCAGTCTGTTCACTTTCAACAAGTTAGGAGGACATCTCGTGAAGGTAATGCCACTTTACAACCGAGTCTTGGTACGGCGCCTCGACCCCAAGAAGGACGAAGTCAAGGGCGGCATCATCATCCCCGACACGGCGAAAGAGAAGCCGATGGAGGCAAAGATCGTGGCCGTCGGCGCGGGGAAGATCGACAAGACCGGCAAGCGGATCCCACTGGAGGTCAAGGTGGGAGACAGGGTCCTGATCGGGAAATACTCGGGACAGGAGATCAAGATCGACGACGTGGAACACTTGATTCTCAAGGAGGACGAAATTCTCGGGATCATCGGCTGAGGCCGGGATCCGCCGTTCGACAAACTCCCACACGACCATTCCGTGGTCCCGCCGGGGCCCCCGGTTCAAGGAGGTTTTCATGGCAGCGAAGGGAATTGTTTATTCCGATGATTGCCGGCACGCGATCCTGCGAGGCGTCAACAAGCTCGCGGACGCCGTGAAGGTGACCCTCGGCCCCAAGGGTCGCAACGTCGTGCTCGACAAGAGGTTCGGCTCCCCGACCAGCACCAAGGACGGCGTCACCGTCGCCAAGGAGATCGAGCTCGCGGATCCCCGGGAGAACATGGGGGCACAGATGGTCCGCGAAGTCGCCAGCAAGACCAGCGACGTCGCGGGCGACGGGACCACCACCGCCACCGTCCTGGCCCAGGCCATCTACCGAGAGGGGTGCAAAGCAGTGACGGCCGGCGCCAATCCGATGGACCTGAAGCGCGGCATCGAGAAGGCCGTGGAGAAGGTCGTCGAGGAGATCAAGGAGCTCTCCAAGAAGGTTCAGGGGAAAGCCATCGCGCAGGTCGGCACCA
>Ga0315276_10001926_pt1 | contig 18797 bp, 13 predicted proteins | sample YL17G05_0_MG_FD_204542 | JGI IMG/M metagenome (GOLD analysis project Ga0315276, IMG submission 204542) | Sediment microbial communities from Yellowstone Lake, YNP, Wyoming, USA - YL17G05_0 | ecosystem: Environmental > Aquatic > Freshwater > Lake > Sediment | place: USA: Wyoming | collected... | reverse complement strand
GGTCCCGAAGTCCACGCCCTTGGCGGCCTCGGTGCGGACGCGGTCGGCCAGCGCCTTCGCGCGCTCGCGGTCGGCGTCCGTGGTCTCGACCCGGATCAGGATGTGGCGCGCGTGCGCCTCGGGGATGACCCCGCCGTCGGCGTCGAGGCTGTCCCCGCCCGCGGCGGTCTTGATCGTGTCGCGCTCGAGCACCTGCACGATGTGCCAGCCGTAGGGGCTGTGCACCGGCTCGCTCACCTCGTCGAGCTTGAGACTGAAGATCGCCTGCTCGAGCGCGGGCTCCATCGCGCCCCGGGAGAAGAAGCCGAGGTCGCCGCCGGCCTTCGAAGTACCGGTGTCGTCCGAGACCTCGGCCGCGACCTTCGCGAACTTCTCACCGCCCACGATCCGCTTGCGGATCCCCAGGGTCCGCTGGCGCGCCGCGGCGTCGGCCGCCGAGTCGGGCGTGACCGGGACCTGGATCACGGAGAGACGGACCTGGCCGGGGGCGAGCGGGAACTTGGCCGGGTCGGCCTTGAAATAGGCCTCGGCCTCCGCCTGCGGCACCGGCTTGCGCGGCAGCGCCTTCTGGACCATCCGCTGCGCGAGTTGCTGGCGGTGAGCCTCCTCGCGGTACTTCGCGCGCAGCCGCTCCTCGTTCAGGTTCTCCTTCGCGAGTTGCTCCCGGAAACCGGCGGGCCCGAGGCGCTCCTTCGCGTCCGCGATCGCCTTCTCGACCTCGCGGTTCACTTCGACCTCGCTCGCCACCAGGCCCTGGCGCTTCGCCTCGGCCACGACGAGTTTCTCGTTGATCATCTCTTCGAGCACCTGCCGGCGCAGCGTGTCCACCGTGGCCGAATCGGGGCGCAGTTGGTTGCGCATCACGAACAGGTAGACCTGCTCCTCCACGTCGCTCAGGAGCACGACCTCGTCGTTCACCACCGCGGCGATGCCGTCAAGGCGCTGGGCGCTCGCGGCCGGCGCGACCGGGCGTGGGGCCGGGGCGGTCCTCGGGGCTGCGGGCCGGGCCGGGCCGGGCGTTCCGGCGGTGCGGGGCTTCGCGGTCTGGGCCAGCGCGGGCAGGACCGCGATGGCAAGCAGGAGGGCGGCGAGCGCCCAGCGCGAGGACTTCAACGTGACCTCCAGGGGATGACGGTACGGCTGCACACAGGGATCCGCGCCGCACGCGTTTGGTCCGGGGACCGGGCGGACGCCCTGGCCCCGCTGATCGGGAGCGAGGCGGCAGTATAGCGACTCCTCCGGCCGGAGCCTATGCGCCGGGGCCCACGGGCCGGAGAGCCCCCCGGCAGCCTCGTCCGGGGCTTTCGCCCCCCCAACTGCCGCGCTCGTCCGCCGCCGGGAGCCCCGGCCCCGGACCGGGGTATCCTAGTCATCGTGGACCGCCTTCCCCCTTCGTCCGTCCCCGTTGATGGGGCCCCGCCCGTGTGGGAGAGTCCCGTCGTGAACACCAATTACCGCACCCGACGGCTGCTCGCCGTGGCGGCCGTGGTCCTTGCCGTCGCCATCGCCCTGCCGCGCTTCCTCACCCACACGCCCTACGCCCGCTTCGGCGCCGAGTTCGACTACGAGCCGTCGCGCGGGTTGACGCGCATCACGAACGCAGTGGGGCCGCCCTCGCGGGGCCTGCTCCAGAAGGGCGACCTGCTGCTGCTCGTGGAAGGCCGCCCGTCCACGCGGGAGGAGTGGAACAGGCTGAAGCTGCAGGGCGGGTACCCGAAGGGGCCCCTCGACCTGGTAGTCGAGCGCAACGGCCAGGTGCTCCGGCTGACGCTGCCGCCCGTGCAGCTGAGCGTGTGGATGCGCGTGCGGTTGTATATCTACCCGCTCGCCACGATCATCGCCGCCCCGCTGGTGGCCTTCCTCCTGGTCTGGCGGCGCCCCGACCTGAGCGCGGCCTGGACCTTCCTCTGGTTCGCCGCGCTCCAGGCGGTGTCCGTCGTGTGGGACCTGTTCCGTTACCCGCAGGGTGACCTCAGCCCGCTGTTCCGCTCGTATCTGGTCCTCTACGGCGCGCTCATCTGCTGGTATCCGGCAGCCTTCCTGCACTTCATGACCGTCTTCCCGCGGCCGCGCTGGCGCCGGCCCAACGCCTGGGGCAACCCCTGGCTCTGGCTCGTCATGCTCGCCTACGCCACCCCGCCGGTGATCTGGCTCTTCGGGCACGGGCCGATCAGGGCCTACTCCAGCCCGGGCATGCTCTGGTTCCAGTCGATCGCGCTGCCGCTCGGCACGCTCTCGCTCATCGAGCACTACGCCCGCCGCGACCGGGAGGGACACCAACCCCGGCCGGGAGAGCGGGTGCTGGCGCTGGCCGTGGCGGCGACGCTGTTGCTGAACGCCGCGTTGGCGGCCCTCTACCAATCCTCCCAGTTCATGGATTTCCTCTCGCTGCCCTTCCTGCGGGTGGCCTCCACGTGCATCACCTTCGCCTTCCTGGCGGCACCGCTGGTGATCGCCTTCCTCATCGCCAACGACCCCGCCTTCGACCCGCGCCGCGTCCTGGTCCAGGGCCTCCCGTTCGCGCTGCTCTCCGTCGTGCTGGCCGGGGTCTACCTCGCCGTGGTGGTGGCCTCGCAGCGACTCTTCGCCGCGGCCACCGGCGAGCAGTCCATGGTCTACAACGTCGTCGCCGCGCTGGCGGTGGCCTTCGCCTTCGCGCCGCTCTGGACGCGGACCCAGCATGCCCTGGACCGGCTCTTCGGGCGCGACCCGCAGGCCCTGCGCGTCGCGCTGGACCAGACCGGGCGCGAGTTGCTGGGGGCGCTCGACCACGACGAGTTGCGCCGTTCGGTCGAGACCGGTCTTCAGCGCGGGCTCAAGCGCGAGGTGGCACTCGAGTGGCCCGAGCCGGGGCCGCCCCGCCTGGCCGCCGACGAGGCGCTGCCCGAGCACGCGCAACGCGCGGTCGAGAACCTGTTGCTCCAGGCCGGGATCCGCCTCGAGAACCTGGCGCTCCAGGAGCACCGCGCGGCGGCCGAGCGCCAGGCCGTCGAGTTGCGCGAAGCGGCGACGCGGGCCGAGTTGCGGGCGCTCCAGGCCCAGGTGCAGCCGCACTTCCTCTTCAACGCGCTCAACGCGCTCGCCTACCTCATCGAGACCGATCCGCCCGCCGCGCAGCGCTTCTCGGAACGGCTGGCGGACATGCTGCGCTACACCGTGGAGGCGGGGAACCGCCCGGCCGCCCTGCTCTCGGAGGAGATCGGTTTCGTCGAGGACTACCTGGGGGTGGCGCGCGAGCGTTACGAGACCCCGCTCGAATTCACCTACCGCGGGTCGCAGGAGCTGCTCTCGCTGGCGGTGCCGCCGCTGCTCCTGCAGCCGCTGGTCGAGAACAGCCTCAAGCACGGCTGCGCTCCGGACGCGCCCGGGCTGCACCTCGAGCTCGCGGCCGTCCAGGATGGAGGATTCATCGAATTGACGTTCTCGGACGACGGGGTCGCCTCGTCCAACGGCGGACCGGGTCTGGGCATGGGCCTCACCAATCTCAAGCAGCGCCTGCGCCGCTTCGCCGGCGCGGACGCCACCATGGAGGCCGGCGCCCGACGGGACGCCGGCAAAACGCCGCAGCCGGGCTTCGTGGTGCGCCTGCGCTGGCCGGTCACGAAGGGAGCGAACCGATGAGCCCACGCGCGAGCGAGGGCGGGCCCGACGGGCCGCGCCTGCGCGCCCTGATCGCCGACGACGAGCCGCGCGCGCGGCAGTTCCTGGAGAAGTTGCTGGGCGAGCACGAGGAGCTCGAAGTGGTGGGGTCCGCGCGGAGCGGGGCCGAGGCGCTGCAGCTGATCACCAGCCTCAAGCCCGACGTGGCGTTCCTCGACATCCACATGCCCGATCTTTCGGGCCTCGAGGTGGCCCGTCACCTGCGCGGGGCGGGAGCGCCCATCGTGGTGTTCGTGACCGCCTACGACAAGTACGCGATCGAGGCCTTCGAGGTGGCGGCGCTGGATTACGTCCTCAAGCCGCTCAAGCGGGAGCGCCTGGCGGAGGCCGTCCGGCGCGTGGTCGCCGAGGCCCGTAACGGCCGGCCGGCCGCGCGCGCCGAGGCCCTGCGCGAGGGGCTCGACTCGCCGGGGATGGCGAGCCAGCTGTTGCCGCTGCGGCGCCTGCCCGTGCGGCACCGCCGCGAGGTGAAACTGCTCGACCTGGCCCAGGTGCCACTCATCTTCTCGCGCGACCGGCTGGTGCTGGCGCGCTGCGATGCCCACGAGTACCTGGTGGACTACACGCTGCAGGAGCTGGAGCAGCGGCTGCCCGAGGGGCAGTTCGTGCGCGTGCACCGCGCCGCGCTCGTCAACGTGGATGCCATCGAGAGTTACGGCGGCGAGGAGGGCGTGCTGGTCCTGAAGCTCCGGGATGGCACGCGGGTCGAGGCGAGCGAGCGGCGCGCGGCCGAGGTGCGCCGGCGCCTGAGGTGATCTCCGTTCCTGCCGCGACCCGGCGCCCGCGCCGGACCGGCTCGTCGGCGCGGTGCTCGGCGTCCCGGGCGGCGGGGAAGTCGCCGGCCGGCTACTTCCCCGGCTCGGCCGGCGGCACCGGCCACGGGATCCGCTTCAGCCGTTCCTTGTAGACGACCGGTTTCAGCCGGAGCTCGAGGGCGTCCGTCAGCTCCTTGAGCCGGCGTTCGCGCGCGAACTCGAGCGCCTCGTTCTGGAGCGCCTGCTGGATGTTCGGGTCGAGCTTCGCGAACTCGAGCGGCGCGCCGTCCTTGCCCACGAGCCGAGACGCGTGGCGCTGGTAGGCGGCCCGCACGTCGTCCCCGGTGATCGTGGCCGGGGCCAGCACGAGCGTCTCGTAGGCGGCCTGGAGCAGCGCGTTCTCCATCTGCGCGCGGGCCTGGCGCGCGCGTGCGGGTTCCTCGCCGAGCTGGCGCCGGCGGGCCTCGATGAGGGCGACGCGCTGCAGCGCCGCGCTCTTCAGCCACTGGTCGATCATGGGCATGACCGACCAGTTGGGGCGGGGCTTCGACGCGTCCTGCAGGTCCAGGACCGCCTCGCCCAGCGTGTAGGTGCCGGGCTTGCCTTCCGCGCCGTCGTAGCGCACGAGCACCTGGCGCGCTTCCTCGGGGGTGGGCTCCGCGGCGACCGGCATCCGGGAGCTGCCCACCGCCATCGTGTCCTGCGGAGCGTTGTAGCGGGCGAAGAGCGCCTGCAGCGCGCCCGCCTCGACGGTCACGTGGTATTGCGCCATCAGGTCGTGCTGGACGCGGTTCAGCAGGACGCGCTGTTTGCCCTGCTGGAGCCCCTGGCGCAGCATCTCGCGCACCTGCTCGAAGGGCTCCTGCTGGCGCGGCCGGCGCTCGAGCACCTTGACGAGGAACCAGCCGTCGGTCGGCGACTCGATCGGGCCGAGCACCTTCCCGAGGGGGCCGCGGGTCAGCGCCTCGTCGAGGATGGGCAGCAGCGTGCCGGGGGTGAGGAATCCCAGGTCGCCGCCCTTCGGGGTCATGCCCGTGGTGTTGAAGCGGTCGGCGGTCGCACCGAAGTCGGCGCCGCGCTGGATCTCTCCGAGCGCCTGCTCAGAGCCGGGGCGGTCGGGCGTGAACACGACCAGCGCGTGCGCCTCGGTGGCGCGCTGCCGGTAAAGGGCCTGGACCTCGGCGTCGCTCACCGGCACGTCGCGCGGGGCCAGGTGCTGGACCAGCGCGCGCAGGGCGAGTTGCTCCTGCGCCTGCCGGAGCATCCGCGCCTGGTCCCCGGGGCTGACGAAGCCGCGCTGGAGGGCCTCGCTCACCACCAACTCGCGCTTGACCAGGTCCTCGAGCAGGGCGGCCTTGGCGGAGTCGGGGCTCCCCGCGTACTGGCCCTGGTTCTGGCGGGCGACGTCGAGGAAGTCATCCACGGTGATGGTGCGGTCGCCGACCCGGGCGAGCACGGCAGGCCCGGAGGAGCAGCCCGCGAGCAGCGCAGCGAGGACGACGAGGGCGGGCGCGAGGGCGAGGGGCCGGGCGGGCATCGGCGAGGGTCTCATGGCGTTCCTCTGGGAGGGTCGTGGGGGCCGGTCGGCCCTGTGTTTACAGGAGTCGGGCGGCGGGTGCAAACGGCGCCCGCGCCGCCCGAGTCCGGCTCTAGTGGCAGCCACAATCCTCTCTGCGCCAGGCCTCCCGGCCCTCGGCGACGAGGAAGCAGGTCATGGCCAGCGCGGCCACCGGGTCGGCCCACCACCAGCCGCGCAGGGTGTTGAGGCCGAGCCCGGCCAGGGTGACGAGCGAGAGCCACCAGCAGGCGGTGGTCTGGAACGAGTCGGCGGCCAGCGCGCGGCTCCCGAGCAGGGGTGGCGACCCGGCGCTTGGCGCGCGCCAGCCAGACCATGACGCCGAGCGAGAGCGCGGTGATCGCGATGCCCGCGAGGCTCGGCTCGGGCCGCTCGCGTCGCCACAGGGCCCCGAGCGCGTCGAACGCCACGTAGGCGGCGAGCAGGAAGAGCGAGAATCCGACCAGGCGATGCGCGCGCCGGTCGAGCCGCTCGACGGCCGCGCGGTCCAGCGCCCGGCCCGCGGCCGCGGCGTCGCGCTCGGCCGATCGCGGGCTCGGCCTGCGGGGCGGCGCAGCCGCACGGGGCCGCCGGCGCCGGGGTCATGCGTTCTGGTGGCGTTGCGGCCTGCCTGGGTCCGGGAAGCGGGTTCAGATGCGGTGCTCTCCAAGCACGAAGGGGATCTGCCGCGCTGTCGCGGGCGAGAAGAGCAACAGGCAGCGTAGCGCGTCCCGGTGCGCTCCGGGGTCGCTCCCGGGCTCGAGCCACAGGCGGGCGACCAGGTCGCGCCAGCGCAGGAGTTCGCGGCGGAATCCGTGCTCGTGACGCGCGGCGACCGTGAGGTCCGTGAGCTGCAACGCCCGCGCGCAGGAGTTCTTCAACCGCTCCCGGTCCGCCGGTGCCATGAGCTTCGCGGCGCGGTTCATCTCGTTCACGATCATCAGCAGTTGCTGATCGTGAGTGAAGCCGGCCCAGCGTTCCAGCGTGAGGCTCGCGTGCTGCGCCATCTCAGAGAGGCTCCCCGTCGCCGATCAGCTCGAAGGTCAGGGCCCGGATGTGTTCCCGGGTCGCGGGGTCGATCCGGCGTGACAGCAGGACGATGGGTGGCGGTCCGTTGATGCCGGGCATCTTCGCGCCCCCGGGAAACGGGCGCTTACGCGCCGCCCGCCGCCGGCGCCACCGCCACGGCCAGGGCCTGCAGCACCTCGCGCGTGCGGTTCAGCAGCGCCAGGCCCTGGCCCCGCACACGCAGGCCGAACTCGCGGCCGCTGAAGAATTCGACCTGGAACGCGAGCATCCCGACCACGGTGCGGATCTCGGCGGGCTTGAGCGGCCGCCGCAGCACGAACTCGGTCACGTCCTGGAACACGCGCAGGCTCTCGACCTCGCTGGCGGCGGCCAGCAGCCGCAGGCGCCGCAGCTCGAACAGCGCGAGCGCGGGGGGCGGCAGCTGGCCGAAGCGGTCGAGCATCTCGAGCGTGAGGTCGTCCAGCTCGTCGGCGGTGCGCGTGTCGGCGAGGCGGCGGTAGAGGTTGAGCTTCTCGTGCTCGTCGGGCACGTAGTCGTCGGGCAGGAAGGCGCTCCAGTCGGTCAGGAGCCGCGGCTCGGGCTTCACCTCCGCGGCCGCGCCCTTGAGCTCGGCCACCGCGTCCTCGAGCAGTTTCACGTAGAGGTCGAAGCCGAGCCCGAGGATGAAGCCGTGCTGCTCGGGCCCCAGCAGGTTCCCGGCCCCGCGGATCTCCATGTCCTTGAGCGCGATCTTGAACCCCACGCCCAGCTCGTCGAGCTCCTCGATGACGCGCAGCCGCTTCTCGGCCTCCTCGGTCAGCACGCGCCGCGAGGGCACCAGCAGGTAGGCGTAGGCGCGGTGCGCCGAGCGCCCGACGCGCCCGCGCAGCTGGTAGAGCTGGGCCAGCCCCAGGGTGTCGGCGCGGTCCACGATCAGGGTGTTCACGCTCGGCATGTCGATGCCGGACTCGATGATCATGGTCGAGACCAGCACGTCCCAGCGCCGGTCGAGGAACTCGAGCATGACCCGCTCGAGGTCGCGCTCGTGCATCTGGCCGTGCGCGACCACGACGCGCACCTGGGGCACCAGCTTCTGCAGGCGAAGCGCGGCGTGGTGGATGGTCTCGACCCGGTTGTGGACGAAGAACGCCTGCCCGCCGCGGTCCACCTCGCGCAGGATGGCGTCGGTCACGACTTCCTCGTCGAGCTCGAGGATCTCGGTATGCACCGGCAGCCGGTCGCGCGGCGGGGTCTCGATGACCGACATGTCGCGCGCCCCGGCCAGCGAGAGGTTGAGGGTGCGCGGGATGGGGGTGGCGGTCATGGCCAGCACGTCCACGGTGGTCGTGATCTGGCGGATCTTCTCCTTCTGCGCCACGCCGAAGCGGTGCTCCTCGTCGATGACGACGAGCCCGAGGTCACGGAACTTCACGTCCTTCGAGAGCAGCCGGTGCGTGCCGATGACCACGTCCACGTCGCCGCGGGCGAGCCCGGCCACGATCTCCTTCTGCTGTTTCGGCGTGCGGAAGCGCGACAGCACCTCCACCTTGACCGGGAAGTCGGCGAGACGCTCGCGGAAGACCAGCAGGTGCTGCTGCGCGAGGATGGTCGTGGGCACGAGCACCGCCACCTGCCGTCCGTCCTGCACGGCCTTGAAGGCGGCGCGGATCGCCACCTCGGTCTTGCCGTAGCCCACGTCGCCGCAGATCAGGCGGTCCATGGGCCGCTCCGCTTCCATGTCCTGCTTGACCTCCTCGATGGCCTTGAGCTGGTCGGGCGTCTCCTCGTAGGGGAACGAGGCCTCGAGCTCGCGCTGCCAGACGGCGTCGGCCGGGAAGGCGTGGCCCTTGAGCGCCTGGCGCGCGGCGTAGGCGCGGATCAGGCCCTCGGCCATGTCCTGGATGGCCCGCTGGGCGCGCGCCTTGGTCTTCTGCCACGCGCCCGAGCCCAGCCGGTGGAGCGCGGGCCGCGCGCCCTCGCCCGCCGCATAACGCGAGACCAGCGCCAGCTGCTGCACCGGCACGAAGAGCCGGTCGCGCTCGGCGTAGGCGAGCTCGAGGCAGTCGGTCTCCTGCCGGTTCAGGGTCAGGCGCTGCATGCCGCGGTAGACGCCGATGCCGTGGTCCTCGTGGACCACGAAGTCGCCCAGCTTGAGCGCCGAGAGCTCGGCCAGCGAGAGCCCGCCGGTCTTCTTCAGGCGCCGCCGCCGCCGCCGGTAGCGCGCGAAGATCTCGTGGTCGGTGAGGACCGCGAGCCCGGCCGCCCGGAGCGTGAAGCCAGCCGAGACCAGGCCCACGCCGAGCGTGGCGCCGGTGTCGCCGAGCAGCTCGAAGAGCCGTTCGCGCTGCCCCGGGTTGTCGCAGAGGATGACGGGCTGCACCCCGTTCGCGCCGAGCTCGGCGAGGTGGGTCTTCAGCCGCTCCATCGAGCGCTGCACCGGCTCGGCGGGCACGCAGTCCACCACCAGCGTGCGCGGATAGCGTTCATCGTCGTCGGCCTCGACGATGGGGCCGAGCCAGTCCACGCCCGGCCGCGAGGTGGCCAGCGCATCGAGTGTTCCGCCCGGCAGGAAGAGCGCCTCCGGCGGGGAGATCGAGGGGTAGGGCCCGCGCGCCTCCGCGAAGCCGCGGCGCACGAGCTCGTCCAGCTCCTCGGCGCGCACGCGTAACCGGCCCGGGTCGTCGAGCACCACGATCGTGTCGTCGGGCAGGTAGTCGGCGAGCGTGCCCAGGCCCGGGTCGTAGTGCGCGGCGAAGCGCTCCATGCCGTCGTGGAAGAGCCAGGAGCCGCGGGCCCGGGCATCGTCCGCGTCCGCCCCGGAGCCGCGCTCCTCGCGCGCCGCGCGCAACCGCTCGGTCACCGCGGCGGCCTCGTGGGGCTCGATCACGACCTCGTAGCGCGGCAGGACCGTGGCGGCGGGCAGTTGCTCGAGCGAGCGCTGGGTGGAGGCGTCGAAGCGCCGCAGCGAGACCAACGTGTCGCCGTCGAACTCGAGCCGCAGCGGGTCGGCGAGCCCGGCCGCGTAGACGTCGAGGATGCCGCCGCGCCGCGCGAAGTGCCCGACCGACTCGACCTCGGCGAACCGCTCGTAGCCCATGAAGACGAGCCGCTCCATGAGTGCGCCAGGGACGTAGTCGTGCCCCACGTGAAGCTCGAGCAGGGCGCGCACCAGGCGCTCGGGCCGCGGCACCTTCTGCAGCACGCCGCGCACCGTGGCGAGCACCACGCCCGACCCGGAAGCGCCCGCCGTCCGTTCCCGGGCGAGGCGGCCCAGCGTCTCGAGGCGCTGGGCCGTGATGCCCGGGTGCGGCGAGGACGGGTCGTACGGGAGCGTGTCCGGCTCCGGCAGGGCGAGCGTCGCGGCCGGACCGCGGAAGTACTCGAGGTCGTCGCGGGCTTCTTCGAAGGTGTCGCCGTGGCCGACCACGTAGAGCACCCGCCGGCCGGTCCTCCGCTGGAGCCAGGCCGCGAGATAGCCGCGGGCCGAGCCCGTGAGCCCGCGCAGCCCGACGCGGGCGGGCCCGGCGCGCACGATCTCCAGCAATTCCGCCGCCTCGGGGATGCGCCCGGCGAGCAGCGCGATGCGCTCGGCCAGCTCGTCCCGCAGGAACGTCTCGGAAGGCGGCGGCGCTGGCGCGTCCTGTCTCTTCAAGGTGCTCCCTGCCCGAGCGCCATGCCAAAAAGCCGCCACGGGGATCTCCCGGGCGGTCCACGGCCGCGTTCGTGACGACGTCCCGCCTCGGGGCGGGACCCACGGCAGCCTAGCAGCGGGCCGCCGCGGGCCTCAAGCGACGCAGGGCTCGCCGTTTGCGGCTCACGGGGTGTGTCTGGGACGCGCCGGTGAACCGATTCCACGCGTCCGGCATCACATAACGGGCTATTGACCCACAGAGAACCGGAGCGTTATAGCTGCGTTGATCAAGCTGACGGAGACCGGGGCGCGACCGCGCTTGCGGGGCCGGCAGACCATGAAGGAGGTCGCCCCCATGTCCACCCCTCGTGTGCTGTTCGCTCTTCTGCTGCTGGTGGCTGTCGCCGGCACGTCCCTGGCCGGCGCGCCGAAGCCTGACGACCCGTCCGTTCCCTGTTGCCTGCCCGCCGGGGACTACGACCAGGACGGCGTCCAGGACCGCCTCGACGACTGCAACAACACGCCCAGGGGCTGTGTGGTCGACCAGTACGGCTGTCTGGTGGACACGGACGGCGACGGGGTCTGCGACGGCCTCGACCAGTGCCCCAACACGCCGAAGGGCGAGAAGGTCAACAAGGCGGGTTGCAGCGCCAGCCAGCTCGCCGCCGCGAACGTGCCGGCCACGCCGCCGCCCCCGCCGCCCGTCCAGGAGATCCCGCGTCCGGCGACGCCGCCCCCGACCCCCACGCCGCCGCAGTCCGAGGTCGAGAGGCAGCTGGTCGAGACCGGGAACATCGTGCTCCGCGAGGTCTACTTCGAGGTCAACAAGGCCATGCTGCTGCCCGAGTCCGAGGCGCGGCTGAACGAGGCCGGCGCGGCGATCGAGAAGTTCGCGGACCTCAAGATCGAGGTGCAGGGCCACACCGACTCGCGCGGCGCGGCGAAGTACAACGAGACGCTGAGCCAGGCCCGGGCGGAGGCGGTGCGCGACTACCTGCTGGCGCACTTCCACCTGAACGCCGACAACCTCTTCGCCAAGGGCTACGGCGAGAGCCAGCTCGCGGTGGCGCCGGAGAAGTCGGACGACGACTACGCGATGAACCGCCGCGTGGTGCTCCGGGCCGTCAACGCCGAAGTGCTCCCCAAGGGCGTCACGATCGAACAGCAGGACAAGTAGCGCGGCTGAAGCGGACGAAGCCCCCGGGGCCGGAAGACCCCGGGGGCTTCGTGCGTGCGGGGGCGACACCCCGGAACTCCGGGGCCCGCCCGCCCCCTACGACCGGATCATCGTCAGCGCCATCTTGAAGCGCTCGTTCGCCTTGAGCGCATGCGGGACGTTCGCGGGCATGAGGATCATGTCGCCCGCCCGCAGGTCGTGGGGCGTGCCCCCCACGGTGATCTCCGCCGCGCCGTCGAGGAGGTGCACCAGCGCGTCGCAGGGCGCGGTGTGCTCGCTCAGGCCCTGGCCCTGATCGAAGGAGAACACGGTCACGTTGCCGGTCTCCTTCTTGACGATCGTGCGGCTCACGACCGAGCCGGCCTGGTAGGCCACCAGGTCGGCCATCACGCCGGTGAGGGGGGCTGCGTCCAGCGGGGCCTTCTCGTCAGGTGTCATCGGATCGCCTCCTTCTCGGTCAGGTGGCCGCTCGGGCCGGCGCGCGCTGCACGAGCGCCACGCCCGCCAGCACCATGAGACCTCCGGCCACCGTGGCCAGGCCCACGGGCTCGTGCAGCAGCGCCATGGCCGCGATCAGCGTCACGAGCGGCTCGAGGTACAGGAACGCCGCCACCCGCGAGGTCTCCACCCGCTCGAGCGCGCCGTACCAGAACAGGTAGCCGAGCCCGGAGGCGCCGATCCCCAGGTAGAGCACCGCCGCGAGCCCGGCCCCGGAGAGCGCAGCGTACTCCCGCCAGCCACCGGCGTGCAGGAAGAACGGGGTGAGCATCAGCCCGCCGAGGAACATCGCGCCCGCCGTGGCGCGCAGGCTCCCGAGGCGGCGAATGGTGGCGTGGCCGAGCGTGGTGTAGATCGCCCAGTTGAGCGTGCTCGCGAGCATCAGCAGGTCGCCGCGCGCGCCCGGCAGGGCGAGGAGGTCCGGGGTCGCGCGCCCGCGGGACACCACCAGCGCGGCGCCCGCGAAGCCGAGAACGAGCCCCGCGACCTTGCCCGCGCCGAAGCGCTCGCGCAGGAACAGTCCCGCCAGCACCGCCGACCAGATGGGGATCAGCCCGACGATCCAGCCGGCGTGCACGGCGGTCGTGAGCCGGATGCCGAAGGCCTGGAGCAGTTGGTGGAAGCACACCCCGACGAAGCCCATCAGCGCGAGCGGGCCCCACGAAACGCGCGGCGGCACCAGTGGCATCCGCCGCGCGGCGAGCGTGGCGAGCAGCAGCGCGGTCCCGAGCGCGGAGCGGGTGAAGATGAGCGTGACGGGCGAGACCTCGCGCAAGGCGGCCTTGGTAGCGACGAACGAGACCCCCCACAGGACGACGGCGAGGAGGGCCTGCAGGCGCGGGGGCATGGTTCAGGCGCGCGGCGCGGAAGGCTCGCGCGCCGGCCCCGTCAGGCCGAGTCGCCCGATCACGCTCTCGGCGACGAGCAGCAGCAGCGCCAGGCCCACGAACCACGACCACAGCTCGCGCCCGAAGCGGGCCTCGCGCACGCGGCGCGCGAGGCCGGCGCCCGGCTGGACGACCTGCGCGCATCCGGCGGGGAACGCGCGCAGCAGCGCCGCCTCGGGGATGGCCGCCAGGTCCGACTCGCGCGGGTCCGGGTTCACGGCGAAGGTGCTGCGGACCCTGGCGCCCTGGACCACACGGTAGAGGCCGGGTCGCCCGAGCGGCGCCGAGACGAGGCGCGTCGCGCCCGCCGCGGCCACCAGCTCGGCCGGCACATCGCGCCCCTGCTCGTCCTCGATGCGCCACAGGCCGGTCGCCGCCGGCGCGCCGTAGCGCTCCCCCGGCGTCAGCGAGGCGGCCGCCGTGCCACGGCCCAGCACCTTGACCGCCTGGTGCAGGAGCGGCAGGAAGGCGCCACTGACGGGGAAATCGGAGGCCTGCGGATCGAGCCCTGCCGCGAAGCCCAGCACGCGCGTGCCCTCGACCAGGGCCGGGTGCGCGCGGTCGAACTCGAGCAGGGTGCGGGCGCCCGGGGCCGTGGCGAACGCGCGGATGGCGCGGAAGCGCGCGGTGCTGAGCGGCTCCCCTGGCCGCGCGGGGAAGCCCGCGAGCGCGGCGTGTCCCGCGAGCGAGCGCACCAGGCGCCAGGCGGCCTCGGGCGCCGCCTGCTCGGCGTCGCCGAGCGTGCCCAGGCCCGCCTCGCGCAACAGCGAGCCGTTCCAGAAGGTCGCATCGGCGCGGGCGCCGAGCACGACGAGCACGCCGCCGCCCGAGCGCTGGAAGTCGAGCACGGCCTGGGTCTCCATCGCGCCGAGCCGCTCGAGATCGTTCAGGACCAGCACGTCCGCGCCCGCGAGCCGCGCGGGCAGCCCCGCCGCGCCCACGGCCTCGAGCGCGAGCCCCGAGGCCGGGGCCCCCGCCTCGAGCGCGAGCCGGAGCGTGGAGGGCGGGCCGTCCTCGCGCAGCACGACGCGCAGGGTGCCCGAGCGGCCGGCCGCGAACACGCGGCGGTCGTCGAGGGGCAGCGGATCCTCGGGGATCGTGACCACGCCGCCCTCGTCGGGGATGCGCGCGAGCGGCAGGAGCGTCGAGGTGGCGCCGCGCGCGGGCAGGTCGAGGAAGCCGCGCGCCAGCTCGGCACGGGTCTGCGCGTCGTGCGCCTCGACGGCGAGATCGCCGGGGCTCGCGCCGAACGACGTGGCCGACACGGTGAGCGCGAGGCCGCTCTCCGTGGGGGCGAGCGCCGCATCGGTGAGGGCCACGTTGGCGCGGCTGCGCGGGGCGAGCGGGACGAGGTAGACGCGGGTCTGCGCCCAGGGCCCGCCGGGCGCCGCGCTGGACGGATCCGGGGGGAAGCCCGTGGCCTGGAAGTCCGAGACCCAGAACAGCTCGCGGTTGAGGGCGTGTGTCCCGGCCAGCGCGCGGGCGGCGAACTCGAGCGCCGCGCGGTGGTCCGTCGTCATCGCGCCCGCGGCCAGCGCCTGCGCGGCCGCGCGCAGCCGCCCCACGTCGCCGCTCGGCCGCGCGCTCCCGGGATGCGGGGTGCGGTCGTAGGGGACGAGCAGCAGCTCGTCGGACGGTCCGAGCGTGGTGAGCAGATCCTCGACCACCCGGCGCGCCTGTGCCGCCAGGGTCCCGCCGCCCGCGGGGGTGGCCGGCGTCACGGCCCCCATGCTGCCGCTGACGTCCACGAGCGCGATCACGGTGGTCGCGGCGCCGGACCGGGCTCCGGCGCTCCGCACGGCCGGCCGCGCCATGGCCAGCGCGATCGCGGCCACCGCCAGGGTGCGCAGCAGGAGCAGCAGCCACTGCTTCAGGCGCAGCCGGCGGATCTCGCTCTGGTTCACCTCGGCGAGGAACTCGAGCGAGGAGAACGGCCGCTCGCGCGGGCGCCGCCGCGTGAACAGGTGGATGACGACCGGGATGGCCGCGGCGAGCAGGCCGAAGAGGAAGAGCGGGTTGAGGAAGCTCACGGCGCCACCTCACGCCACGCGGAATCCGCCTCTTCCCAGACCTCGATCCGGGTGACCGGGTGGATCTCCCAGCCGGTGAGGCGCGCCCCCCCCCGCAGCGCCTCGGGGTCGTGGCGCAGGTCGTACTGGAAGTCGTAGAGGAGCCAGCCGCTCACGCGGGCGCGGCGCGGTCCCGTCTCCCACGGAGCCGCTCCGCCCCGGTTCGGGCGCAGGGTCGCGACCAGGCGCTCGTACGACCAGGGGTCGGAGCCGCGGCCCCACTGCGGGGTCAGCTCGGCCGTGACGTACGCGGTGTCCGGCCCGCCCGGGGGGCGCCGCGTGGCCGCCAGCTCGAAGTGGATGTCGCCGTCCTTCGAGGTGAGCAGGTGCTGGACGTAGCCATCGAAAGAGACGCCGCGCGCTTCGAGGCGCGCGTACTCGGCCAGCGGCCGGCCGTGCGGCAGCGACTCGAAGTCCGCGGCCGTGAACGGCGCCAGGCGGTCGGGCGCGGCCGCGCGGTCCTTCAGGGCGCGCAGGTGCCGCATCTCGGGCGGCGACCACGGCGCCTTCCCCACGAGCTGCAGGAAGAAGAGCAGTACGACGAGTCCGAGCACGACCGCCCCCAGGGCGGCGAGGCGGAGGATCACAGGAGCCTCGCGCGCTTCTCGAGATACGCGAGCAGCGCCTGGTCGAACGGGGTGCGCGTGTCGATCTGGACGTAGTCGATGCGGTTCTCGCGGCACTGCCGCCGGTACTGCGCGGTCCAGGCGGCGAGCCGCTCGCGGTAGCGGCGGGCGATCTCCCAGGGCTCGGTGGTGAGCCGCTCGCCGCTCTCCAGATCCACGAACGTCGTGCTGTCGGTGTAGGGGAACTCGAGCTCGTCGGGATCGAGGAGGTGGAAGACCACCACCTCGTGGTGGTCGTGGCGGAAGTGCTGGAGCCCGGGCAGCACCTCGTCCGGCCGGTCCATGAGGTCCGAGCAGAGCACGACCAGGCCGCGGCGCTTGATGCGCTCGGCCAGCTCGTGCAGCGCGGGCCCGAGCCGCGTGCGGCCCTGCGGCTCGAGCCCGCCGAGGGTCTTCAGCACCACGTCGAGGTGCGAGCGCACGGCGCGCGCCGGCACATAGCGCAGCGGCCGCTCGGCGAACAGCAGCAGGCCCACGGCGTCCTGCTGGTGGAGCATGAGCCAGGCGAGCGAGGCGGCCAGGCACTGCGCATACTCGAGCTTGGTCATGGCGGCGCGCGCCGACTTGAATCCCATCGAGCCCGAGAAGTCCACGAGCAGGTGGCAGCGCAGGTTGGTCTCCTCGTTGTATTGCTTGACGAGGAAGCGGTCGGTGCGCGCCCAGACCTTCCAGTCGAGGCTCTTGAGCGGGTCGCCGGGCATGTAGGGCCGGTGCTCGGCGAACTCGACGCTGAAGCCGTGGAAGGGCGAGCGGTGCATGCCGGCGATGAAGCCCTCGACCACCAGCCGCGCGCGCACGTCGAGGTGCGCAAGCCGCGCGACCACGGCAGGATCGAGCAACTCGCGGTCCGCGGGGCGCGTGCCCGCCAGCCCGAGGTCGGGTCGGGCACCGGAGCCGGAGCGGGGGGAGGAGGCGCTCACGTCAGTCCTTCCACGCGGTCCAGATCATCTGATCGGTGTCGTGGAGCAGCGGCCGTCCGTCGAAGCCACCCGCGACCTCCCGACGCGCGAAACCCGCAACCTGGAAGAGCAGCTCCATCTCGGGCTTGTAGATCCAGCGCAGCGCGAAACTCTGAGGGTGCGTGGCGAGCACGGCGCCCCGCTCGTCGTGCTCGCGCAGCTCCATCTCGACCCACATCGTCTGGTTCACCCGATCGCTGCGGCGCCGCGAGACGACGCTCAGTGGGCGGCCGCTCTCGGGGTGCGCGAACTCGCGTTCGAGGCGCCACTCCCCGTCGCGCTCGGTCAGGCGCGCGAAGCTCGGGTAGAAGAGGTCCACCACCAGCCGGCCGCCGGGCAGGAGGTGCCGGTGGCAGGCGCGCAGGGTCGCGAGTTGGTCCGCGGTCGTGAGGTTGTGCAGGAAGGCGCGGAACGGGATGACGACCAGCGCATAGCGGCGCAGCAGCGCGAAGTCGCGCATGTCGGCCTCGTGCACGCGCGGGGTCGCCCCCAGCGCGGCGGCCTTGCGTCGCAACTCGTCGAGCATCGCGGGCTGCAGGTCGAACCCGTCGACGTCCACGCCGGCCTGGAGCAGGGGCAGGTGGACGCGCCCGGTTCCGCAGCCCACCTCAAGCACCGGCCCGCCCGCGGCGCGGGCCAACTCCACCCAGAACGGGAGGTCCTCCCCGTAGGTGGAGTACTGGAGGTCGTAGAGCGCGGGCGCGAGGTAGCCCTTGACCGCGCTCCGATCGGACCGACGGGGCGGGCCCGCGCTTCCGCTCCCGGCCGCGCGCGGTCGCGCGCTCATGCGCTCCTCCGCCTGCGCCAGACGAAGTACGCCGGGAAGCCCAGCGCGGCGATGATCACGCCGGCGGCGGCGCGCCAGCCGCTGGCCGACAGGTCGCTCACGATGATGGCCACGGTGACGAGGATGAAGACGATGGGCGTGAACGGGTAGAGCGGCGTGCGGTAGCCGGAGAGGCGCACGCCGGACTCGCGTTCGCGGTGGCGCTGGACGAAGAGCGCCGCGGTCGTCACTCCGTAGAAGAGCCACATCGTGGTCACGAACCAGCCCGAGACGTCCTCGAACGAGCTGGCGATCCACAGCCAGAGGCAGGAGAGCGCCGCCTGCAGCCACAGCGCGCGGTCGGGTGCGGAGCGCCGGGGGTCCAGGTGGGCGAGCGGCTTCCAGAGCAGGCCGTCGGCGGCCATGGCGAGGGTGACGCGCGGTCCGGTGAGGATGGAACCGTTCACGGTGCCGAAGGTCGAGACCGCGACCAGCACCGCCAGCGCGCGACTGCCCCAGGGTCCGAGGATGCGGCGCATGGTCTCCGCACCCACCACCGGGTAGGCCGCCACCTCGCCCGGCGTGAGCACGCGGAAGTAGGCCAGGTTCGTCGCCACGTAGATCGCGATGACCAGCGCCGTGCCCCAGAGGATGGCCTTCGGGAGGTTCCGCTTCGGCTCCACGATCTCGCCGCCCACGTAGGTGGCGTCGGTCCAGCCGTCGTAGGCGAACAGCACCGGGATCATCGCCAGCACCAGGGCGAGCAGCAGCGGCCGGGCGACGGGGTACCCGCCGGAGGCGGGCCCGGCGGCGGCCGGCGCGGGGTACCCGCCGAAGGTGGGTCCCGGCGCGCCGGAGTGCGGGAGCGCGAACGCCGCCACGCACAGCGCCGCGATGCCGAGCACCTTGAGCGTGGTGAAGAGCGAGGCCGTGCCCGCGCCCTGCCGCACGCCCAGCGCATTGATGCCGGTCAGCAGCAGGATGGCGGCGCAGCCCGCCGGCAGCAGCGCGCCGCGGGGCAGGCCCACCGCGTCGCAGAAGTACTCGGCGAACACGAAGGTGATGGCGGCGATGAGCGTGGGCTTGATGACCCAGAGGTTCGCCCAGCCGAAGGTGAAGGCCCAGGCGTCGCCGAAGCCCTCGCGGATGAAGACGTAGAGCCCGCCGGTCTTCGGGTGCGCGACCGCCAGCTCCACCAGCGCGAGC
>Ga0315276_10001924_pt1 | contig 18798 bp, 15 predicted proteins | sample YL17G05_0_MG_FD_204542 | JGI IMG/M metagenome (GOLD analysis project Ga0315276, IMG submission 204542) | Sediment microbial communities from Yellowstone Lake, YNP, Wyoming, USA - YL17G05_0 | ecosystem: Environmental > Aquatic > Freshwater > Lake > Sediment | place: USA: Wyoming | collected... | reverse complement strand
CGTCATGCCCGCGTAGGCGGGCATCCAGGAAGATGGAATTATTCAATAAAACTGCAACTGGATTCCGGCTTTCGCCGGAATGACGGATCTTTTTCACAATTGCGACAGAGTCTCCGAGGAGAGAGGGCGTTGAGAGAGGAACGTAAACCCCCATAACATCATCCCATGGGTGCCCTCGTGTAGTCCAGCAGAATGGTGCACGGATCGTGTGCCGTCCCATCCCATATCGTGGGGCGTTATATGGGGCACGTTTTCGCTCAGCTTTCTGGATTACTTCTTTTTTGCCCTCTCGTCCTCATATTTCTTGCGGGCGGCCATGTAGTAGTCCCACACCTTTCTAACCGCCCCATGTCCCTCGGATTCCTGCTTCTTCAACAGATAATCTTGAGCCTGTTTGCCGGCCTCCAGGTTGGTCTTTTGGTCTTCCGGTGAGAGGGGTTTCAAGGTCACATTATACTTCGTATTCCACTCCTTGAAAAATTTTGCCTCGTCATCCATCTGTTTCTGAGCCATCTTCATTCCGTACTCTTTTCTCAGATCCAATAGGGTCTTCTGAACGTCCCCGGGTAGGGTTTTAAAGGTCTTCCGGTTCATAAAGACACCCGAGGCCAGGGCTCCGCCTCCGTTGGTGAGGAGAATGCACTTCGTTACCTCATAATGCTTGAAGCCGTGACTGAGCACGACGGCACAATCATAAGCGGAGATCGTCCCGCGGTCGACGGCTTCGTAGATTTCGGGATAGGGCATAAAGATGGGGTTGGCTCCCAGGTTTTCGTAGTATTTCGCTCTTCCGCCCCCATAGGTGCGAAGGGTCTTCCCTTTCAGGTCCGCGAGCGAAGCGAAGCATTTCTTTGAGGCCAGCTGTGTATGGCCGCTAATGTGGGGCATCATCTGGATGATATTTTCCCTTTCCAATTCGGCCTTCAAATTCGGCTCCTTCTCCATGGTGTCGAGGATGGCCAGGACTGAGGCGACGTAGTCATTACCGAAATTGAAGGGGTTATCCGTGATGAGAAAAAGGGGCAAATAGCTTGGATGGTACGTGCTGCTGAGCCAGGTCAGGTCACACATGCCGGATTGAACCGAAGGCAGTCCGTCTTTGTGCTTCGTCAATGACTCCATCCAGAAATTCTGGATTTTAACCTTACCCCCCGTCCGCTTCTCCACTTCGTTTCCCCACCACTGGTGAAGTTCACCATGCCACGAGGTTTGGGTAACATAGGTACTGTATTTTAACGTCACCGGTTTGAACGGCTCCGCAGCTGTGCCGGGTGTTGATAAGAGGACCATGAGCAATATCACACCCATTCCCACTCCGATCGCTATTGACTTTTTCCCCATCTTCTTCCTCCTTTCTGCAAAACCTCCTTCGGCGAGCCGCTTGGCCCACCGAAGGAGGGACGAAATGGGAACCATTTTGTTTTTTGAGCCCGGAGTCTTATTTCATTTCCTTTTGGCTCTTTCTGCTTCATATTTCTTTCGAGCTTTCTGGTAGTAATCCCATACCTGTCGAACCCCTTTATGTCCATCGGACTCCTGCTTCTTAAACATCTCTTCGTTGGCTCTATTTCCAGCTTCCAGGATGAATTTCTGATCTTCCGGCGAAGCGTCCTTAAAAGTCACCCCGTGTTTTGTCCTCCATTCGTTCTTGGTTGGCCCTTCATCGTCTATAAGCGTTTGGGCGTAACGAATCCCATACTCTCTCCTCAAATCCAGAAACATTTTCTGGGTTTCTTTGGGAAAAGCAAAAAATTTTTTCCGGGTCATGTAGAATCCCGAGGCCATCGCTCCCCCAGGTCCGTTTTCCCCCGGGGGGTTATTCGCATACACACATTTGACTATCTCGTAAAATTTAAACGGATTGCTGAGGACAATGGCCATGTCGCCTAAAGCGTCAATGGTCCCTCGATCTATGGCCTCGTACATGTCACTGAAGGACATGAAGATCGGGTTGGCCCCGAGATTCGTATAGAATTGAGTCCGCACCCCGCCATACGTTCGCAGGGATTTTCCTTTTAAATCCTTTACCGAATTGAGGCATTTTTTGGTTCCGATGGGCGCATGTCCGCTGATGTGGGGGGCGATCAGAATGATATCCTGCTTGGCGAACTCTGCTTTAATATTGGGCTCATTATCTACGGTATCGATGAGCCCCAATACCGCGGCTACATAGTCATCTCCAAAATTGAAGAGGTTATCCAGCATGAGATAATTGGGTAGCTGGCTCGGAAAGTAGGTGCTGCTGACCCAGGCCAGGTCAGCCATACCGGATTGAATTCCGGGAAGGGCATCTTTCCATTTGACCAGAGACTCCATCCAGAATATCTGGACTTTGATCTTACCTCCGGTCCTTTTTTCCACTTCGCTGGCCCACCATTTGTGTTGGTTACCAAACCATGATTTTTCGGGCACCGCATTGGCCATTTTTAATGTCATGGGTTTCAATTCTTGAGCCACACAGGTCGTGGAGAATGTAAAAACCGTCAAGGTCAAACCCAACGCGATGACGAACAGGATAGAAACTCTTTTCATCTTACTTCCTCCTTCCTTTAGTCCAGGGTATTGTCAAAATATAACCCCAGAGGACACAGAGAAGATATTAATATTCAGGGGGTTTTAAAAATTGTTATTCCCTCCCCCTCTGTGCCCTCTAAATGATTAATCTCTCTATCCCTTCTTTTGACCAACCCACATTAAAATCGATCAACAACCCTAATCCTTTACCTAGCCCCGATCAATAAGTACCTGCTTGGACTTCATCCTGGGAATTTCCTTACGGCTTTCCGTTCAATAATAACTTCGATTTCGACCGCCTAGTCTGTCCACAGGCACCGCTGTCTTTCGCTTATCTCTTTAAAAAAACTCTTTTGGAGGACACAGAGTATTTCTCTGCGACCTCTGTGGTTCCATATGTTCTCCTCCTTTTCATAAAAATTTTGACAATAGTCGAGTTCATCATAATTGGGGCTCTGTTATCATTTCTTTTTCGCCCTTTGATCCTCATATTTCTTCAGGGCCGTCATGTAGTAATCCCACACCTTCCGGGCCCCCTTATGCCCCCCGGACTCCTGTTGCTTCAAGATAAAATCAGTGGCCTTTTGACCGGCTTCATTGAGGGCCTTCTGATCTTCTGGCGAAGGATATACTATTTTTATACCATGTTTTGTTTCCCAATCACGATAGAAGCCAACCTCGAGATCTTGCGTTCCGTTGGCGTAGCGCTCGCTGTACTCTAATCTTAGCTTGATGAACATTTCCTGAATATCTTTGGGAAACTTATTGAAGACTTTCCGGTTCATATAGACGCCCGAAGCCAGGGCTCCACCGGCATTGGTCATGTAGACATACTTCGCAACTTCATAATGTTTAAAGGTTTGACTGAGCATCATGACCATCTCAGCGGCATCGATGGTGCCCCGGTCGAGGGCCTCATAAATTTCGCTATAAGACATAAAGATAGGATTTAACCCGAACGCTTCAAGGTACTTTCCCCTTCCTCCGCCGTACGTCCGAATCGTCTTCCCCTTCAAATCTTTAGCAGAATCAACGGGCTTTTTGGAAGCAATCTGCATCTGTCCGCTAATGTGCGGGCAAATTAAAATGATACTCTCCCTCTCCATTTCGGCTTTCAAGTTCGGCTCCTTATCTACCGTATCAATGAGAGCCAGAAAAGCAGCGAAGTAATCTTTACGAAAAGCGAAGGGGTTGTCCAACATGAGATACAAGGGGAGGTTGCTCGGATGGTAAGTACTGCTAATCCAGCCGAGGTCCGCGATCCCGGATTGGACTCCCGGCAGCATATCCTTCCATTTGACCAGGGATTCCATCCAGAACATCTGGATTTTAACTTTTCCCCCCGTCCGCTTCTCCACTTCGTTCGCCCACCACTGGTGCTGCTGGCCAAACCAAGATTGCTGGGGTGTAGCATCCGCATATTTCAACGTAACCGGTTTAAATGCTTCCTGAGCCATACAGGTTGTTGAGAATTCAGGAGTGACGAATGCCAGACTCCAGGCCGCTACCATTAAGAGAACATACATCTTCTTCATCTTCCTCCTCCTTCGAATAGATTTAATTGACAATCCGCTCCAACGATGAGTCATTCGAGATCGGTTTCAAGGGCGACCTCTGCTCTCTTAGACCCTCACAAGTATCACCCCCTTTGATAAACCCTCCTCGACGGATATGAATCGAACTACGTCATGATCAGTTCGCCCTCTACCACTTCTCTCTTCAAACCGGCATACGATTCGCGTCCAGCGGTCAGATAGATAAATTTAATCGTGTTGATGACCATTTGAAGCACCAGGAAGGTCATCCCTACCGCATAAAGAGTTTTAAAGGGCCAGAGGGGAAAGCGATAAACTCCGATGCGCATCTCTAAGATGCTGATCGCTTTGATGGCCTCCGCCCATGCTCCGATCATCAAATAGCCGAATGCCAGACTGGCCAGTAGATTGGCGATCGTATCGAATAGATGTTGAACCCACACCGGAAACTTTCGGGTCATGAGGGTTACGTTCACGTGCCCGCCTTCCAGGGCAACAATGGATACTCCAAAATAGACTGAAGTGACGAGGAGACTCTCTACCGCCTCTAAGGCGCAAGGGAAAGGAATGTAGAGTTTTCGGCCAAAGGCATTCAAGCATTCGATGACGGTCATCACAATCAGGGGTGAAAAGATAATATAGGTTCCAATTCTTTTGAATTTCTCCTCATAGGCCATGATCCATCTTTCCATATAGCCTCTCCTTTCTCATGGGAAGCCTCTCCAAACTTCTATCATCTCTTGGATACCATCATGGATGGCAACCAAAGGGATATCTCCGGAAATAGGCAAAGGATGACGGTGATCAATAGCATCAAAGCGACGAAAGGCGCAGCGCCGGCGAAAATATCATTCAATTGGACTTCATCGCCCATGGCCGCCTTCATCACATAACAGTTGAGCCCCAAGGGAGGAGTGATCGCTCCTATGACGATCATCATGCTGATAAAGACCCCAAACCAGACCAGGCTCTTATCGTGGGCAACGATGAGGGGGGCCACCACGGGCATGGTCAGGACCATCATCGATATGGCGTCGAGAAAACACCCCATGATTAAATAAAGAACCATCAAGGCTACGATGATTGCCCAAAAGGGAAAGCCCATCTTCGTAACCCACTCTGTGATGGAGGAGATGACTCCGGTGACGGACAAAAAGGCGGCAAAGACGGAGGCCGCTCCCAAAAGGAGGAAGATCATTGCGGATGCCTTGGCACTATCGATGGCGGCCGTTTTCATCTTTTCCCAGGTAAATTTTTTCCTATAGACGACCAGCAGAAGAGCCCCAACAACGCCCACTGCCGCAGCCTCATCGGGTGTGGTCCAACCCGTGTAGATGGCTCCCAGGACCAGGCCGAAAAGCAGAACGACAGCCCAAATGTTCTTTACGGCCTTCAGGCGCGCGTTCCATGAAGTATCAATGCCTTCTGTCTTCGGGGCATATGCGGGTTTAAGCCAACAGAATAGGGCGATCGCCACGGCGAAGATACAGGCATAGAGAATCCCCGGCAAAATGCCGGCGATTAAGAGTTGGCCAATCGATGTCTCGGTCATCACCCCATAGACCACCATAATGATGCTGGGGGGGATCAGAACGTCTAAGCCACCCCCTGCTGCTACCACCCCTAAGGATAATCTTTTGTTGTAACCGCTTCTGATCATTTCGGGGACGGAGATCTTCGAAAAGACCGCACACTCCGCCAGACTCGACCCGGAGCAGGCGCCGAAAATGGCACAGGCGTATACCGTGGCCACGGCCAGCCCCCCGGGGACCTTCCCAAACCAGGCCCGGGCAGCATCGTAGGAATCCTTCGAAAGGTCGGCATAAAAGGCAAGGTATCCCATCAACAGAAAAAGGGGCAATGCCGAGAGCGTGAAGTTGGAGGTGTGCGAATAGACCTCCAGGGGTATGAATTTGAAGACCACCTGAGGATCGTATACATAAAACAGCCCGGCAATGCCCACGATCCCCATTGCATAGGCGATGGGCACCCTCAAAAAAATAAGGACTATGAAGGCTAAAAATCCAAGATATCCAACCGTCAATTGATCCATCTCTTTAATCCCCCTTTGTGGACCAAAAACTCCTCCCGGAAGCCCTAACTTCAATGAGAGGGAGTCCCCGCCAAGGAGACTTTTACCAAAGTTGGATAAAGTTGTCAATGAAGATTTGGAGGATATACGGGGGATTTTATTATTGACAATCAAACCTGATGTTCCTATACTTGCAGCCAGAAAAAATAGCTTTTCTAAATTCCCCATTCAGACAATCAACTCAACCGACTGGTAAGAAGGAGGAGGAAAGATGAGCGAGAAGAGCGAACTCAGGGATGGAATGAGGATTGACTGGGACGTTCCGATCACCATGGATGATGGCCTCGTGTTGCGGGCCGACGTCTACCGCCCGCCGAAGGACGGCAAGTATCCCGTGATCATGACTTACGGTCCCTACGGTAAGTACCTTACCTTCCAGGACGGGTATGTCACCGCCTGGGAACGGATGGCCGCCGACCATCCGGACGTAACCGCCGGTTCGACCAACAAGTACCAAAGCTGGGAAGTGGTCGACCCGGAAAAGTGGGTGCCGGACGGCTATGCGGTTGTCCGCGTGGACTCGCGGGGTTCCGGCCGCTCGCCGGGCATCATCGACTTGTGGTCGGCACGGGAGACGAAGGACTTCTACAACTGCATCGAATGGGCGGGTACGCAGCCCTGGAGCAACGGCAAGGTCGGACTCAACGGCATTTCCTACTATGCCATGAACCAGTGGCAAGTGGCGTCGTTGCAACCCCCGCACCTGGCGGCCATGTGCATCTGGGAAGGGGCGGCCGACTTCTACCGCGATTTTACCCACCACGGGGGCATTCTCTCGATGATGCCTTCGCTCTGGTTTCCCATGCAAGTTCTATCGGTCCAACACGGTTTAGGCCAGCGCGGTCACCGCAGCCGCATGGTCGCCGATTGGGTCTCCGGTCCGGAAACCCTGACCGAAGAAGAACTCGGGGCCAACCGTCGTGACTTTGGGGAAGATGTCGCTGCGCATCCGATGAATAAGGACGACTATTGGCAGTCCCGCATGCCGGATTGGTCGAAGGTTAAGGTGCCACTCCTATCCGCGGCCAATTGGGGAGGTCAAGGGCTTCACCCTCGAGGGAATTTTGAGGGATTCGTGCGGGCGGCCTCGACGAATAAGTGGCTCGAAGTGCACGGCATCGAGCACTGGACGGAGTTCTACACCGACTATGGCGTCAACTTGCAGAAGCAGTTCTTCGGCCATTTCTTAAAAGGGGAGGACACGGGCTGGCCAAAGCAACCCCGCGTGCAGTTGCAGGTGCGCCATATCAACAAATTCGTCCAGCGCATGGAGAATGAATGGCCGCTTGCCCGTACCCAGTGGACCCAGTTTTACCTTAACCCCGCCGACCTCAGCCTCAGCACCAAGGCACCGGCTACAGGGGGGACGGTCACTTACGAGGGGCTCGGTGATGGGGTGACCTTCCTGACGCCGCCGCTTGAGAGGGAGACCGAGATTACCGGCCCGTCGGCCGCAAAGCTTTTCGTATCCTCAGAGACCGAGGACGCAGACCTGTTCCCCGTTCTGCGCGTGTTCGCTCCGGACCTAAAGGAGGTTGTCTTTATGGGGGCGCTCGACCCGCACACACCCGTCGCCCAGGGATGGCTGCGGGCTTCCCACCGCAAGCTCGACCCGAAGCTCACGACGAAATACCGCCCCTATCATACGCACGACGAAAAGCAGCCCCTGACGCCCGGTAAGGTGTACGAGCTTGATGTAGAGATATGGCCGACCTCCATTGTCGTGCCTGCCGGCTACCGGATTGCGCTTACCGTGCGGGGGAGGGACTACGTATATCCGGGAACAACCGGGGAGAGGTTGTCGAATATGAAGAAACCCATGACGGGTGTGGGGCCCTTTTTCCATGACGATCCCCGGGACCGGCCGGCCAAGATCTTCGGAGGTAAGGTAACCCTGCACGTGGGACCGAACCAGCCGGCCTATGTGCTATTGCCGATCATTCCCAAGTGAGCATCCGGCGTGCTTGCGCGCTGGGGCCTTCAGCGCGCAAGCCGGGTATTCTGGGAAGGGAGATAAAGTCATCTCCTTGCTGACCGATTTCTCTCCTCGGGCGTGTTTCCCACTCTACCCCGGAACAACCGCCGTTTCATGAACCCGTGGATGCGCCTTATCTTCTTCTCCGTCATCGAAGAAGGCATGGGAAATCGTATATCCAACAAAGTTTTCCAGACGAGGGGGGTGAGGACGATCGGTTCGGCCTCATGATGATGAAATGGTAATGAAAATTTTCCAATCCGTGACCGTTCCAGAAAAGTTTTTCTAGAGAGGGAGGGAGTATTCATGAGCAAAGAAGAAAGGGTAAGGGTTGCTCTCATCGGGATCGGGAGTTGGTCCAGTGCCATCGCCAATGCCGTCCAGAGAAGCCAGAAGGTAAAAATGGTGACCTGCTACACCCGAACGCCGGAGAAACGGGAAGCCTTCAGCAAGAAGTATGGCTGTGACCAAGAGAAGAGCTTTGAGGATGTCCTGAAAAGGAATGACGTCGATGGCCTCCTGCTTACGACCCCGAATGCCATCCATACCGAGCATGCCCTGTTAGCGGCCCAGCAGGGGAAGCACGTCTTTGTGGAAAAACCGATCGCCAACACGTTAGCCGATGGGAAAAAGATCGTGGAAGCGTGCCAGAAAGCAGGAGTCGTCCTCTTGGTTGGCCATGATATGCGCCGCCTCTCCGGATTTCGCAAGATAAAAGAACTCATTGATAAAGGTGCCATTGGAAAGCCGATCATGGTGGAATCCAATTTCGCTGCAACCTTAGGGTTTGAATTGACGCCGGAAAAATGGCGGTGGTACGGAGACGATTCGGGATGCCCCGCAGGGGCGCTCATGACCATGGGGATCCATCACGCCGATACCCTGAACTATTATTTTGGGCCGATTAAAAAAGTTTTCGCCTTTTTCAACAAACTTTACATCCGCGCGGAGGTCGAGGATGTGAATTTGACGACGTTCCAATTTGAGTCCGGCGTTCTGGGCTATCTCGGTTCCACCTATGTCTCCCCCCGGTCGAACTGGATCTATGTCTATGGGACCGATGCCCATCTTTACTGCACGCTCTCTCTGCCCAATGTACCCTTTGCGGAATACCTCCAGATCTGGTCCGTCATAGATAAATATACTCGGCTGCAAATCTTCGAAAAGAGCAAAGACAAACCCGAACCGATCCCTTTATCGATCGGCGATCCGATCCTCGAAGAGATCGATGAGTTTGCCGACTGTATCCGTACGGGGAAAAAACCCGAAACCGACGGGCCGGGAGCTCTGACGGCCCTCGCTTTCATTCGAGCCGCCATAGACTCGGCTCGCACAGGAATACCGGCGGATCTGAAAGTCTAGCATGTTGCGGAAAAACCCCAATAGACCGTCACTCCCGCGAAAGCGGGAGTCCAGGATGTATTGAAAAGACTGGATTCCTGCTTCCGCAGGAATGACATCTTAAGACCGAAAACGACTTTTTCAGCAACCTGCTAGGGAATGATCAGAGAAAAAAGGAGGGGATAAAAGTGGCGGAAATAAAGAAAGTTTCGGTCATCGGCCTGGGGTTGATGGGAACACCCCTCGCCTCTTTTCTGATGAAGGCCGGATACCGGGTGACAGGTTTTGACCTCATCAAGAAGCAGATGTCCAGTTTAGTTCCCCTGGGGCTGAGAGCCGCCCGTTCTCCCAAAGAAGCGACCAAGGGGGCAGACCTCATCATGTTATCCCTCCCAAAGTGGGATGCGGTAGTCCAGGTGGTCGAAGGGAAGGATGGCGTTATGAAGAGTGTTCGCAAAGGTCAGATTGTAATGGATACCGGCACGTCCCCTCCATGGGAGAGCAAGGCCATGGGGGAGAAACTGGCCAAGAAAGGGGTCGAGTGGATGGATGTGCCCATTTCCGGGTCTTCGGCCCAGGCCCGGGTGGGCAATATGGTCTTCATGGTGGGTGGGAAAAAAACTATCTTTGAAAAAGTCAAGCCCCTTCTTGACAAAATCGGCAAGAAGACGGTCTATGCCGGGAAGAGCGGCAATGGGGCCTCATTGAAGCTGGCCGTCAACCTCACCCTTTACCTCAACCAGGCGGCCGCCATTGAGGGACTGGTCCTGGGTCTTAAAGCGGGCCTCCATCCCGACATCTTGTTCGATGTGATGACCTCCGGGGCCGCCTCGAGTAATTTGCTCGTCGCCCGCGGAAAGGATATGCTCAGCGGAAACTTCGCGCCCAAAGGCCCTACCGGCATAGCCAACAAGGACATGGCCCTCATCCTGGAAACGGCCAAGAAACTGGGGGTCGTGTTACCCGTAGGGGGATTGTATCAACAGCTTATGTTGAAGGCTCTTTATAATGGTTGGGGTCTATTGGATGCCACGGTGGTGATGAAAATCTATGAAGAACTGGCTGGATTTGTGAGAAAAGGGGAAAGAACCTCTTCCATAACAAAAAAGAGATGATCAATAGGCAACGGTTCGGGGTGAAGTATCATTTTTTGATTGACCTGCAATGAATTTCATCTATTCTGTTGAAGAGCTACCAAGGAAGGAGGTGATGCTGGTAGATGTCAAAATCGAATACCAGAACGAAATGTTAGAAAGCCGTGAAAGAAAAAAGAAAGGAGGGATAATTTGATGAAAAAGAACCCGTGGAAAACTTGGACTTGGGTAATAGAGATTGCTTTTCTTTTTCTGGCGCTCACTGCGCCACTCAATCCTTTTTTAACAACAAAGGTCTCCGTTTTTGCCTGGTGTTTTATCATGATAGGTCTCGGGGCACTTGGCGTTATCATTGGTATTATTAAGGGCTATCCTCTGAAAGAATTGTCTGTAAAGGAATAAAGTATTTCTGGGAGGAATAGGCGCTACAAAGATAGTCCGAAAAGAAAGGATTAACGATGATCAAAAAACATGCTAAGAGTTAACACCGTGTATGCCGTACCCCGGGTCAATTAACTTGAAAACAGGGTGGGTCAATTAACCTGAAAAGTGACATCCACCTCAATCAAAAAATAGTCAACTTTGTCTAGAGGAAGAGGGAAGAAGGAAGGACAAAACATGCTATTGGTCACAATTATCGTGCTTATCGTCTATCTGATATTCATGCTGTTAATTGGAAATTATGCGGCATCCAAGAGCACCGGGAAATCGGAAGCGGAATATTTTGTGACAGGATGGACAACCGGATATATAGGCATTTCTTTCTCAATCGCTGCAACCTTTGCGGGTGCAGGGTACACCCTGGGTACGATGGGTGTGTTTTATGGAAACCCCGCTGCGCTTACGGGTTATGCCTTCGGGACGACTTTTGCCCCGTTTCTTCTCTGGATTCTGGGAAGAAGGATTTGGGTTGTAGGTCGAAAGTATGGTTACTCGACCTTTACTGATCTGATCGGTGACTTCTATCAGTCGGAGAAGCTAAGAATGGTTGTTTCGATTATAATCGTGGTATTCTTCTCACCCTATCTTGCTACCAACTTAATCGGACCGGCAATCCTTCTTAAGCAGGCCTCCGGCGGGAGCATCCCCTACTGGGTCGGTGCTGTGGTTTTTGCCATCGTCGCCATTATATACACCTGGCAGGGAGGGATGAGAGCCGTGATCTGGACCGACATCGCTCAGGCGCTGATCATTATAGCTGGATTCGCCATCATCATCCCAGTTACATTCAGCGTGGCGGGTGGATGGAGCGCGGTGTGGGAGAAGCTCCCTGAACAAGTAGCACTTTACAAGCCTCGTGGAGGGAGTTTCTGGATCGTTTGGTCTTGGTTTTTCATCGTTGGGTTAATGCAGCCTGGTAATCCGGACAGGGCATTTCGTCTACTTGTCGCCAAGAATCTTGGTCAAGTCCAGAAGGGTGTGCTCGTGTCCTTAGTTTGGCTTACCATCTGGACCCTCGTTGGATTTTTCATGGGCTGGAGTCTTGCCGTAGCCATTCCTGGAATAACCAAAACCGATCTGGTTATGGGAGAGGCCATCAACAGATTTATGCCCTACCTGATGCCCGTCTTCACAGTAGCAGTTTGGGCAGCTGGAATGTCAACGCTTGACTCTGGAATGATTGGACTCGGGGCAATGGTGACCAAAGACATCTACCGTCGTAATATCAACCCAAAGGCAACGGATGAACGTGTCTTCAGATTGGGCCAGGTGCTAACCCTCGTCCTTGGAGTCTTTGCTCTCTTCGTGGCCCTTGTTAATCCTAAGGATCTTTGGTTCTACATCGGAGCGGCTGCGGCAGTATCTATGATGTGGTTGCCGGAAATCATGGGTGCCCTTTACTGGAAGAGGGCAACTCCTGCAGGAGCTTGGGCAGGATTCCTGGCCGGTGTCGCAGTGACAGTTTTCTTCATCTATTTTGTCAAATGCCCGATACCGGGCCCAGGGGGAGCCCCAACATTGGGGATGGCCGCAAATCTGTTATTGTTTTTTACAGTCAGCCTTGCAACCAAACCACAGGATCCGATTCATGTAGCCAAGTATCAGGGCATATTCAAGTGAAATGAGATCTTTCACGTATTCCCTTTTCTTGTCCTTTAGTAGAAGCCATCTCTCCATGATTAAGTTTTCGATGAATTGAATTAGGAAGAAAAGGTTGAAAAAAAGGATCTGGCGGGGAGGGTCATCATCTTAAGATCCTTAAAGCAAAATCCATAGAAAGGAGGGCATCCGTTAGGAAATAAAAAGGGACCGGCTTTTAGGAAATTGGGATTAGGAAGTTACATTCATTCTTCGCGAGATGAAAGGAGAAACCCACATGTTGACTTTAATCTATCGGAAATCAGAAAATGGACAGCAGTTGAAAAAAATAAGGTTGGGAGGGGTTTTGTTCACGCTTTTAGTATGCCTCGTCGTGGGTGGAGTCAGCACGGAGGCTGGGGCAGCTGAAAAGGGACCGATCAAGATCGGCTATATCGCTGCGATCACGGGGAACTTCGCTCAGTTTGGCAATGATATGCTGGATGGCTTTAAGATGTTTCTCGATGAGGTCAACTATACGGTAGCAGGTCGAAAGATCGAATTGATCGTCGAAGATGAAAGTTCCAATCCTGCGATTGCGCTCACGAAGGCCCGGAAGCTCATTACTCATGATAATGTTCACCTCATCTCGGGGGTATTTCTTGCAAGTTCAGGATATTCGGTCTCCCCTGCCTGTATAGAAGCAAAAATTCCACTGCTTATTACCGTTGCGTCAGCAGACGACATAACACAGCGTAAGGCTTCAAAATATGTATTTCGCCTCAATTTTGGTGCGGATAGTGAATTAGGCTTTGTTGCGGGGGATTATGCTTATAAGAAACTGGGGTGGCGGAGGGCCGCAATTTTCGGTATGGATTATACATGGGGCCATGAAGTTGGCGGGGGGTTCCACCGATCCTTTGAGGATGCCGGTGGCAAAGTGGTTCAAAAGATCTGGACACCTATGGTGACGCAAGATTATGCTCCGTATGTGACCAACTTGAAGCGCGATGTGGACGGAATCTTTGAAATTGTCACCGGGGCAGCGACTCTCCGGTTTTTCAAGGCGTTACGTGTAAGCGGGCATAAGTGGCAAGTGATGGGGCCTGGGCAGATCACAGATGAATCCTTTCTTTCTGCCCTGGGCGATGATAGTGTGGGAGCGTACAGTGTGCAATGTTATAGTGCCGCCCTCCAGATTCCTGCAAATATCAAATTCCGTGAGAAGGTTCGGAAATCGCTAAAAAAAGATCCCAACGTGTTTATTGCCATAAACTATACGACTGCGGATTGGATTGTCCGGGCCATTAAGGCGATCAACGGGGATGTGGAGAATAAGGATAAGTTCCTCGAGGCCGTGCGATCTGTCGAGATTCCCGATTCCATTCGGGGGCCCCTCAAATTGGATAAATATGGAGCAATCATTCAGAACCAATACATTCGCCGAACGGAAAAGGTGGGCGATCAATACCAGAACACGGTCTTAGAGACTTATCCCATGCCGACCCAGTTCTGGAAGTACGATCCGGACACTCATATGAAGTCACCTGTATTTTCTCGTGATTATCCCCCTTGCAAGTATTGTGAGTAAGGCCATGATGGAATTCCTGGTGGCGCAAACCTTCAACGGCATTTCTTATGCAGCTCTCCTCTTTTTGCTGGGGGGAGGATTGACGCTCATCTTGGGGGTGATGAAGGTTGTCAATATCGCCCACGGATCCTTTTACCTGGTTGGTGGATACATTGGGTATGTGATTGTTCGCTACACCGGGAATTTCTATCTGGCCCTCTCTGGAGCCTGTATTGGGATTGCCCTTATCGGGATGACCATGGAGCGTTTCTTCCTTCGAGGTCTGGAGGGGCAGAATCTGCGGCAGATGTTGATGACCATGGGGATCGCTCTTTTTTTCCAGGATTTGCTCCTTCTGATCTTTAAAGGATATCCCCTCAATCTCAACCCTCCAGCTTTTTGTATGCTGGAACTTCAAGTGGGTAAGTATTCCTTCCATGTGCTGCGGCTTTTTATGATCGGGGCCGCAGCTGTCATCTATGTTATCTTATGGTGGTTCCAGGAAAAGACCCGGGCCGGGGCCATTTTGAGGGCCGCGGTAGATAACAAGGAGATTGCTCAGGGGTTGGGTATCAATGTTCCTTTTGTGACCATGGGGGTCTTTGGGCTGGGAGGTCTTCTGGCGGCCATTGGGGGCGTGGTCGGCTGCGCCTTCACGGCCATCTACCCGGGCCTGGATTTCGAGTTGCTTCCCTTGGCTTTCGTCATTGTGATCGTTGGGGGCATGGGCAGTTTGAAGGGAGCGTTGGTGGGGGCGATTATTGTTGGCCTCGTGGACAATTTTGGAAGGGCCATTTTCCCTGAGCTCTCTTATTTCACCCTCTTTGCCCCCATGGTGATTATCCTGGCGCTGCGCCCCATCGGACTTTTTGGGAAGGAGTAGGTGGAAGTTGCTTAAAAGACTCGAATCACGAAAACGGAAGTTATTAGCTCTGGGAGCGATCGCATTGGTATTGGTTCTGCTTCCTCCAGTCTTTCCAACATACGTTGTCATCTTGATGACCCAGAGTTTAGTCTACGCCATCGTGGCCATGAGCCTCGATGTGCTTATCGGATACACCAACTTAAAGTCTCTTGGACATGGTGCTTTTTTTGCTATTGGTGCTTATACGTCAGCCATCCTGGTGACCAAACTTCATGTGGGTTTTGGTGTCAGTCTTCTTTCGAGCATGGGGATGGCTGCGGGCGCTTCCGCCTTGGTGGGTCTATTAACCTTGAGGGCAGCCGGAATCTATTTTCTCCTGATCACCCTGGCCATTGCGATGTGCATATGGGGTCTCCTCTATCGATGGGTGTCTCTAACAGGGGGGGATAACGGAATTATGGATATTCCCCGGCCGAACTTGGGTCTGGGCTTAGACTTGTTAGATACGGTTACTTTTTATTATTTTATTCTGTTTTTTTTCGTAGCCTGCCTCATCCTCATATTTCTTCTGGTCCGTTCTCCATTCGGGAGAACCCTGGTGGGTATCCGGGATAGCGAGTCGCGGATGAAGGTGTTAGGCTTTAACGTCTGGCTTCACAAGTATCTGGCCCTGATCATTGCCGGCGCTTTTGCCGGTTTGGCTGGGAATCTCTACGCCTATTACAACCGGTTTGTTGGCCCCAATGATTCTGACCTAATGCAGTGTATGGAATTTGTTCTGATGGTGAGTATCGGAGGGCAGGGGACCCTGATCGGACCGAATATAGGAGCATTTATCATAACCTTTTTGAAGAACATGGTGAGTGTCTACACCAAACGATATTTAATGATTTTGGCCTTCGTTTATATCTTAACCGCCAAGTATGCGCCCGAAGGCGTCATCGGATTATTGAAACGGTTTCAGACACGAGGGAAATTAGCATGAATTTGCCAATCGGAGAAGCGGTCCGGTCTGCCCTGGAGTGTGAGAGTTTGACGAAGCGATTTGGTGGTCTGGAGGCGGTTAAAGAAGTCAATTTGCGGGTGGATGCGGGTGAGCGACGTGCGATCATTGGGCCCAACGGTGCGGGGAAGACCACTCTGTTCAGTCTCATCAGCGGGCTCTATCCGGTCACATCCGGGTCGATTCGGATTTTTGGCCAGGACATTACGCACCTGCCCAGTCATCGGCGCACTCATTTAGGGCTGGGCCGGACTTTTCAGATCACCAACCTCTTCCCGACGTTATCGGTTATAGAGAATCTGGTCATGGCGGCAATCGGATTGAAAGGAATGAAGTTTCAAATGGTCAGACCTCTTTCGACCTATCGGGAGTTTTATGACCGCGCCGGTGAGGTATTAGAGAGTGTGGGGATGGCCGAAAAGCGGTGGGAAGTGGCGAAGAATCTTTCGTATGGGGAGCAGCGTCAGATCGAGGTCTCTTTGGCCTTGATTTCGAATCCCGTAGTACTTCTTCTGGATGAACCAACCGCTGGGCTTTCTCCGGCGGATTCAGCGATGATGACGGAGATGATCCATGGCCTTGACCCCAAGATTACCATTTTGCTCATTGAGCATAACATGGATGTGGCACTCCAAGTAGCGGATCGGATCACGGTATTGCATCAAGGGGGTGTGTTTGCAGAAGGGAGTCCGAGCGAGATCCGCAATAACACGCGGGTTCAGGAGATTTATTTCGGGACCGAGGACTAGGGGAAGCCGAGCTAAAGGAGGATATAGACCTTGTTAAAGGTCGAGAACATTCACACCTATTATGGGGATAGCTATATCCTCCAGGGGGTATCGATCGAGGTGGGGGAAGGGGCAGTGATTGGCCTCCTGGGACGGAACGGGATGGGCAAGACAACCCTCATTCGTTCCATAATTGGTTTTACGGCTCCCCGGAGTGGCCAGGTGACGTTTCAGGATGTGGGGCTGACTGACAAGCAACCTTTTGAAATTGCGAGGTTGGGAATGAGTGTGGTGCCCCAGGGGAGGCAGATCTTCCCGTCCCTGAACGTGACGGAAAATCTCACCGTTGGTTTTCGGGTGAAGTCTGAAGGATGGACATTAGATAGAATTTTTGAGTTATTTCCCCCGTTGAAGAATCGGGCCAATCATCCGGGAAATCGGTTGAGTGGGGGGGAGCAACAGATGTTGGCCATTGGTCGGAGTTTGATGACGAATCCCTCCCTTCTCTTGATGGATGAGCCAACGGAAGGGCTTTCCCCGCTTTTTGTGCAGACGGTGGGGCAGGTGATCCGGCAATTGAAGCAGGGGGGTATTTCGATTCTTTTGGTTGAGCAGAATCTTCGGTTCACCCTCAAGCATGCAGACTATATCAACATCCTGAGTCGTGGGAAGATCGTGCATTCCTCCGCTCCAGAGGAGCTGGATGCGAATCAGGAGATCCGATTGAAATACCTGGGAGTATAAATTCTGACTTCCCCTTCCTTCCTTGGACGAGGGAATGGCTTAACTCCTCTCGAACCGATTGAATCGTTGAGGGAAAGTAGCGGGAAGAGGGAAGCGAAAAGGAAAGGCAAAAGCAGGGCAATCGTGTCCGGCTACAGTTGATCAGCGATAATATGGGCCAATCCATTTCATTCAAATAATCAAGTAGGGGGGATTTGTTATGGCAAAGAATACCAACGTCTATGCATATGCTGGCAAAATATTGCGGGTCAATCTCAGTAACGGAGAAATCTCTACTGGATCCACTTTGCAATATGCGAAGGATTGGCTTGGCGCCTCGGGGATAGCCATCAAGATACTTTATGATGAGTTAAGGCCATGGGTAACTCCGTATGAACCAGCGAATCGGCTTATCTTTGGTTCCGGGGCGTTAGTGGGTACAACCGCTCCCGGAGCAAGCAAGATGAATGTAAGTACATTGGGGCCGATGACCGGGGGGTGGGCGAGCGGTCTAAGCGATAGTTACTTCGGTGGACAACTCAAGTATGCCGGTTATGATGCGGTGATTATAGAGGGGAAAGCACACAGGCCCGTTTATTTATGGGTCCATAACGATCGTGTGGAAATTCGGGACGCCTCCCATCTCTGGGGCAAGACAACCTGGGACACTCTGGAAATGATACAGAAAGACCTTGGTGATCCAACCCTCCATACGGTATCCATAGGGCCAGCGGGAGAGAATTTAGTCCGCGGAGCTTGTATTATCCAAGACAAAGGGAGGTCGTTTGGGCGGTGTGGCAGTGGTGCAGTCATGGGGGCCAAAAACTTGAAGGCCCTTGTGGCGAAGGGGACGGGTTCAGTCCAGGTAGCTGACCCGAAGCGGTTTATGAAAATCGTGGGTGAGCTCCGGAAAAGAATCATAGCCACCGAGTGTACAAAGAAGATGCAAAGGTACGGAACGCTCTTCTTCCTGGCGGGAAAACAGAAACTCTGTGGCATGTGCTATAAGAACTTTCAGGAATTGAGACTGCCGGATGATATGGCGGAAGCGATTGACCCCATCAAGACGGTGGATAAATACAGGGTGGGCAGGTCGAGTTTCCCCGGGTGCGCCATCGGCTGTGGCCAGGTGGTGCATTTCACGGACGGTCCCTATGCCGGGCTTACCACCACGAATAATCAATGGGAAGTCGTAGCCAACCTCCAGGGCCGATTCGCCATCTGGGAACCCCAATTCATGTTTAAGGTGGCCGCCTATAGCGACCAGATGGGACTGGACTGGGATCTCGCGGCCGGAGCCATCGGCTGGGCGATGGAGTGTTACCAAAGGGGGATCATC
>Ga0315276_10001922_pt1 | contig 18806 bp, 18 predicted proteins | sample YL17G05_0_MG_FD_204542 | JGI IMG/M metagenome (GOLD analysis project Ga0315276, IMG submission 204542) | Sediment microbial communities from Yellowstone Lake, YNP, Wyoming, USA - YL17G05_0 | ecosystem: Environmental > Aquatic > Freshwater > Lake > Sediment | place: USA: Wyoming | collected... | reverse complement strand
AGCGCTGAGGCTAATCCAAATGGCTCAGTAGACAATATAGCGGGAATAATCAGTACCGAGGGAAATGTCCTTGGCATGATGCCGCACCCAGAGCGGGCGGTTGAAGATATTATTGGATCAAGCGACGGACTCAAAGTGTTTGAGTCGGTCCTGAACTATTGTACGTCACCCAAACCGGTGGGGAGATCGTGAAAAAGAGAGAATTAGGCTTTATCATTGTGGCGCTGGTACTGGGCGCAGTGCTCGGCGGGCTGGTTGGGGAGATAGTCGGTACGTTTCTGCCGGACGGCGGCGCCAAGACACTTTTGTCCAAATCCATTGTTGTAGGTTTTGACACGACCAAGGTTGAGTTTTACGCTGTCTCCTTCACGGTCGGACTGATGTTTAAGATCAACTTTATGTCGGTCTTGGTTGTACTGTTGGTGATAGTCTATTTCCGGTGGTGGTACATTTAGAGGCCTGACCGCCTCAGGAGGTTATTGAGATGTTTGGCATGGGACCCATGGAATTGCTGCTGGTTTTTGCAGTGATCCTGCTCATATTCGGAGCGAAGCGGTTACCTGAACTGGCGCAAGGGCTTGGCAAGGGAATACGCGAATTCAAGAAGGCGATGAGAGACGAGACCGACAGCGTCAAAGGCTCCACCGATGTTGCGAATTCGGAGCAACCGCCCAAGATTGAACCACCCAATAAGCAGGACCACGGCAATTCGCAGAAGAAGTAACCGCCCACTGATCCGGGAAACCGATATATGCAGAGCAGTTTCACACAACAGGATGCCGATAGGATCGGCGCAATGCTGGGCGCCGAGAAGATATCTTTTGAAAAAGACCATTTCCGCCTGAAGATCACCAATCAAGAAGAGCGGCGGATTCTGACACTGGAAGTGTACCCGGAGATAAGCCTCGGACGCAAGCGGGGGATGTTAGTGGTGGTCTATACAGGCAACTCGCACCTGCAACTGCATAACTGCTCCGGTTATGTACTCTCCGAGGAACTCGGAGAAGTGACTTTTGTCGCCGAAGATGCCAACCGGCTCTCCGGTCTAGTTGTGGAGAAGGGGGCTTCGTGCAGTTTCTATGCCTCGATAGACCGCTCCCTCATATCATCCGACTTCACGCAATTGGGCGTCGAGGTAATGCTCTCCGGAGTGGCGCTCTCACTGGCGGAAGAAATTCTGGGGACGGATAAGGGGAAGACAGGGGAATAGGGAGCCTAGGAACTGCTGAGAAACTGCGTGCCCTGACCGAATCCCCTGTCTGCTGAGCTCTGCGCACCGAGTTCACTTCAAAAAAACAAAACCGTCACTGGCTCCCGGTGACGGTTTCGTATAGGAGAAAGAAATGAAGCGAATGTGCTTTTATCTGGCCGTGAAACTCTCCACAAAATCATGCAAGTCGGCCATCAGTTCAGTTGCCTTCTGGTACCGTTCGGCAGGCACTTTCTTGAGCGCCCGTATGACGATATGATCAAACAACAGAGGGATCTGTGGATTTACCGCCGACGGCTTCTCCGGCTCGTGGTGCAGAATCGAATAGATTAGCGAGGTTATGTTTTCCCCCTTGAACGGCCGGCGTCCAAGCAGCATCTCGTACATGACCACGCCCAGCGAGAAGAGGTCGGCGCGGCGGTCAATCGGCAGTCCCTTGAGTTGTTCGGGAGAGATGTAGTTCGGCGTTCCCATAGCAATGCCGGTTTTGGTCATGGAATTAGAGTCGATGCGCGCGATGCCGAAATCCATCACCTTGACCCGGTAATCCGAAAGGACCATCACGTTGGCGGGCTTGATATCGCGATGAACGATGCCTCGCTCGTGGGCGTATTCCAGGGCCTGACACATTTGCGTAATCATTTGAGCAATGATGCGGTAATTGAATTTGACCTTCTTCCTGATCAGGTTCTCGAGCGTCTGACCCTCGAGATATTCCATAGCGATGTACTGCAGGGGTCCTTCGGAACCGACATCATATATAGTCACGATATTCGGGTGCGACAGTTTGCCGGCGGCCTGAGCCTCGCGGTAGAGCCGCTCTTTCAGTTCTTCAAACTCCGCCGGATCATTAATGAAATCCAGACGAATCGTCTTGAGCGCCACCGGGCGATTGATAGCGGGGTCGACACCACGATAGACGGTGCCCATTGCCCCTTTGCCGAGCACTCCGGTGACCTGATAGCGACCGAGGTTCTTGAGTTCGGTCAGTTCGCCGGAGATGGACATTTCGTCGCTTGAGGAGCCGGCATTCATGCGACCGGATTCCGGCCAACTCTGGTGGCTTTTGCCGTCGTCAGACGCATGGGCAATATCTTTGTTCTGATCAGGCCGGTTCGAGTCGGCGGCAGAGTGCTCCAGATCAAGGTCACCCCAGGCTTTGTCTGAAGTGGCGGAAGTGCTGTCGACGGGCACGTCCTCATCGACCTTGCGCATCTGGTGATCGATTGGGTGGCGGTCGGAGTTGGACATAGCGACTGTCTTCTCCTCGGCGGGATCGGACGGCGCCGACGTCAATTCACGAACCGGGGCGTTCACATTAGTCCGGGCCGCGGCGTTGGCCTGGCGTAGCGCCTTGCGCTTATCTGAAGAGGTCCTGGTTGAAATCGCGCCGGTCATCAGTTGGCTGTCCAACAGGGGCGAAGCGGCGGCGAACAGGCAAAGTTGCAGCAACACGTAGATGGTTTCCGGCAGCGTCTTAAGCGACGCAACTGCGAAGTAGTTGATATTGGCCAGCACGAAGAAGGATCCGAATATGACCACCATCCGGTACATCAGCGTGATGCGCGGCAGGACGAATGCGCCAAGCGCGCCAAGAGCGAATAGAAGGAGCAGGTCCATTGAGGTAGCGGACCGTGTCTTGAGCAAATTGCCGTTAATGATATTCTCTATAGCGTTGGCCTTGATCATATAGTCCGGCTGCGTTCCGGCGACAGGCGTGGCGAATTTTTCGGTGGCTTCCGGATCATCGACGCCAATCACAACCAACTTGTTCTTCAGAACCGAGTAGTCGAATTTATCCCCCAACAGATCGGCTGCTGAGTAACGGGAGAAGGCGACACCTTTGTTGTAGCAGATCAGCAACTCGCCGCGGTCATTGGTGGGGATTGTCCGCTGCAGGCCGAGGGAAATCGTCTCACCTTCCTTCACTTTGACCAAGTCAGCCGACACGTCAAGAAAGGCTGCCGCCGCCGCCAGCGGCAGTGACGGGTAGTAATAGCCGTCATAATTCATTACCAGGGGCTGATGGCGCGCGTACTTGTCATCATCCGGGGCTAAGAAATCGAATCCGAGTCGCGGTTTCGCCGTCAGAAGTCTTTCGGCAGGCAGGAACACTTTGCGCACCAGCAGACTTGCCTCGTCGCTCATGTCATGGGAGTCGCCGTCAATTTGAATCGAGTTTGGGAACAAGTCTTTCGGATTGCTCGTTTTGGACGATTTGAATGTCGCCAACGCAATGTCGTAGGGAAGTACGACGTTGTTGACCCAAGACATCTGGTCGGCAAGGACGGCGGTGTTACCGGATGAGTCTTCGCGCGAGTCCTCGGGGAGTTCCATGTCGAGTACGACGGCCTTGGGCTGCCCGCCGCCGGCTGCCGCGAGAAGATCGGCAACCAGGTCATAGTGCCAGGGCCAGGAGCCGTACTGATTCTGCGAACGAGTGTCGATTGCCACTACTACGACATTCGGGCGAATATCCTCATTCGCGGTAAGCCGACAAAGCACGTCATCGATCGATTGCTGGAGTCCCTGGAGAGGACCAAAATCATTTACGTACAGGACCATCACAAAGATGGAGATCAGAAGGAATACGATATATGACGAGTACTTGCTCATGGCTTACCTCTCTAGACGCCGGTCTGAAGTCGTTGTATGAGCATAGCCGGCAATTCAGCCTGCTTCATCTTGTGTTGAGCTTTGGCGATGTCGTATTCAATGCGGTGGAACAGCACTTCGTCCTCGGTCGTGTCATAGGTGACATAACATGCCCGGGGGTCATTGTCTCTCGGCTGACCCACTGAACCGACATTCACGATGTATCTGGTCTCCTCATTCGGCTGGAAACTATGACCGGCCTGACGGCGAACGTGATCGTCACCAAGTGCAAATATCATCGGAATGTGGGAATGGCCGTTGAAGCACACCCGTTGCTCGAAGTGCTTGAACGCTACATCGGCCTCGCCAGGCGAGAGCACGTAGCGCCACTTGTCCGGTTCCCACGGAGAGGCGTGGACGAAATACAGGTCGTTCATGGATGCGGCCAGGGGGAGATCGGTAATCCGGGGCATAGCGGTGTCGGCCAGTTGGTCATGGGTCCAGGAGAGGGAGATCTTCGCAGTGCGGTTGATCTGCTGGGGAGACAGTTTCCCAATGACAGCGTATTCGTGGTTGCCCATCAGTCTGACGTCGCAGGTCTTCTCGACCAGATCGAGACAAGGCGCCGGGTCGGGACCGTAGCCGACGGTGTCCCCAAGACAGATGATTTTGTCGGCTTTGCACTGTTCGATGTCGCGCATGACCGCTTCAAGCGCCTCCAGATTGGCGTGAATATCCGAAATCACTGCGAGAACCATTACTGTCGGCCCTCGACGAACTTGAACGTGCTCTTGCCGACCGAAATCAAATCACCATTCTTCAAAATACACTTGGCAACCGGTTCGCCATTCACGGACACCTTGCCGGTCTTGCCGAGATTGTGCAGAGCGTATGAGGCTCCCTCTTGTACGATCTTAGCCTGAATGCCGGCCAAAAACATCCCTTTGGCTCGGACGTGCACGAACTTGGCTTTACCGATAGTGGTGACTTCGCGATCCAATCTGAATTCGGAGAACTCGGTGTTTTCCTCGCCAAGCAGTACCGAACCACCGTATCGGGCCACGATCTCTCGCTCGACCCGGTCGTTTTCCAGCATTTCCTTCTGACGCTTCGTGTTCAGCACCATGGTTCCGTCCATACCGGCCACTTCCTGACCCTGATGCGATGCTTCCTTGTGGTAGACGAGCGAGTATTTTCCGATCATGATGATGTCTTCGTCGCGCAGAACTTCTTCGGCCACCTTGCGATTATTGACGAATGTCCCGTTGAGTGATTCGTTGTCGATTATCACGGCGGCGTTGTTGTTGAACTCGATCATGGCGTGTTTACGAGAGACGCCACGATTTTCCAGCACGATATCGTTGTCGTTGGTGCGGCCAATACTGATCCGCTTCTTCTCGGTGACAATGCGCTCAACGACCTTGTCATCGTATTTGACAATGATCTCCGGCATAGGACAGCCCTTTCGCGTTATTATCGCTATACGTTTATATTCAACGACTTCGAGCTCCGCGGCCCATGACCAAACGGTTATCGGGCGGTATTTGGCCGAGGGGCAAAACGTACGTATATTGTCGGCATGAGAATTGGAAACCTAAACATGAGTGGGCAGACGCTCCTGGCGCCGCTGGCCGGTGTTTCAAACCGCCCGTTTCGGGTGCTGGCGATTCGGGCCGGGGCGGCGATGACGTTCACTGAAATGGTTTCATCTGAGGGAATAATCCGCCACCAGGAGAAGACCTTGTCCATGATGGCGTTCCGACCTGATGAGCAGCCGATTGGAATTCAACTGTTTGGAGCTGACCCGGAAGTGATGGGGAAAGCGGCGGCGATAACTTTGGAACTGTTTCACCCCGATGTTATCGATCTGAATTTCGGGTGCCCGGTCAAGAAAGTGGTCAACAAGAATGGCGGCGCGGCGGTGCTCAAGGACCTGACACTAACCGAGGAGATTATACGAGCGGTGGTCGAAGGGGCGGGGGAGATACCGGTCACAATTAAGATGCGGTGCGGCTGGGATGATACTAGTCCGGTCTATTGCGAAGTCGGTCAAATTGCCGAGCGGTCCGGCGCGAAGGCGGTGACCCTTCATGCCCGAAGCAGGGCCAAGGGGTTTTCGGGGAAGGCCGACTGGTCAGCGATCAAGGAACTCAAAGAGTCGGTTGCAATCACCGTAATCGGCAACGGCGATGCGCAAACGCCTGAGGACGTCAAGCGGATGATTGAAGAGACCGGCTGCGACGGTGTTATGATTGGTCGCGCGGCGCTGGGGAATCCATTCATTTTTTCACAGATATCTCGATATCTCATGACGGGTGAGTTGTCGGCGGAACCAAGTGCGGTTGAGAAGATCGATATGGCGCGGTTACATGCGCGGCTGATGGCCGAGCAATTCGGCGAGGAACGGGGGGCGATCATGATGCGCCGGTATCTGGGCTGGTACGTAAAAGGATTTCCGGGGGCAACCGATCTGCGACCGAAGTTGTTCGCCGTGAATACGGTCAGCGATATCGACCGGGTTTTTGCGGACTACACCGAGAAAGTGCTTCAGGTTGGCTCCCAGGAGACTTAATCTGCATCAGGCTCGACCGGGACGGAAGGCGCCAAAAACGGTTGCCGGGCAGAGTGGGACGTCGTATATTTCGCGCCAATATATCGGGTACATAAGGATACTGAAATGAAGACACTTGTTATTGCGCTACAAAAAGACGGAAAGTTGGTTGCGCCTACATATGAGGCGATTGAAGCGGCAAAATCCCTTGGGAGTGACTTGTTCACTGCAGTGCTGGCGGCAGACGCCGGTCCTCTGGCATCGGAACTTGCTTCCAGAGGGGGCGGCAAGGTGCTGGCAATCTCTAGTCCATCACTAAAGTACTTTGTCGATGACACCTATGCTCGTGTGCTTTCCAGTATCATTTCCAAGCATAAACCGGATCTCGTGCTCTGCCCGGCCACTTTTTATGGCAAGGCACTCGCGGCCCGTCTGGCGGCCATGAACGGTGGGCGGATGGCTTCCGATGTCACCGCGCTGACTGTCGACGGCGGCAGGATAGTGGCGACGCGTCCGAGTCATGGAGGCTCTGTTATTGCGCGAGTGACAGCCGGAAGTGGACCGTTCGTGGTGACACTGAGACCGAAAATATACCCGGAGTCGAAATCGGGTACGGGAGAAGTGGTTGCAGAAACGATTGACTCGTCGCTGCTTTCCGGGAAGACTAACGTCACCGACATGAAGCAGGAGACTGGCGGCACACTCAACCTGGCCGAGGCAGACGTCATAGTATCAGCCGGGCGCGGAGTCCGTGGACCTGATGGTGTTCCGGTGGTCGAGGAATTGGCCAAGGCTATGGGGGCGGCCTTCGGAGCCTCGCGCGCGATTGTCGATGCCGGATGGGTGCAGTATTCGCATCAAGTGGGGCAGACGGGGAAGACGGTGAATCCCAAGCTATATGTTGCGGTCGGTATCTCAGGCGCCATCCAGCATTTGGTGGGAATGCAAACCTCCAAGACGATTGTAGCGATCAACAAAGACAAGGATGCGCCAATCTTCAGTATTGCGAGTTATGGCATAGTCGGCGATTTGTTCGAGCTGTTGCCGGCGCTGACGAACAAGTTCAGAGCGGAATTGAAGCACTAACAGCAATTCGAGGAATTGACGGCAGGTCACACGGTCCGGAGGCGGACCGCAAGACCTGCCGTAACGTTTGGGGGTAGTCTTCACCGGAGCAAAGCCACAGCGGAGGTGTGGAGTACCAATTTCAAGAGGAATGAATGGCGGGTTCGGAGGCCGGACCCGCCCTACAACTCCAATTCCATATACAGTGCGCCGGGGATGGGATTGTGGTAGTAAGGCTGACAGGGTTTGAATCCGAGTGAACGGTACAGCGCGACCGCTGACTTCATCTTGTCCTCAATAGTATCCAAAGCCATCTTTTTGTAACCGATCTCTCGCGCTTCGGTGATCAGCTTCTCGGCCATAATGCGGCCAATACTGAGACCACGGAATTCGTTCCGCACATATAGCCGCTTCATTTCGCAAATGTCCGGGCCGAGTCGTTTGAGAGCGATACAGCCTGCTACCTTTCCCGCGTGCTCGGCGATGAAGAGACGGCCATCGGGGGGTGAGTATTCTCCGGGAAGACGCTCTAATTCCTTGTCGAATCCCTGAAAGCAGAGGCTGAAGCCGAGGGAAGAGGCGTATTCGAGGAAGAGCTCGCGGATGACGCGCACGTCATCCGGCCCGGACGCTGAACGAATATTCAATCCCTCCGTAGGCAAGCCTTTGTCTCCATCGGCTCCGATTGTCGCCGTTACTATTTCTTCTGCTTCGCGAGTTCCAGAACATCAACCGGCGGCACGAATACGGAGTCTGGAATCGCGATATTGTGTGCGATACTGTCGATGACCATGACCATTTCCATACCGGCAGCGGAAGTCGCTACTCTGTACGGAGTCAAAACGCCGTCGAAGACACGATAGTCCCCCACAAGCATTTCCGCAGGCACTGCTCCCATTTGCGTATTCATGGTCATTAACATCTTGAGAAGCAGTCCGCTGCCCTGGTCGAAAAACCAAGTCTGTTCCGGACTCTCCTTGGGATAAACACGCACCTTGAAGCAGAATGCGCCCGCAGCCGAATCGGTGCCAATGTATTCCGTTTTGGAAAAATAATCGTTCCACGTGGTCACCTTTTCGAACGCGGCCTCCTCGCGAACTGCATCTATAAGCTCCTGTCCTTCGAGAAGGCGGGCCCCGGTCATGGTCCCCTTTTCCCAGAACAGCGTGCCGTCGTATCCCCTTTCAATCATGCCGATCTGATCGCTGGTCATGATAGATCTGATCTTATTTGGTCTTGCCTGATAAGTTGTCACCGGCACTATGAGATTGGCCATCAATGCCACGGTTGCGTGCTGGTATCGAGAGGTGAGTTTCAAATAGGCGTCCCTCCCGCCGACGGCGTCGATGAACCGGGCAATCACTTTGTCACCCGTGAGCGTATCCAGCCGTTCAGTGGTGTCCGTTTGCGCCGCCGCTGCAGACCAGCCAACGACAGCCGCGAGCATCAGGGCAGCTAATACAGAGGCGAGTTTACGGATTCGCATTTTCTAATCTCCTATCTTCGTAGTGCCGGTATTCATGTCAGGGTATTGTTGCTTAATCCAATCTACAGCCGCTTCGACCACCGGGTCCCGTCCGTGCAGAAGGGCGTCTCTGGTAAGCGGAACCTCGTCGTCGGGTATGACACCGCTCGATTCGAGAGCCTTGCCGCTGAATGAAATGTAATTGGCCATCGGATGTATGAAGGCATCGCCGTTGGGGAGAGCGTCAATCATCGCGGGCAAAGCGGCTCCCACCGTCCGGGAACCGAACACGCGGACCCGGCCGATATCCTTCAAACCGCCGGCGAATATTTCGGAGGTTGAAGCGGACAAGGCATCAACCAGCACCGCTACCGGGCCGCTGTACGAAGGAATTCTCGGGTTCAGAATGAACTTGAGCTCGGCATTCCGCGTGATCATTGTCCCCAAAAACCTGTCCTTCTCGGTCACCAAGGCGCCCGCCATACCGACACCGATCATCCCTATCCCGCCCGGATTTCCGCGTATGTCGATTACGACTCCGGGGCTGTGTACGAAGGCCCGCAGGGCGTCATCATAAGTCGCCATCAGCGAAAACGGGTCCAGAAAGATGGTGTGAGAAAAGTAACCGATACCGTTTACCAGCGTGTCGGTACGGGTACGCAATCGGTACGGCGGCAAATTGGACAACCGGACTTCCTTTCCCTGAGGTTCGGCCAGCTTGATTTCCCTTTCGACGACTGAGTCCGCGGCATCGCGGAATGTCACCCGAATCGTCGCGCCGATCGGACCTTTCAGCCGATTGGAGATTGCCGATGTCATGTAGTATTCACGCGACAGCTTCTGGCCAAATGCCTCTGACACCTTGGCCAGAACCGGTTCGACCTCCTCATCGCCGATCTTAAGTATCTCCCATCCGACGTTCACTCCGGCCTCCCAAGCCGGAGAGTTCGACAGGACCCGAAACACGACAGGTCGGTCATCGATCAACCTGATCTCTGCACCGATCACACCGTCACCGGTACGACCTCCGCCCAATCCCTCAAAAGCATCTTTAGGAATAATACTGCAGTGGCTGACGCCGAGATGAGCGAGCATGGCGGCGATTGCATTGCGAGCGTCGTTCAGTGTGGATGCCGATTCCACGACCGGCCGATACTCGGTCTTGAGAGCGTTCCAGTCATTGCCGCCGAAGGTCGTATCGAAATGCTTGTCTCGAATGGTGGTCCAGACAAGATCGAATGATCTGACATTGGAATCGATCTGTTCCGGCGTAAGCCGGTCCTGAGCAAATGAGTGACCAGCGAGGACGAGGGCGGCGGCGACGAGTCTTAGAGTCAATCGAAGCATACGATCAGATCTCCTTTCCCGGACTACGGAACTCTCTGCTCGTTCCAGGGCGCAAATGTGCCCACCACTTCCCTCTCACGCTCAGCTTGATATACGCAGATTCCGGACTACAGTTTCGCCGCCACCGCCTTGGCGACGTCGAGAGTCGAGGAGGTGCCGCCCATGTCGTAAGTGCGGACTTTGCCTTCCTTCACAATCGCTGCAACGGCGCTCTCCAGCGCCAACGCTCTGTCTTTCTCGCCGAGCCAGTCGAACATCAGCTTCACCGTCAGTAACATAGCGATCGGATTCACTTTGTGCAGGCCGGCGTACTTGGGGGCAGAGCCGTGAGTCGGTTCAAACACCGCGTAGTTGTCGCCGATATTGCCAGACGCCGCAAATCCCATCCCGCCGACCAGTTGCGCGCAGAGGTCGGAGATGATATCGCCGAACATATTCGAAGTGACAATTACTGAGTAATCTAGTGGATTCTTGATCAGCCACATGCACATAGCGTCGATATTCGCCTCATATAGCTTGATATCGGGGTAGTTTTTCGCGACTTCGCGGGCAGTCCGGACCATGAGACCGGAAGTCTCCCGAATGACATTCGGCTTCTCGACTATCGTAACATGCGGCCGTTTCTCCTTGCGGGCAAACTCGAACGCATCGGTGATGATATTCCGGCAGCCGGTCTTGGTATTGATGCGAAGCGATACGGCGATCTCATTACCGGGGGTTTTATCAAATCGACCCATCTTCTTATTGTGTTTCTTCACGACCTCTCGGACTTCATCCGGCAGCGGGAAGAACTCCACGCCTGAGTACAAGTCTTCGGTGTTCTCACGAAAAACGACGATGTCGACGCCCTCTTTGTAATTGAGCGGGTTACCCGGATAGGCTTTGCACGGGCGGAGGTTGGTGCGGAGATTGAATTCCTGGCGAAGACGCACAATTGGCGAGGCATACACATGCCCTTTCCCCTGCAAGCCGGGGATAAGCGCCTTCTCCGCCTCTTCTTTAGGCAGCGACGTAATTGCGCCGAACAGGCAGCAGGTGCTGTTCTTCAGAAGGTTGATTGTCCGATCCGGAAGCGGATTGGCTTCCTTGCCCCAGAACTCCCAACCGATATCGCCGTGAACATACTCGGCGTCGAGTTTGACGCGGTCGAGGACGACTTTAGCGGCATCCATAACATCTTTTCCGATACCATCGCCCGGCAACCAGGCAATCTTGTACTTGGCCATGCTATTACTCCGTGCTTATAACGCAAAGGTAAATGTGAATTGGTGTGAATCATCAATGCCGCTGCGGTACGGGACAAAGGCGTAGTCGATCGTGAGATTGCGGCGCGTGAACGAGGCCCCCGCCGACATCCCCTTCGTGTCATAATTGAACATGTAACCAGCCCGGACAGCGAAATACTTGCGAATTTGCTTTTCCATTCCCAGATGAAGATGTGCTTTCTCATCGAGCACGACAACATCGGCAGCGCCAAGAAAGCGATTGCGATAATACGACGCCCCAACTCGATAGGTGGTCGGCAAGCTAATCTCGCGCGACCCGGCTGCATTCTGTTGCTGCAATATGAAACCGGAGCCGACGTTACTTACCGCAACGCCGACATTAAGGTTTGGCTTAGGCGTAGCGAGTGCGCCGAAATCGACGTTGAATGAGCTGCCCCGAAACGAACTAATTTTCTCAAAGAACCAGCCGACGCCGAACCCGGCGTACAGCTTATCGCTGATGCGATAGCCCAGCCCGGTCTTGAAGGAGATATCGTGGGCGTCGGCAAAGGCATCCGGTTCCGAGGTCGGTGTTTGCCTGATCTCCAGATTCCCCAGACCGGCGAACCTGATACCGCCGTGAATGGCAAACCGGCCCTTGAGCGGCGAGGCGAAGTAACCGGACTCGATCCGGATATTGCTCCAGTATTCATTGTGACCGAGGCCAACTGTAAACCGGGAGATCCCTCGGATTCCGGCGGGGTTGTACGCCGAAGAGAAGGGATCGCCGGATACGGATACATAGGCACCGCCCATGCCGCTTGCTCGCGCGCCTGTTTCTACCTTCATCATGGCCAGTCCCGTTTTCGTGGGGGCGGAAACGACAGGGAGAAAGGTACAGACTCCAAGGATGATCAGAGCGGCGACTATTTTGGCGAACGTGATTCTCATGCGCGGTTGTCGCCCCCTTTTACCTGTCGGTTCTTCTGAAACCATTTGCGTCCCATGATGACCGCAATGGCGGCAACTATCACGCCCAGAACGACCAGAACGATACTTCTTCCTGTCTTGCTCATAACCGCCTCACTTAGAACAACAAATCGAATGAGAAGATATGTTCCGAACCTTCGTCCGCTTTGTCACTTGAGAAGGCATAATCAATGGCCAGCGCGCGCGTACCAAACTTGAACATGAACCCGGCGCCGGCGGTCAGACGCTTGTCGCCATAGCCGGAGCGAAGCGCGAGTTCGGGAGTGATATAGTATTCCGCCCCGCCGTGGAAACGAACGTGCTGCTTGTCGGTTTTGCGAAGATCGGTAGCCAGTATCAATTTTCGTTTAAGGAATCTCGCTGAGGCGCCCAGGCCGACGTCGGTCGGCACTTTGTCATCTTGCTCGTAGGCGTACTGGCCGCCCGTATACTTGTGAGTGTATTTCTCGCTGTTCCACGGGAATTTAGCCGAGAGGTTCTTCACCACCACAGCTACTTGAATGTCCTTCACCGACTGCTTGTCCCTTTTCTCTCGGTTAACCAGTTCGCTCAGGTAGAACATGACTCCGAAATCGAAAGCGACCGAATAGGCCTTCACCTCCGGGACACTCGATTGCATGTAACTCAGCTTGGTACCGACGGCGACAACGTCCGAGAACCGCTTGGCAAACAACACCCCAAAAACGTGATTGTTCTGACTGAACTCGCGGCCGAGATAGATGCCGTTACCATCGCGCACTTTCACCGAACCGGAGCCCGCATATAGCCAGTGAATACCCAGCGCCGATTGGCCGCGCACGGGAAAAATCAGCGTCGCATAGCCGAGTGTGCGATCAAGGGTCATGGCGCGATACGACGTGCCAAACAGCGGCTTCTCCAGAGTATTAAGACCGGCTGGATTGAAAAGGGCGCCGGCGGCATCATTGGAGAGAGCCAAGTATGCGCCGCCCATGCCGGTGGGGCGAGCGCCAATAGGCACTTGGAGGAACGCAGCCGCATAGCCGCCATCCGCCTCGACCGCCGGAACGCTTGTGGCAAGGCAAAGAGCCAATCCAACCAGCAGGGAATAGAGCCTCATGTTCTTGCTCGCTTTCATGGCATTACCGCCAGTTTTCCCCACTTAACCTCACCGGTAGAGTAGGTGACTTTGAAGTAGTAAACACCGACCGCGACAGAATCGCCGCGTCCGTTCCGGCCATCCCAGTATGGCCGCTCCGAGTCTTCGGGATCGCCCGGTGGATACACCCCGGCCGCAAAATGAACGTTGTCGAGTGGGCGGCTGACCAGATTCATGGCGAAATCGTATACTTCGAGTGTCACGTACGCTGCGGCGTTGAGCTTGAAGTGAAAACGAACTCTCTCGTCCCGCTGAGGGCTGAACGGTGTCGGAAACGCGTAAACCTCGTCGACCGGGTCAGTGACGATGTACAGCCTGGCCGCCGACAGGGAATCCCGGCTTATCCTGATCGTGCCATCGTCGGTACCAACCCAGACCAGGTCGCCATCGGCTCTGACCGAATAGACCGGCGTACCCTTGAACAAGAGGTCCTGCCCACTCTTGCTCTTGAAGACAAGGGAATCAACGGTCTGAAGATCTGTACTTCCGGGGTGTGCCACCACGAGTAGGCTGTAGTCTGTGGCAAGAAGCAGAGTAGTATCGTCAAGCGACTCGAAGTTCCACGCGAAACCCTCAGTGTATATGGGGTCCCAGCGGTATCGATGGACAACAACATTGTTCACGGTATCCAGAACCACTCTGCCCCAGGAAACACCATCCGCGCCATAATCAACTCTTCGGCACGAGGCGAAGATTCGGGCTGTACTGTCAGGAACGTACTGAATACTGAGGGCGGGGACAAAATCGCCGGTCATTCCCGCTGTGGAACCTTCACCCGGGATAGTATTAAGCGTGTTAAGGTAAGTGTAGTTGACTACAACATCCGGGACCTGACGGTTTAACTGCGCGCGAATCACCTTGAAACTTCTGCCCCGATTCACTGAAACAGCAATACCGCGTCCCGTACCCAGCACCAGCGTGTCCCCGGATAGGAGCATACAGAAGACGGAATCGCGCGTCGAAGTGAGACTGTTGTCGGAAACGATGATTGAATTGTCCGTGCTATCCTGTACAACCATGTAACCCGCGGGGTCTGAGCCATTGCGGGTCAGGCGGACACCGTTCTTCTGCAGTATGAGAACGCTGTCACCGACAAAACCGACATCGTTGGTAATCTCGTTCACTTGGTACGGTACCCATTCAGAGGGGTCTTGTGAAGACCATCGGCTCACGATCGGAGTTCCGCTCGGCGAAGCTGCCCGATTCACTGTCCAGACTACGAGCGAATCACTGCCGAAACTTTGCGCTCTCACCCGGATCACCCGGCTACCGGAGGAGGCACTTTCCGCAAACACGTGGTAGGCGGATGAATCAATCACTCCGGTTGAATCCATGCGGAGAATAACTACCCCGGAATCGGTACCAAGCCAGAGCGTATCCCCAAGCGGAGAGAGACCATTCACGACATTCCTGCGGTTAGCCGGGGTAACGTCGGAAGAATCTACCCAGATGTGGCTCCAAGTAGAGCCGCTGTCGGCAGAGACAAACAGACCACTATCGGCGGCAAGGTAAGTTCTGTTTCGCACAGTGGCAAACTCATGAATCATTCCCGCGCTGGGTGTGAGAGAGACCTCCGAGAAGGATCGGCCATTGTCGTCAGATGACAAAAGAAAAGGTGAGCTTGGATTGGCAGCGCTTCCGGAGTACACACCCATCAACAACCTGCCGCCGACAGTCGACATTGTAGTGATAGCGTCCCCATCAATGCCCAACGGTGATACGAACTGCCGTCCCAACCGGGTTCCACGAGACATAACACCATCATTGCCGCCGACGAACAGGTAGTTCGAATCCGGGCTGACGGCAAGGGCATGTACCTGACTGGCATAGAATTTGTCTTTCGGCTCCAGAAAGATATACTGAAGAATCCCACCGGCGGAGCCGGCCCAAACGAAGAATGAATCGCTGTGAGACGTGTCAACGACGCAGGAAAAGTACTCATTCCGAAGACTCAGGCTGCCAACCAGACCGCCGTAGAAGTCGGAGAAGTTGATGGAATCGGCCTTGGAGGCAAATAGCCGCCGCCAGGTGAGGCCGCCGTCAGCCGAGGACAAGAGTCCGCCGGCAAAGGCGGAAAAGAATACGCGATTGCGAGCGCCGGCGATGTCATAGATCGTTCTGAATGCTCCGTATACATAGTCGATGGGTGGAGTCAGCAAATCAAAGCGGACACGAGTCCATGATTGACCCTGGTCAGCGCTATAGGAAACGCCGTCCGAATATGATACGGGTGAACCTTGCACTTCTTGAGTATGATTGGTTGCAACCCAGAGGGTGTCACCAATTGAACACACGGCCGAAACATCGCTGCTCACCATACCATTGCCGCTGTTGAACAGTAGCCAGGTGCGCCCTGAATCTAGGCTGTAGTTTAGCCCGTTGGAGGTTGCCAGCCAAATCCCGTTGGCATGGCGGATGATGTCTATAGCCACGTTACTGGCGAACGCCGTATCCGGGTGATCGTACGACATGGCCGGACCAGCCGAGGCTGACGCCGCCAGCAAGAGACTTGCGAAAAGGGAAAGAACCGGTCTTGACACGAGATACCTCAATCGGGCGTACCGACAGCCCGCCAAGCGTGAATTCGAAGTCATGCAGTGATACCTGCGCAGTTTTTCATAAAGCACAATGCACCGGACCGTCCCGGTCGGCGCACCAGAGCGCGAAAAATACCGAACCGGCCGTCCGGGCGCAAGTCATTTTGGAGATTACCAACACCGCTCCAGTCGTTGTAACCGCCGGACGCCGAATGGTTCCAATTACCCGTTGACACGTGTCGGCGCCAGAGCTATATACGCTTGTTGTCCTTTCAGAGTGAGGTCTGCGTATCGTTATGCAAAAACTGTTACTGCTCAGTATCCTTCTGTTACTGACGACCGGACTGTTCGTGGCCGTCGGTTGCGACAAGTTGATCACGCAGGTGAACAACAACAACGTCTTTGATTCAACGACCGGGAAGCAGTGCGTAGTGTGCCATGGGGATGACGACACAAAGATTCGATTACCGTTGGCGCAGTGGGAGAACTCTCGGCACGCCTCGCCGGACCTGATTGAAGCGAGTGTTCTTCTCAATGGACAGACATATCTCACGTCCACTTGCGGGAGACGGTGTCACACGAGCCAGGGATTCAGGAATTATGCCGTAGGCGACAGTAACCTGACGGTGACCCAACCAAGTGTCATTGACTGCTTCACGTGCCATCTGCCTCACACCGGGGATTACGGTTCCTGGACGCTTGACACGCTGCGCGGCGATAGAGAATCAGTGGACCTTGGGAATTTCACCACCTATCACGCAGGGAAATCCAACATGTGTGCGCTCTGCCATATGGCCGCTCACGTGCCGATCTTTTCTACTACTCCCGGCACGATCAAGCTCGATACGATTGGGGCCGACGGACCCCACTCAAGTCCCCAGGCCAACATTATGATTGGAGCCGGCGGTGTACGGTTCGGCACAGGTGCGGTCACCAATTCCCACGCATCCGTTAACGATAGCTTGAAGAATGGATGCCTTGCTTGTCACTTCGGCAGCGGTGTCGGATATGATTTCGGCGAACATACGTTCAAGCTGCTGGACCATGCCTCCGGGGGGCAGTACGTCAGTAACTGCAATGTAACCGGCTGCCATGCAGGTCTGACGCTGGTCAGCGAACTGTTTGATGAACTCAAATTCCCGAGGCTCGATAGCATTCACGTTCTTGGCGATAGTCTCAAACAGCTTTTGCTAGCCTATCCGATTCTAACGGGCGTCGACATTGACACAACCGAGTTCTACCGGGATTCGACAGCCCCGTCTGACGCTGCCAAGATTCTCTATAATTATCTGCTGTACAAGAAAGACGGTTCACGCGGCGTGCATAACGCGAAGTACACGCTGCAGTTGCTGAAGGAATCGGTAGCCCGATGGGATTCGGTGCCGAAGGCGGTTATCAACCCGTCCGTCACGGAGGCGTGCGCCGCAATATCGATAGCGTTCCTCAACCTCTCGTTGGGCGCAGTAACAACATCCACCTGGGATTTCGGCGACGGCACTACGCCGGTACAGAAGTCAGGCCCGGACAGCGCCAGCCACGCGTATGCGAAGGCCGATACATTTACAGTCAAATTGACACTCGACGGCAGCGCCGGACATACCTTCACGACTGTTACCATTGTCATCGATACGGTTCCGGATGCTCAGTTTACGATGTCACGCGACTCGGTGTTTGTGGATAGCACGGTGACATTCACAGACCATTCGACGCGGAGGCCACTGACGTGGACGTGGGATTTCGGCGACGGGGTAGGAACATCCGTAGAGCAGAGCCCGCAGTACACTTATATTTCGGAAGGTTCATACAGCGTCAGGTTGATTGCAGGGAATGACTGCGGCGTTGACACTCTGATCGATACGATAGTTGTGAAGCCTCAGCCATTGCCGGCGCTCGGACGAAGATAGATCTTGCAGGCCAGGAGTGCTTTGCTCCTGACCTACCTCTCGCGAGTCAACCTCGCGATGATCATCTCCCGCGCTGCCTGAACCGCTTTGCCGCGATGGGACACGCGGTTCTTTTCTTCGACTGTCATTTCCGAAAAACGCTTATTAAGCGGGGGGTAGTAGAAAACCGGATCATAGCCAAACCCCTTGTCTCCGACGATATCCTTGGTGATTAACCCCTCGGCAAGGCCTTCGACTGTCTGGATATCATCCGGTGACCAGGCGATTGCAACCACACAGCGGAACCGGGCAGTTCGTTTCTCACGCGGGACACCGCGCATTTCGCGAATGAGCTTTTCATAGTTGTCCCGGTATGTGACATCTTCGCCGGCGTAGCGGGAGGAGTAGACTCCCGGCGCACCGTTCAGGGCATCGACTTCGAGGCCGGTATCGTCGGCTAAGGCCGGCAGGCCGGTGAACTCACAGATTTCGCGCGCTTTGAGAATCGCGTTTTCTGCGAGGGTCGCGCCGGTCTCGTGCGGGTCAGGAAAATCAAGGAAGTCATCAGACGTCATAATAGTGACTGGAAGCTCTTCCAGTGCCTGCCGGATTTCCTTGATCTTGTCTTTGTTATTGGTGGCGAGGACGAGTTGCATTGAGTCAGGTTATTCTGCAGACCGGTTGTTTAATCAGTACCTGCTAATATCCACTCTCGCGATATTGTCAACCACCTTCCCCAAGAACCGCATGGCGACCTGAGTGAATTTCTCCGGGACATCCGAGACAAAGAACTTGTGCTCGCCGGCAATACTCGGTCGCTGGGAGGTTCGTGAATGCAGTA
>Ga0315276_10001920_pt1 | contig 18814 bp, 17 predicted proteins | sample YL17G05_0_MG_FD_204542 | JGI IMG/M metagenome (GOLD analysis project Ga0315276, IMG submission 204542) | Sediment microbial communities from Yellowstone Lake, YNP, Wyoming, USA - YL17G05_0 | ecosystem: Environmental > Aquatic > Freshwater > Lake > Sediment | place: USA: Wyoming | collected... | reverse complement strand
CTGTCGTTCTTCGCTGTCTGTTGATTTTCGAGTGTAGATAAAATATTTCATAGTTTCTCCTTAAAAATTAAAAATGAAAATTCGGGAAGCCCGCTTTTGGCCAGCCCCGCAGTAGCGGGGCAAAGATAAAAAATTCCAATTTGCGCTTAAAATCGGCTGGCGAGCCCTCGCAGAGGGCGAGCCAACAAAGACATTTCCCAACTGGCGGAGAGGGCGGGATTCGAACCCGCGAGACCTTGCGGCCTGCGCGCTTTCCAAGCGCGTGCACTCGACCACTATGCGACCTCTCCAATTTTTGTGTATTTTATTATATCGAACCCATAAGCTCTTCTATTGAATCATAGTATTCATGAAAAATTAGATAATGACTTTCGGTTGCTTCAACTTTTCCAACCAAGATGCATTTTTTTCCCAAACCATAGGCAATGCCGGCTTCTATGTGAGCTGAATTGCCTGCAGGAAGCAGCATAATCAAGGCATCAGCCTCTTTTAATTGTTGAATATCTTCGCTAAAGATCTGTTTCACAAAGTCATTGTTTTGCCAATTTTTGAGATTTTCAAATTCTTCCATTTCTTTTTCAGGATCACCCTGACTATGATGAATATTGTAGCGATTATTAAAAAAGCAAAAAACATTATCTTCGCCCACCTTTTTCTTAAGAGCTTCATAAAGCCTGATAACTTCCTTTTTATTTCTCCAACGAGAAGCAATAAAGTATTTCATGTTTGATTTTGTCTTCCGTCATTTTCTAAAAAAGTTTCTAACTGGTTGTCGCTAATATTAAAACTAGGCTTATTTTGATATCTAGAGATTCTTACAGGCTTAAAAGCAGTTTCCCAATCTTGAATTTCGAAATCTTTATCAAAAGACCGAATATGTTTTTTATATTTCTCTTTTACTAACTTTAGGAATTTTTTAAATAACCATCGCGCATAATCTTCTTCAGATAACGTTTTATTTTTTAAATTGAATTCTGGATATTCTTCAAGTAATCCCTTGAGCCAGTCAATTGGATTTTTAGTTTCTCCGGTTTGTCCCATTTCTTGCGCTATATTAAAAAGGCATTCTATATTCTGACTTCTCTCTGGATTATTAATGTAGTGTCGAGCTAATATTAACCAGTATATTCCAAGCGGGACCTGGGCATCGGCTTTTTTGACTTCAAGTGCATCGGCTTTTTTATCAATAATCATTCTTACCAATCTATACAGTAACACATTCCGCGTTAACTCCACATTTTTTACCTTAAAAGTAGATTTTCCAAATAGTTCTCGTTCTTTTGGTAAGAGCGGGTGAATTACTCTTGTTTGACAAGCTTTTTTTGCGGCTTCCGAAAGTATTAGACCATCTTTCGAGATCAATGCGGCGTTCATGTCTACATCTCGAGTAGCGAGAATTCTTCCAATATCAGCATTGAGCACAATTTCGGTATCTGTTAAGTTTGTTTTATATTCAGACATAAGTTCGTTGACTGGTTGTGTGCCTTCCTGAACGATTAAATCAATATCCATTCTTGTAGATTCACCCTCAAGACTAGAGTTCGTAAATATTTTTGCCAAAACTCGTGCCACGCCACCTTTATAAAAGATTCCTTCTTTTGGTACTGGTATTTTAATTTCTTGACCGTTGATTTCTATTCTTAAAAATTTTACATTATTGTCGGTATCTTTTTCTAAAGCAATTTTCCCCGTTTCGGCTAGTTTTTCAAAAGGGATGACCTCGAATGGCATCTTTTCTTTATTTTCTTGCGATTGCAATTTTTCCGCAAAGCCCTTAACGGCAACCAGAACATCTATAAGTTTGTTTTGATTTTCTGGTGGCTGTTTAGATATTTCTTCCTTAAAGTTTTCTAAGATAATCGGTCCGAATTCTGCGAAAAATGACTGAGTTGATGGAGAAAGATCGGTTCGCCTAGAGAGTCTAAGAAATTTCTTAGCCATAGGCTTGTACCATTTTTCTGGATCTTGCAATTGCGAAATCGCCTCGAATTCTTCTAAAATTTCCTCTAATTGTGCCAAATCTGCTGTTTTGGTTTCTGAGTTAGATTCTGTTGATTGAATTTCATTTTCTGCTGGTAGCTTTTCTGTTTGTTCAATTTTATTTTCTTTAGGCTCCATATTTTTTAATTTTTAGCGATATCTCTAATGATTTTTTGATTTGATCGGATGAAAGCTTTTTCTATGTATTTTGCACGCCCCATATTTTTTAATCGTTTCGAAGTGTAATTTTGTTCCGTATCCTTTATGTTGGTCAAAATGGTATTGGGGATATTTCTTAGCCAAGCGTCGCATAATGTCATCTCTGGTTTCTTTAGCTAAAATTGATGCGGCAGCAATAATCATTGATTTTTCATCGCCTGATATAATCGCTTTTTGATTGATTGGTAGATCAACGAGCGTATCTTTGCCATCAATGAGTAAATAATCAAGAGGCGTTTTAATCCTAGCAAAGGCTTTTATCATTGCAAGCAAACTTGCTTGTCTGATATTAATTTTATCAATGATTTTTTCTGAAACGATTCCAATCCCCCATTCTATCGCTTCTTGTTTAATAATTTTCAAAATGGCTTTTCTTTTCTCGTGCGAAAGCTTTTTTGAATCTTTGATGTTAAATTTTAACCACTTTTTTACATTTTTGTTTTCAAAGACGACAATGCCTGCAACAACTGGTCCAGCCAAGGGTCCCCTACCCGCTTCATCAATTCCGGCAATAAATTTACATCCCTTTTTAAACAGCGCCCTTTCTTCCTTTAAATTCGGCAATCTCATTTATAATTTAGAGTTTAAAGTTTATAGTTTAAAGTTTAAAGTGCGCTATGCGCTAGATTTTCATATCTCTCAATGCTTTAATTCGATCTTCAATCGGTGGATGTGTCTGGAATAATTTTGTAAGTCCGCTAAATGCTTGTCTGCCGCGAAATGGACTAGCTATATAGAGATGCGCCGTAGCATTAGTTGCAGATGGCAATGGGTTCTCGTCTTTAGCGATTTTTTCAAGCGCATTTGCTAATCCTTCAGGATATCTGGTAATTAAAGCGCCGGTTGAATCAGCTAAGAATTCTCGTTTGCGCGAGATTGCAAGCCGAATCAAAGTTGCAGCTAAGGGCGCTAAAATTGAAATAACAAGCGCGATAATCATAATAATTCCTTGCGCTTCGTTGTTGCCGCGCGATCTCCTGCCGCCGAATAATCTGCCTCTTCTAAACCAGTCAGAAATAATGGCAATAAAGCCGGCAAGCACCACCGCCATAGTCATTAAGAGCATATCGCGATTGCCGATATGAGATAATTCGTGAGAAATTACTCCTTCAATTTCTGAGCGGTCTAATTTTTCAAGGAGTCCTGATGTGACTGCAATGACTGAGTGTTTTTGATCACGGCCAGTTGCAAAGGCATTGGGCTGGGCTTCATCAATCAGATAGATTTTTGGCTGCAAGAGCCCTGCGGTAATGCAAAGATTTTCAACAATTCGGTAAAGTTCCGGATTTTCTTTAAATTCAATCAATTTTGCATGAGCAATTTTTGTGACAATTTTGTCTGACCACCAATAACTGCCAAAAGCCATGATAATACTGATTAAAACAGCAACATAAAGAATACCTTGGGAATTATATGCTTGACTAAAAATCCAGCCGACACCGATGACAAAAACCAGAAAGAAAAACATTAGAAAGAACGTTTTTCTAATATTAGAAGCTTTTTGAGAATATAAAGTCATGGATTAAATTTCCAATTTCCAATTTATAATTTTTAATGAATTTCTAATTACTCAATGAATTAAAATTGAGTTAAATGAAAATTAAATCATTGTGATTTGATTGAAAATTGAGAATTGAAAATTTTAAAATTTAACTTCTGGCGCTTCTCCTTCTTCAGCTCCTTCTAATTCGAAAAGTTCTTTCTTGGCAAAGTGGAACATCTGAGAAATCAGATTGGTTGGGAAGCTTTCAAGGGCGATATTGAAGTCGCGGACATTGCCATTATAGAATCTGCGTGATGCCTGAATTTTGTTTTCTGTGTCAGATAATTCTTGCTGCAAGCCCATAAAATTAGTGTTTGCCTTGAGATCAGGATAATTTTCTGCCACTGCAAAAAGAGATTTCAAGGTGTTGGAAAGCATATCTTCTTTTTTGGCTGAATCAACCATGCCTTTTGCTTCCATTGCCTGGCTGCGGGCTTTGGTGACGTTTTCAAAAACGCCTTTTTCATGTTTCGCGTATCCCTTAACGGTTTCGATAACATTAGGGATTAAATCATGCCTTCGTTTAAGCTGGACTAGGATATCAGACCAGGCTTCTTCGCATCTGATGCGTCCGCGAATCAGCTTATTGAAAGCATACATGATATAAAGGAGCGGAACTCCGAGGATGATGAGAATAATCCACCACATATTTTATGAAGTCGCGAGTTACGGGTTTGCGGGTCGCGGGTCTATATATTTTATGGACTCGTGACTCGTGACTCGTGACGTGCGACTATTTACTTATAAATTACTGTTTACATATAAATTACCATTTATATATAAATTCTCGGTATCAAAGGATTAATCCGAGTAATAATTTCATAATTGATGGTACCAATTTTTTGGGCAAGCTCTTGGGCAGTAACATTTTCTTGACCCTGCTTGCCGATCAAGGTCGTCTCGTCTTCAACTTTAACGCCTGGAAGGTGATTAATATCAACCATAAACATATTCATGCAAATTCTGCCGATAATTTTGCACCTTTTGCCTTTGATTAAAACATTGCCGATACTGGAAAGCTTTCGGTCATAGCCATCCCAATAACCTATTGGAATAACAGCAACTTTCGTGTCTTGGCTGGTTTTTTCTGTAAGGCCATAGCCAATTGGCGTATTAGCTTTAACGTCTTTGATTTGGGCGATTTTTGCCTTCCAGCTAAGCGCGGGCAGAAGCTCTATTTTGCGCTTCAGATTTCTAGCTGAAACCAAAGTTTGAGGCGAAGACCAGTAACCATAAAGACTAAGACCCAATCTTACCATGTCAAAATGAGTTTCAGAATAGAGAATGATCGCGGCGCTGGAAGCAGTATGTTTTAAAGGTGAAATTTTTACCTCTTTTATAATTTTAAGCGCCTGATTGTACTTTTGCAATTGTTCCTTGGCGAAATCAGGGTTGGTTGTATCTTCAATATTGGCAAAATGAGTATAAATACCTTCGATTTCGATCTGCGGATATTGTTTGATTAGAGCAACTAATTTTCTAAGCTCTTGAGGATAAATTCCTTGTCGCATTGTGCCGGTCTCAATTTTGACATGAACTTTAGTTTTTTCTTTAAGCGCAGCCAAAGCGCTTATGGTTTCCGCGTTATAAACCGCCAAACTAAGATTATTTTTGATAGCTTCTTTAAGATTTGCTGAAATAATATAGCCGAGCACCAAGATAGGCTTTGTGATGCCATTATTTCTTAAGATTAAACCTTCTTCTAGCGAATCTACGCCAAACCAGTCGGTTTCCTTTTCGATGATTTTAGAAAACTGCGCCAATCCGTGGCCATAAGCGTTAGCTTTGACAATGCTCATTAACTTCACCTTCGGTTTTATAAGCTGTTTGATTTCTCTGAGATTGTGCAGAATGGTGTTTTTATCAATTTCAAGCCAAGTTCGATATTTCATTATTGTTAAATGATTGTATGGCTATATGGTTAACAATTTAACCATTGAACAATTTAACCATCTATAATTCATTAAAACCTGTTTTTTTCGTTAGCTAGTTAATTTCTTATACAAAATCTCCTGTGCTATTTTTGGATTTGCCTTGCCTTTTGTTTCTTTCATTACTTGTCCGATCAGATACTGGAGAGCATTTTCTTGGCCTTTTTTGTAGTCTGCAACAACCTTTTGGTTTAAACCGATGAGTTTATCAATAATGCTTTCTAATTCTGTAGCGTCGCTCAATTGTGTTAATCCTTGCTCTTGGGCAATATCAGAAGGGTCTTTGCCTGTTTCATACATTATTTTAAGGATGGTCTGAGCAGCTGAAGAATTAATTTCATTCCGATGAATCATTTTTATAAGTTCAGCAAAGTTTTCCGGCGTGATTTTTTCAATATCAATGCTACTGCGAGAACCTTTGGTTATTTTTTGGAGTTCCGTTATCAGATAATTGGCAGCCAATTTATAGAGTTTGAGGCTTTCTGGTTTGGGTAAATTTTCTTTTTGTTCAACTATGGCCACCCATTCTTTTAGCTCTGAAGCTACTTTTTCAAAATATTCTCCTAAATCTTTATTTTGGACAAAGATTTCTATTTGTTCAACGGGCAATCGATATTCTTTAGCGAATCGTTCGCGTTTTGCCTGAGGTAATTCGGGCATATTTTTTTGAATATCACACAAATAAATGTTATTTTTTTCGATTTTTTCTAAATCAGAAGGGATGATTTTGCTGATTTCAATTGGCGGCAAATCCGGCTCGGGGAAATAGCGGTAATCATGAGCTTTTTCTTTACTGCGCTGGGAAACTGTAATTTGTTTGTTTTCTTCCCAGCCACGTGTTTCGTGAATGATTTCTCCTTTGTCTTCAAGGATTTCTGATTGTCTTTTGATTTCATAATCAATCGCCTTTTCAACTGCTTTGAACGAATTTAAATTTTTGATCTCTACTTTAGTTCCTAGTTCGCGTTTATCAGCATTTTTTGATCTGTGTAAATCTGCTTGTCTTAATCTGTGTCCATCTGTCTTCCTCAAAGAAATGTTAACTTCGCACCTCATCTGCCCTTTTTCCATATCTGCATTTGATACATCAAGATAGCGCAAGATAAGCTGCAATTCCTCACAGAATTTCTTTGCTTCAATACTTGAAGCAAGATCCGGTTCGGTTACCAGTTCCATCAAGGGCACTCCTGCTCGGTTAAAATTAACTAAGCTATAATCTGTTTTTTCAGGATGGATTAAGCTGCCAGTGTCTTCCTCCAAATGAATTCGTGTTATATTGATGCGTTTCGAGTCTCGAGCTTCGTCTGTCTGCCGGTAGGCATGGAGTTGATTATTGAAAGTTGAAAGTTGAAGGTTGATATCTAAATAACCTTTTCCGCATAAGGGAAATTTATATTGGGAAATTTGATAGCCTTTGGGCAGATCAGGATAAAAATAGTTTTTGCGGTCAAAATGGGAATATTCAGAAATATCGCAGTTTAAAGCCAGTCCGGTTTTGAGCACTTTTCTTACAGCTTCTTCATTAATGGTCGGCAATGTTCCAGGATGAGCCAAGCAAATCGGACAGATATTCTTATTCGGCTCTTTTTCATCCGGATCATTTTTGCAGGAACAAAACATTTTGGAATTTGTTTTCAATTCTACGTGGATTTCTAAGCCGATTGTAGGGGTATATTTCATAATTTAAACACAAAATATAGTATACAAAATGAAGCATACTTTCTATTTTTCATCATATCACAAAAACTTAATAAAAAAAAGAGATGCGCGTTTGCGCAACTTTAAACTCTAAATGTTAGATTATAAATTAATAAAAAACAAGCATTAAGCGCCTGGGTGTAAAAAGTTTAAAGTCTAAAGTTTATAGTTTAAAGTACGAATAGTCCAAAGAGCTATTCGTATCGTAGCGCATCTACTGGATTCAATTTCGCTGCTTTGCGCGCTGGAAGATATCCTGCCACGCATCCTACAGCAATTGCGAAAATAATCGTAAAGATCACCATTCCTGGCGATACATAAGCTTGAATTTTAAGCGAGGCCTGAGTATTTAAAACAAAAGCCGCCATTTTGGCCATAGAAATGCCTAAAATCATGCCGCCTACGCCGCCAATTAATCCCATAATGCCTGATTCAATCAGAAAAATTTGTGTAATGGCGGTTGTGGTTGCGCCGACTGATTTCATAATGCCAATTTCCTTGGTGCGTTCTCTGACTGAAGTATACATTGTGTTCATAATGCCAATCGCGCCGATGATAATCGCAAAGCCGGCAATGGCGAAAATTGCTCCTTGGATTGTGCCAATGACACTACTTGCCATTTCCATTGCTTTTTCGCTGTTTAAGACCGTAAAAGCCGGCGCATCTTTGCCTTGCTGGCGCTTACCAGTTCTTTCAAGATTGGCTTTAACATCATCAGCAACATCTTTTTGGTTATAACCTTCTTTGATGACTGCGGCAACCATTGGAGCATCGCGTCTTTCGCCGGTAATCTTGCGGAAGAGATCGATATCTAAAGCCACCATGCTGTCGTCTTGCTTGCTGGCCTGAGCGCGGGCGATGCCGACAATTTTGAATTTAGTGCCTGAGATTGATGTTTCATCGCCAATTTTAAGGCCGGGGAAAGTTTCTTTGGTAACGATTGGTCCCACTAAAAGTTCTCTTTTGCCTTTTTCAGGATAGCGGCCTTGACTTGGCACAATGCCGAATTTATTTTCGAGATAATATAAGCTTCCTTTATCCATTGGAAAACCATAAAGGATAACAACTTTTTTCTTGCCGCCAAATCTCATGGTCGCCCCTTTCCAGTTATAGGGAATTACTTTTTCAATGCCTTCGGTTTTTTCAATCACTTTAATGTCTTGTTCAGTGATTTTCATATTCCCCATCATCGTATTCATAATATCAGCATCTCCGGGATAAATAATGACAGTCTCTGACCCCATCATTTTCATTTGTCCCATAACAACTTGTTTCATGCCTTCAGATAAAGACAAAAGCGAGATAATCATAAAAACGCCGATGACAAAACCTAAAATAGTCAGCCAGCTTCTTAAAGATCGGCTTTTCAGATTTCTTAAAGCGATTTTAAAATATTCTTTTTTCATGAAATAATTTGACCGTCTTGTAATTTAATTTTTCTTTCTGCAAAATCAGCTACTTTGAGGTCATGGGTGATAATAATAATGGTTTTATGCTCTTTTTCGTGAAGATTTTTTAAGATTTCCATAATATGGCCGCCGGTTCTTGTGTCTAAATTGCCGGTTGGCTCATCTGCTAAGATTACTTCAGGGTTATTGGCTAAGGCGCGCGCCATAGCTACGCGCTGTTGTTCTCCGCCTGACATTTCTGTTGGTTTATGAGTCATCCGGTTATCAAGATGGACCATTGCTAAGAGTTCCCGGGCTCTTGCAAGTCTCTGGTCAACGCTATTACCCAAAAAAGCCATTGGCAGCATAACGTTTTCTAGGGCATTTAAATTTTGCAAAATATTGAATTGTTGAAAAATAAAGCCGATTTTTTGGCCGCGGATTTGAGCAAGAGTATTTTCTGAAAGCAATGAAATATCGTGGCCTGATAAAAAGACTTTGCCTTTTGTGGGTAAATCTAAGCAGCCGATCATATGGAGCAGTGTTGATTTACCTGAGCCGCTCGGGCCGACAATGCTGATAAATTCGCCTTTTTCAGCGATTAAATTAACGCCTTGCAGCGCCTGGACTTCAACTTTGCCCGGCTTGTAAATTTTCCAGACATCTTCTAATTGAATTATAGGAGTTGTTTTCATTTATAGGAAGGCAGATTAAACACAGATTTCTAAACAGATTTTCGCAGATTCTCATCTTTTATCTTTTATTTGTTGATAACGATTGTTTCTCCTTCAGTTAGCCCTGCCAATACTTCAATTTTTCCTTCGTCGCCAGCTAAACCAGTGGTGATTTCTTTTTTTCCGATTTTTTTATCAATGAGGATGTTAACAAAAGTTGCAGCATCTGCTTTGATTAACGAGGCTTCAGGCACTATTAAAACATTTTCTTTGGCATCGGTCGTAATAATGATATCGGCCGTCATTCCCGGTTTGATTTTTTCTGATTTTTCATCAAAATCAATCGTCACTTCATAATAGACAATGCCGTTGACAAGCTGTTCGATGGGGCTGATTGCGGAAACTTTTCCTGCGAGTGTTTCTTCTGGGAATGCCACTAGACTGATTCGAACAGGATCGCTGATGATTAATTTAGCAATATCTTCCTCGTAAATATTTACTTTAATTTGAAAGGGCTGATTAGGAAGGATTGAAACGATTGTTTCAGATGGGCTGGCAGTCTCTCCGACTCTTTTTTCAACTTTGACGATTTCTCCATTAACAGGGCTTCTTAAAATTGTTTGCGCGATTTTATTAGCGATGATTGCTTTATCTGATTTCGCTCCAAGAATCCGCGCTTCGTAAATTTCAATATCTTCTTTTGTTGGCCCCGCAAGGGTTTTTTCCAAGGATATTTGAGCTTCTGTCAAACTTTTTTGAGCAGACGAAACCAATGCCTCGGCACTATTGATATTCGAAAGATTGGTAATCTTCGTTGACGAAATCGATTGCTGAGCACTTAAAATATTTACTCGTGAAGTATTAATAGCAGCTTTATTATTATCAAGCGTTGTTTTATCTGTGCTAGATATTTTATCCCGATACAAGTCTGCTTCGCAAGCATCCCTTGCAGTTGATAGATAACCATAAGTATTATCAAGCGATGTTTTGGTCTCTGTTAAAGCTTTATCGATATTTTCATTAGTCGGATTTGAGAGGGCAAGATTAATATAATTTTTAGCGTAATTCATGGTTAATTGAATATCTTCTTCAGCTTGTTTTACTTTGACGCTTTCCTGATCATAGCTCATGAAATAAGCTCTTTGCAGCGATCTTAAATCAGTATAGGAATCGTAAATATCAAGATAAGCATCATTTAGATCATTTAGGCTATCTTGATAAATTTGAACAAGATCGCTATCTGCATCAAGTTTAGTATTGGCCAAATCTTTTTCTTTATTAGTAAGCGTAGTTTGAGAACTCTCAACGCGGGCTTTAGCTAAATTAATATCTTCTTGGGTTGATCCAGCAATCAATTTATCGAGTTGCGCTTGGGCAGATGCGAGAGCGGCGTCAGCTTGGGATAATTGAATATTTAGTTCAGACGAGTCAATGCTAGTTAAAAATTCACCAGCAATTACTTTATCTCCTATTTTAACAGCAATGTTTTTAATTTCGCCGCCATTTTTAAAGCTTAAATTAATTTCATCAGCGATTCCAACAGTGCCGGTTTCCGAAACTGTCTGTTCAATATTGCCTTTTGCTACTTTTTCAAAGGTGTATTTTTGGCTATTATTTTTATTTCTGGCGTTGATATTAAGCACTAAGACGACAATAACAATTAAGATAATAATAGCGATCCAGATAGTTTTTTTGCTTCTTTTGGCGAAGAGTTTTTTGATAAATTTTTTCATAGTATTATTAAATAAATTTTAGGTATAAACAAAAACGAGACTATTTTAGACGAATAATCACGGAAATATTTAGTCCTATTTCTAATTTTATAACAATTTTTTTGTTGAGTCAATTTTTATCCGCAGGTAATAAAAGTTAAAATATCCGACATAAAGTGTCGGATGTCATAGTTTAAAGTAGGAAAAACGCTTTAGTGTTTATATTTTTAACAAAATTTTTCAATCGGTTGAAAATGGAAAGTTGAAGATTAAAAGTAGAAAAACGCCTTAGCGTTTTTCTTTTACTTCCCAATCTTTGTACATTTTTGGCAGCATCATCTCTGGATTCCAGGCTGATTTGATTTTTTCTAAATTTTTCGTTTCCTGATATTTGCCGGTTTTATAATAAGCGTCGTTTTCGTCAATTGGTTCAGTTTCAAAAAAAGTAATCTGTCCTACTCTTCGGCCAACAACCAGCGGAATATGATAAAAACGGCTGTTATTTGTCACCTCAATGGTCCAGCGATTGACATAGCCGATATCTCCCCAGCCAGCATCTTTACAGATTTCAATAAAATTTCTGCCCATAGACGAACGCGCTTTCATCATTGTATTGATACAGTGGAGTCCGCCGATAAACTCTTGAGTATGACAAAGAATGGTTTCGTGCGGCGCTATCCAGATGATTAAGTCGTTTAAATCAATGCCTGGCATTCTTTTAAAAGGCATTTTTTTAATCCATTCTTTTAAGGGCTTGGCAATATAATATTTTTCGCCCCAAACGCGGCCGACATCTTTTTTTGTATAAGGATTATAACTGATGATCCCGCCGTCATGATAAGATTCGCGCCAATAATATTTGCCGAGAGTTATGTCATAAGCCGCGGAACCTAGGTTTTTAATGCAAAAAGGGTCAATCATAATATTGCCCTCTTTGATGTGACGCAGTATGGCGTTACGAGATAAAAGCATTATTACTTTAAACTATAAACTTTAGACTTTAAATGAATTTATAGTTTATGGTTTATAATTTAAGATTTTGAAAATCGCTAGATTTTCAAATAGCGCCTAATCGCAATATAGCTTCCTAAAACTCCCAATACCATTCCTACAGCTAATTGGATGCCGATAATTACCCAAAGATGATGGGTAAAATATTGATAAACATTGAAATCAAGCAGCATCGGCGACAGTTTTGTGCTTAAGAGCTTAAAAATTACCCAGCAAATCAGCGTGCTGATGATTGTGGCCAATATCCCGTAAATTATGCCTTCAATAATGAATGGCCCTCTGATATAAGCGTTGTTTGCGCCGACTAGCCGCATAATGCCGATTTCTTCTCTGACAGAATAAATTGTCAGCCGGATCGTATTGAAAGTTACCAAAATGACAATCGTCACAAGAACAAGGCTTAAAACAATGCCGGCTTTTTTTGTGCCTGAAGAGAAATTACTGATGCGCGAAATAATTTCTTTGTTTTCCTGATAATTGACTTTATCAATCAGGGCTATATAATTTTTATCCAAATATTGATTAATGAAGGGAAAGTCGGTCGCAGGGTTTTTGGCTTGAATATTTAATGACGCTGTTAGAGGATTGGCGCCGATTTCTTCCAAGCTCTGAAGAATTAATGGATCGTTTTGATGGCGTTGTTTGAAACTTTCAAGCGCCTGATCGCGGGAAGTATAGTCAATTTTGGTAATTTGCGTTAATTTTCCAAGTTCTTCTTTAATTTTCAAGATGTCATTTTCATCAGTGTCGATTTTAAAATAGACGCTGATATCCATGCGTGATTTTAGATTATCGATTAATCCACCCATGACCCCGCTTAGCATAAAGAAAGAAACGATTACGAAAAAAGTAATAATCATGACTCCCAGCGTCGCCTGTGAGACCCATTTATTGCGCCAAAAGTCCGCAAAGCCAGTTTTTAAAATGCGAAAGAAAGGAATTAGCATATATTTAATTTCTAATTTTTAATTTTCAATAAAGATTTTTTGGTTGTAAGGTCGTAAAGTTGTTCCGTTGTAACGTTAAACAATGAATCTTCCTTCTTTTTCATCGCGGATAACGCGGCCTTTATCTAGGCTTACCACGCGCTTACCTAAGGAATTGATGATTTCTTTATCATGCGATGCTAAAACGACAGTCGTGCCCAGTTCGTTGATTTTTACAAGCAGATTAATGATGTCCCAGGTATGAATAGGGTCAAGATTGCCTGTTGGTTCGTCTGCAATCAGGATTTCTGGTTTTAGAGCAAGAGCTCGGCCAATGGCAACTCTTTGTTTTTCTCCGCCGGAAAGCTGATCAGGAAAATTATTCTGGCGATTCTCAAGCCCGATGATTCGCAAAATTTTTAGAGTGTCATCCTTGATTTTTTGATGAGGTAGATTAGCCACCTCCATAGCAAAAGCGATATTTTCAAAAGCGGTGCGGAAGCTTAATAATTTAAAATCTTGAAATACAATGCCGATTTTTCTCCGGTAAAATGGTAAGAGTTTAGGTTTTATTTTAGCGATATCGATGCGATCGACAAAAATGTGGCCGGATGTTGGATATTCTTCGCCGATTAACAGTTTGACTAAAGTTGATTTGCCTGCGCCGGATCTTCCGACAATCGAAACAAATTCTCGGGGATTAACCCTGATGCTGATATCTTCAAGCGCGGAGCAATGGTTATAAATTTTGGAAACTTTTTCAAAAATAATCATAGGTTCATTTTTTCAAGTTTGCCTCAATGAGTTCATCCAAATCGCCGTCAAGCACCGTCTCTATGCGAGTTAATTCTAATTTTGTGCGGTGATCGCGGACTTGCTTATAGGGATGAAGCACATAGGTTCTAATTTGATTGCCCCATTCAGGCGAGATTTTTTCGCGAAAATTTTCAAGAGTTTCTAAATTTTTCTGTTCAAGAAGACTAGCAATTTTTCCCATTAGGATTTTCATAGCATGTTCTTTGTTTTGACCTTGAGAACGTTCTTTTTGGGAAGCTGCCGAAAGTCCCGTGGGCAGATGATTAATGCGGACTGCTGTTTCGCGGCGATTGACATTTTGTCCGCCAGCGCCGCTTGAACGATAGAGATCCATTTTTAGATCCTGGGGATTAATTTTAAAATTTGCAAAATCAATGTTTTCGATTTCCGGCAGGATTTCAACCAGCGCAAAAGAGGTATGCCTTAATGCTTGGGCTGAAAACGGAGAAATTCTAATCAAGCGATGGACGCCCGCCTCATTTTTCAAGATGCCGTAAGCATATTTGCCCTTGATTTTTAGAACCACATTTTTGATGCCGCCTTCTTCGGTTTCCGTGATGTCCACAAGCTTGGCTTCAAAACCTTTTCTTTCGGCATAGCGCTGATACATTCTTAAGAGCATTTTCGCCCAATCCTGTGCGTCTATTCCTCCGGCGCCGGAATGGATTAAAAGAAGGGTGTTCTTACTATCATACTTTTTTCCGAGATAAACTTCAAGTTCAAATTCCTGATAACTTTTTCTTAATTTTTCAAAATCTTTTTCTGCTTCTGTTAATAATTCTTGCTCTTCGCGGCTAATTTTGCTTCCTGCTTCAGATTCTGGGTTTTCAAGATCGCGGATTAATAAAAAAAGTTCGTCAGTTTCTTTAGCAAGATGTGACCATTTTTGCTTCTGGTCTTTTAAAAAATTGAGGCGCGCCTGGATTTGGCCGGCTCTTTTGAGATCGTTTTGCCAGATGTCTTTATTCTGGATTTCGATTTCAAGACCAGCAACTTCTTTGTGCATTTCCGGAAATTTAAGATAATCCATCGTTTGATGGATATCGTTTTTGAGAGCGATTAACTTTTCTTTAAGTTCTCGCGCTGAAATCATATTAAGCTATTTTAAAATGATAATTTCAAAATGGTAAAACCATATGGTAAGACCATTTTATAACAAAATTTTCAAAATTGCTAGTGAAAATTTGATTAAAAAAAGCTCTCGGTTTACCGAGAGCAAGTGTCGATGTTCAGATCGAGGATAATGTCATCATAAAATAGTATCATTGCCATAGGCGGGGCGACTGGTTTGGATAGGAATTGCTTCAAATTCTTTTGCCATTGTTTCAAGCGCTGCCGTTGCCAAATGTTTTGTTTCAAAGAAATCGACAATTTTGATAGCAGAATTATCGTCTTGGCCAAGCTCTTTTTTGACTAATTTATATACTCCTAATTCGCTTTTTGGAGCCTGGATGAAGATTTCAATACCCCATTCGAGATTGATTAGTCGTTTGTCGACATTATCGCTTGCCATAATGTATAGCCATTTTTTTTCTTTTGGAGCAGCGGATTTGTTGGTTTCTTTATCAATGGGAACAGCTTTGAATTCCGAAAGGAAAGAAAAAATACCTATAGTTAATGCGCCTAAAAAGATACCCATTCCATAACCTACATTTATGTTTTTAAAGATCGAAGAACATGCAAAACCGAGAGAAGAAGAAGCAAGAACTAATAAGATGATAATTGTCCCGCCTCTTTCCTCTCTTTCTTTTTGCTGGTCCTTTTCCATTGGTTTTCCTCCTTGTTTAGAGAACTATGCATATCTTATAATAAATTATCAAAAAGTCAAATTATTTTATAAATCAATGCAAAATAAAAAAAGCCGCCTCTCGGACTCGAACCGAGAACCTCTCGCTTACGAAGCGATTGCTCTACCATTAAAGCTAAGGCGGCAGGAAAAATCTAAGCTTGTCTATTTACAATATTCCTGTTAAAATTTAAAGAAAAGGAATGACAAGAAAGCCGATCATCGAAATTACTACAATGATAACAATTATTGCCCATAAAATGTCAACGGTTTTTTTCTTCATAAAATAATTTATAGCATAGTTTCAGGTAAAATAAAAGGACTATGAATTTTCGCAAGATTTTTAATTCTAAAATTACGCTGTGTGTTATATTATTGCTTTTAGGATATTTGGGATTTTGTTTGACAAAAGCAGTGATCGAAAAACAACAGATGGATGTCCGGCTTGCCAGCCTGAAAAAAGAGCTGGCTATCATGGAACAACAAAAAGCTGATAACGAAAAAATGAAGGATTATTTTGCCAGCGAGGAATTTCTCCAAAAAGAAGCGCGCCGGCTGCTCAGTTACCAAAAACCAGGCGAAGAAGTAGTCGCGGTAATTCCCAAAAAAGAAGGCACGACAACTCAAGCGATACAGGAATTAGACAATAAAGAACTTGGCAATAAAATAGTAGAGAAGAGCTCCAATTTTCAGAAGTGGCTGCAGTATTTTTTTAATAAACGCTGATTGACGCCATAAATAAGTCGCTGATCTGCGCTGAAAGTGCGGGATTAGTATAGTGGCAGTATGCAACCTTCCCAAGGTTGAGGCGCGGGTTCGATTCCCGTATCCCGCTCAACAGAGTTTACCCTGAAGTCAATGTACTTCAGGGCTCACTCGCTTACTATTGTGCGGGTTCCCTGCACCAGAGCAGAGCTCGATGCAGGACTAACCCTGCACTCTATGTAGTGCAGGGCGATTCCCGTATCCCGCTTAAAAATTGCAAGCAATTTTTAAGCGAGGCTCGCCCAAAGGCGGCCCGCTGTTAGTTTTTCTTGTTGAGTATAGCGAAACCTAGAAAAACTTACAACTATGGTCTATGCGCGCCAATTAAAGCTTAGGTGTTACTTGGTAACGAACATAAGCCCTTATTTTAGTTATCCACAGGAAGTGATTTATGTTTGGGCGCTTAATCTGTTATAATCTACTATATGTGTTATGGTGTCAATCCTTAACTTCATTAGCAGTTCAAATTGAATCTAAGAATGACCCTATGGGCAATTACTAAGCTTTGCAAATTAACAAATGTTTTTAGTTATAGATATGTTAAAATAAAACTAGAAACTTTTATGTAAAAATGCCAATTCAACACAATTCGCGCATGAGAGAGTGTGCGTGTAATCAACGCTCGCCGATTTTTCGTTTCGGTAAAAAATTTCAACAAAAGTGCTGTTTTTAACAGTGCTTTTCGTTTGCCTAAAAAAGAGGAATAAACTTAGCAGAAAGTAAAAGTTATGAGTAAACTATCTTTTAAGAATAGTTTTATATTATTGACGACCGCCGTTTTAGCGGTGAGCGTTTTTTTTGTCGCTAGTTTTGTTTCTGCCGGCTCTGCCCCAACTCTTAGCATCAACGATCCCGATAGCGCTCCCGCTCAAAATAAAACTATTACAGCAATTAGCGATGGAGCTTTAACAATGAGTAATATTATTGGTTTATCCTGCGATGGTTCGGATAGTTCGCTAATTTTTATAACTTACTCTAGCCAAACTTTCACATCAGAAGCTGATAATGGCATAAAAGTTTGTTATAGGGCAATTAATACCGTTGGCACGACATATGCTTTGTCTGACGCGATTGCAGGGATTGACACTACTGCGCCAACCAACCAGGACACTGTTTTTACGCCTTCCGTTTCTAAAATGGGCGGAGCTTCGGTCGCTGTTGTTTCATCTGATGATGAGACCAATGTAATCTGGTTTGCTCCGTCTGGCACGACCATTTTTGTTGCAGGCCCCACAATGACAACAGCCAGTGGGACAGCAACAAGTATTCTTGCGCCAGCTATAGAAGGAAATTACAGAATGTTTGTCATTGATGCTGCTGGAAATATTTCAAATCAATCAACAGCGATACTTACTGTAGACAACACTGCCCCAACCGCTGCAATTACATATTCCATCAATCACGCTGTAAAGTTCGGCAACTCGCTTACCATCACAGCTACATTTTCAGAACTAATAGCTGACGATCCTATTATGCAAATTGCGATCTCTGGAGCAAACACTCTTTCTGCAACCAATATGACCAAGACCGACTCTACTCACTATACATATATTGATACTGCCGGCGCAGGAGACGGCTCTGCAACAGTTGCTTTATCGGTTGGCACAGACATTGCGGGCAATGTCGTCACATCCGTTCCAATTTCCGGCGCAACATTTACTGTAGACAACACCTCTCCAGCAATTGATTCTCATTCTGACGTAACAGCCGAAGCAACGAGCAATGCTGGAGCATTGGTAAATTATACCACTCCTAATGCAGTTGATTTAGTTGACGGCATTTTCGTTGCTGATTGTATGCCAGCCCCTGGTTCTGTTTTTCCAATGGGAGATACGACAGTAACTTGCAATTCAATAGATGGTGCTGGCAACATAGCAATTCCAACAACCTTTAATATAACAGTCCAAGATACCACCAAACCAGTTATTGTTCTTGTGGGCGATACCACAGTAACCGTAGAGGCCAAAACTTCTTATATTGATGCCGGCGCCACTGCAAACGATAATTATGATGGCAATATTACTTTTGGCATAGTCACGGTTAATCCTGTTGATATCAATGCCGTCGGCGACCACACAATAACCTATAATGTGACCGATGCTCATGGAAATGCAGCTGACCAAGTAACCAGAACCGTTCATATTGTTGATACCACTAAGCCAATTTTGACATTGCCAGCAGACATCACGATAGGCACAGTTAATCATTCGGGGGTAGTTGTTACCTTTGCTGCGCCGACAGCTATTGATGCGGTTGATGGTTCGGTGATAGTTATTTGTAACCATAATTCTGGAGATAATTTTCCAATTGGAGAGACAACCGTAATTTGCAACGCCGTAGATACAGCTGGAAATGCGGCAACTGG
>Ga0315276_10001919_pt1 | contig 18815 bp, 18 predicted proteins | sample YL17G05_0_MG_FD_204542 | JGI IMG/M metagenome (GOLD analysis project Ga0315276, IMG submission 204542) | Sediment microbial communities from Yellowstone Lake, YNP, Wyoming, USA - YL17G05_0 | ecosystem: Environmental > Aquatic > Freshwater > Lake > Sediment | place: USA: Wyoming | collected... | reverse complement strand
CTTGTGTTCGCGTTCCCGTGGAGTATTCCACGGAGGGAGCCCCTCATTCAAAATTCAACGGACTTCAGCATAACCTCAGGAGAGATGGCGTATCCAGTGTTCTTGACCCATTTTTTCTCTGCGGGGGTTGTGAATCTTGTTACCGGTAACCGATATCCAGTAACGGGAACGATCAACTTTCTATTGTCCACATTAGTGTGTGCATTGATGTCTCTAGCTATTGTGATGTGGTTTGAGCCGAACATGGAGAAGGTGCGGAGTGCTATCCGGCGCAGCAAGGCGGGTGTTTGTATGGAAGTGCAGCCTTGAGCGATGTGTTCGACAAGCATACGCGTGATGCCCTGGTATCGTATCTGACAAGGATTTATGAGGGGGTCTTCACCAAAGAGGCCATCGTGGCCCATCTCGAGAATCACATCGGATTCGCTTTTGCGGAATACACGACACAGGTGATCCGTCCACGCCTGCACGAAGGCGCGCGCGTACTGGATATCGGCAGTGGCTTTGGCAGTTGTGTGTTGGCGGCGCGTAATGCGGGGCTGGAGGCATTCGGCGTTGAGATCGCGGAGTTCGAGGTGGACTTTGCCCGCCGGCGTTTGCGGCAAGTGCGGCCGCAGGATAATGCGGAGGAGGTCTACCTGTATGGCGATGCCCGTTCGCTATGCGTGCCGTCTGAATCTGTGGACGCGGTGACGTTCTGGAATGTCATCGAGCATATCGAGAACTGGGATTCAGTTATGGATGCCGCGGTCCGCTACCTCAAGCCCGGCGGTCTGGTATTCATCATTTGTCCCAATTACATGGCCTGGCGCGACGAAGCGCATTACCATGTGCCCTGGAAACCCGGGTTCCTCCTGCCACGCAAGAAGGCGGTGGCCTATTTGCGTTCGCTGGGACGCAACCCCGTCTATTTCGAGCACTCGATCTTTTATCGTAGCAACTGGGAAGTGTTGCGTAAGTTGCACGCGCTTCGCTTTGAGCCTTTGGAACTTGGCACGCTTGAGCCGCGCGGGCTTTCTCCCACGCATGCGGTTTCTATGTTGTGCCATCCCCTGAAATATACGCGCTTCTACAATCCATTTAAGCATTCGGTGGAACTTGCTGCGCGCAAACCTCTGGGGGATAGATAGTGGGCCGTCTTCTCGTTATCGTGCCGGACCGGATAAGTGACATTCTCGTTAAAGGGGAATATCAGCCAGGCTATTACAATCCCGGTGAGGTGTTCGACGAAGTGCATATCCTCACCACGACCGACGATCGTCCGCCGCTGGAACAGTTGCAGCGTACAGTCGGAGCTGCCAGGTTGTTTGTGCACAACCTCCCAGATGATCTGACGCTGGTCGGTCGCCGTCCGGAGTTTTTGACCGAGTATCGCCTTCGCAAGTGGGCCAAGGGAGGAGTTGAGATTGCTCGTCGTATCGGCCCGTCGCTGGTGCGTTGCCATGGCGCCGACTGGAATACCTACCTGGCCAGCCGCATCAAGGCTGAATTGGGAGTTCCCTATGTGGTTAGTTTGCATATCAATCCGGACGTCAACCCGGTACGGCGCTTTATCCGGTCGAACTTGAACCCGGCGGAAGCACGCCACAACCGTTTCTACGAACATATCGAAGCAACCGGCCTGAGAAATGCGGACCTGGTGATGCCGGTGTACAAGCCGATCGTTCCCTATTTGCAGCGATTGGGAGTGAGCCGGGTCGAGGTGTGCTACAACGTGCTCAATCGGCTGCATTTGCGCAAGAAAACGGATTACGCCCTGCATCGACCGGCGCGCGTCGTCTATGTCGGCCGGTTGTTCGACGAAAAAAATCCTGGAAATATTATTCGGGCCGTGGCGCGCCTGTCCGAAGCCGAATTGACCGTCGTGGGTGATGGCCCCATCCTCGGCGCCTTGCAGGACCTGACGAAACAATTGGATATCCAGGGGCGTGTGCGTTTTCTTCCGGCTGTGGCCAACGATGCCTTGTGCGAATTGCTGGCGGAGCAGGACATTTTCGCTGTGCATACCGAATATTGGGAAATCAGCAAGTCGGTGCTGGAGGCGCTGCTCACTGGCTTGCCGGTGGTCATCAATCGGCGCACGGGCGAGCCGGTGCCGGAATTGGAAGGCGATTTCGTCATGAAGGTGAATAATACTGAAGCGGAATATCTAACCGCATTGGAGCATCTGCTGCGCGACCACGAGGCGCGTGCTGCGCTGGGGCGCAGGGCCTTTGCCCATGCCCAAGCCCATTGGGCGCCTGAAATTACAGAAGCGAAATACGCATCAATCTATCGAAGGTTTCTTGGAGCAAGGGATTGAATATCGAGTCCCTGTTCCGTTGCCCGGTCTGTGGCGTTGGTGGACTGGCCGAGCGCTATGTCGCCGTGGTTTGCAACGCCTGCGGTGCCCACTTCCCCGAAGTCGGCGGGATTCTCCTGCTGGTCAAAAATCCGACCGAACACGATGCGGCCATTCGTGAAGCGCAGGCCGTTAACCCGGAGTGGTACCTTGCCGAGCAGCCGCCTGAGGAGGTCAGCCCCTGGCGCCATCATTTACGCAAAAGACGCCGCTATGTCGAACAGGTCTTGCGGCGCGAACTCATCAAGGGTGGAAGACAAAAGGCGGAGCGCGTGCTGGACCTGGGCTGCGGGGATGGCAACAATCTGCGCTGGCTGGCACCCTTTGCCGAGCGGCTTTACGGCAGCGACTACAATTTGGTTAGGCTCGCGCGCGCGCAGGCACGCGCGACCGGGGCCACGCTGTTCCTAGCCGACCTGTTGAATTACCCGGCATTCGACAACAGTTTCGACGCGATCTTTTTCAACCATGTCATCGAACACATTCCCGATGACGGGGCCGCGTTAGCCACGGTTCATCGCATTTTGAAGCCGGGCGGCTTGCTTGTTCTCGGCACTCCGAACGAGGGGGCATGGTGGTGGCAGCTTGCCTACCGCCGTGCGCCGAACATTCTAGCGACCACCGATCATGTCCACTTCTATACGGCGCGGACCATCGGCGAGAAAATGAAGGCTGCGGGTTTGTCTGTGTTCGAGGTCGAGCATCTGGGCTGGGGACCTCCCGATTGGCGCTTGGACGGCCGGTGGCGCCAGCACAAGATCGTCGACGATCTGTTCGAAATGTTCGGGCGGGCGTTGATTCCGTCACAGGCCTCATCTTTATACTTGATCGCAAGCAAGTAACAATGCTCAAACTCTTGGCAAATGCCGAACCGCAAATTCGCGGCCGCGTACTCTTCCTCATTTGCTCGTATGGCGGGCGCCAGGCTTTCTCGCTCGCGGCCAAGCTCCCTTTCCTCGGGCGTTTCGGCCGCTTGGCCGATCGTCTTACGGCATATTCCTTGCGCCAATTCATTGGCAATAATCGCGACTTCGCCGCAAACCCGCGGAGTCTTGAATATCAGCTTGGCCTGGTCAGGGATGTGCTGGCCTTGGGTAACGTGGACGAGGCTACCTGTTTTATTGACCCCGCTTTTTCCGATCAGTCGATGCACTCCCGGTTCGCATCCTTGGGGAAAGTTGAGACCCGCGATCCTGGAAGCGTTTCCGCCCACGATTTGCAAGACTTCGATACCGCTATTGTTGTCTATTCCGATGCCTTAGGTTTGGGAAGGTCAGGCATGGAGGCATGCTTGTTGAGGCGCGCACGGGTTCCTCCGATATTCGTAAATGGCCGGCGGCGAATCATGCGCCTCGATTCTGCGGCTCGACGTGCGCTCGCTTGGCGCAGACTATTGGCGACTTCTCGGCTCACGGAGTTGTGCCTGAGCCTGTTCATTATTCCGCTGGCAATGTTCTGGGCCGCACAGGATGCCCTGCGTGGCAAGTCGTGATGCGATGAAGAATGTGATGGATCAGGAAAGCGACGATATCAAAAAGACCATTCGCGATTGGTGGGCGAGTGCGCCGATGACGTACGCGGAATCGCACGGGAATGTGGAATACCGTCTCCCGGATGGAACCATGGAGCGGGTAGAACTCGGCTCCAAGCGGTTTTATGAGCTGGCCGATTCCGTATTGTATCGTTGGAATGAACCGCTTCATACCAAAGACGGCAAGTTTGGCCGTATTTTCGATTATGCGCGCTACCGGGATAAGCGAGTTTTGGAAATTGGTTGCGGAATGGGTTGCATGGCAAGCAACTGGGCCAGCCAAGGCGCGAATGTGACCGCGATTGACTTGAACCCGGTTGCGGTTGCACAGACGACTCAACGCTTTAAGGTGTTTGGTTTGCAGGGTCAAATACGTGAGGTCGATGCGGAGTCGTTGCCCTTTCCAGATGAAAGTTTCGACTTCGTGTACTCGTGGGGTGTCATTCATCACACGCCCGGTATTCGCAAAGCCATCCGGGATATCTACCGGGTTTTGCGACCAGGCGGGCGGGTCGGCTTGATGCTCTATAACCGTGAGTCGATTCTCTATCGGTATTTCGTACAATACCAAGAAGGCTTGGTGAACATGGAACGCCTTTTTCTGGATGAGTTGGCTTTGGCGAGCCGTTACGGCGATGGTGGACGCGAAGAAGGGAATCCTCATACCTGGCCGGTGACGAAGGAGGAGGTGCTGCGGGATTTGATCCCGATGTTTGCACAGCCCGAGATCAAGACCCTGGGTACCGACGTGCCGGAGGCGCTCAATACCTGGTTCCCCCGTCTCGGTCAGCGATTGCCGCTGAGCTGGCGCAAGGCCCTGGCGCGCCGGCTGGGCTGGAGTCTGTGGATTACTGCGGAAAAGCCGGAAGCATGAACATTATTCCTAGACTTCAACACCTTGCTTCCAGGTTTTTTTCTGGCAGCGGCAGGCAGCAAGGATCGCAGCAGCTTGCTCGCCTCGATGCCTACAAACAGGCGGCGCGCCGCGCGGGCATCGACCGGCTGTATCTGTTTCTTTCCTTCGATTGCGACACCGATCTGGATGCCGATGCGGCGGAAGAGCTGCACTGTTTTCTGACTTCGCGCGGGATCAAGGCCACCTATGCCGTGCCAGGCGCGCAGTTGGAAAAAGCTGCGGGTATCTATGGCCACCTGGCAACAGGCGGGGCAGAGTTCATGAACCATGGCGGGTTGCCGCATGCCGAGTGGCGTGAGGACCGCTGGGTCGGTCGCACCTTTTACGACAGCATGACTGCCGAGGCGGTCGCCGTCGATATCCGGCGGGGACACGAGATTGTCACGGCGGTGACCGGTGTGGTGCCAACAGGGTTTCGAGCCCCGCATTTCGGGTGTTTCCAGAAGCCGGAGCAGGTTGCCCTTATGCATCGCACCGCGGCCGAGCTGGGCTATGGCTATTGCTCGACTACGCTGCCGGCGATGGGGCTGGCCAAGGGGCCGGCCTACCTCTCCCAGGGCATCGTCGAATTTCCTTGCTTCGGGTCGGTGCGGAATCCGGAAACGATCCTCGACTCGTGGACCTATCTCACGGATCGTGTGAACTACGCGTTGGGCGACGATTACTATCGTTTGCTAGAGGAAACGGTGAGCACTATGCTGGAGCACCGAATGCCGGGGGTCCTCACCTGGTATGCAGATCCAGCCCATGTGCTTGATCAGGCGCCGTTTATGCGGGCGATCGAGTTGATGGCAAAGAAAGAAGTGACCTCGGTAACGGGCGATCAATTGTTGGATATTGTGAGCCCTGCGGTTCGGATGCAATAAGGTGACTTGGCGCTTGGGTCTACCAGACTTTTCAAAATAAGGAATGGGTATGCTTTCTAAACTCATCAACTTGTTACGTGGCCGTCAGAACAGTGGCGATTCAGTTTCTAATGACGATCGCCTGACGACGATGCGCTATGAGTTGGACTATCTTCAATTGGAAGTCAGTCGTCTTCGCTCGCTTGTGCGGTATATGGCGGGAGCGTCGATGAACGACTTCCCCATTACCAAGCAAACGAAAGATAGTTTCAGCTTTCAGTGGTCGGATTGTCCTGATGGGAATTGGATTGAAACCAGGCCGGAACTCAAAGAGCGAGAGCCGAAACTTGTGTGCCAATATACGGGGCTTTCACGCGATTGGTTTGAGGGAAAGTCCATATTGGACGCCGGATGCGGTTCGGGGCGTTTTTCGTGGGCTATGGCATCGATGGGGGCCAAGGTGACCGCTCTTGATCAATCTAAGAGTGGTGTCGAGCATACAAAAAATGCCTGTGCGTCATTCGGTGACAGGGTAACTGTTTTGCAGCATGATCTGACGAAGCCGCTCGACTTGAATCGGGGGTTCGACTTGGTGTGGTCGTTTGGCGTGCTTCATCACACCGGTGATACCTATCGCGCGTTTCAAAGCATCGCGAAGCTGGTGTCCCCTGGAGGGTTCATTTTTCTCATGCTCTACGGCGAGCCCGAGGGCAAGGACCCGGGGGAGTATGTCTACTATGCGGAAGTCGAGCGGCTGCGTCGCCGGACATCCGCCATGTCGTTCTCTGACCGATATCGTTATCTGAGCGAGCTGAAAGGAGATGAAGTGGGCGGTTGGTTTGATGCGGTGTCTCCGCCGATTAACGATACCTACTCCTGGTATGAGATCGCCATGTGGTTCCAGCAGGCAGGATTTGTGGATCTTAAGCGCACAATGGAACATAGCAACCATTTCGTGATTGCTCGACGTGGCGGAGAAACCCCGAAGCTCACTTGATGTGTGGCATTACCGGTTGGTTTAACCTCAACGTTTCCACCCTTGATCGGCAACCTCTCCTGCAGCGGATGTGCGCCGCTATTGCTCATCGTGGGCCTGACGATCAAGGGTTCTTCTTCGACGAGTGTGTCGGGCTTGGCTTTCAGCGCTTAAGTATCGTGGATCTGGAAGGTGGGCACCAGCCGATGGCGAGCAATGATGGTGCGATTCAGGTTGTGTTCAACGGAGAGATATTCAACTATGTGGCGCTTCGACATGAACTGAAGCAGTCCGGACTCCGCTTCAAAACTGCTTCGGATACGGAGGTGTTGCTTCGGCTGTATGAGCGCGATGGACTTCGCGCGTTTGAGCGGATGAACGGCATGTTTGCCGTGGCGATATGGGATCGCCGTAAGGGACTGTTTCATCTTGTGCGTGATCGCCTGGGAGTGAAGCCGCTCTATTACGCGAGAGTCGGCGAGTCGCTGATTTTCGGTTCCGAGATCAAGGCTATTCTGGCTAGTGGCAGGATTCAGAGAGCTGTTAATGAGCACGCTCTGTGGGATTACCTCACATTCAGATATGTGCCTGCGCCGGAGACGATCTGGCAGGGGGTGATGAAGCTCCCACCGGCACATAGCCTGACCCTGCGCGTGGATGGAAGTGAGAATGCAAAGCCATATCGGTGGTGGAGCGTTCCCATGCACATGTTGGCAGCAGAAAAGAGCGATCCGGAATACGAGGCGGAGTTTCAGGCGCTGTTTGAGGATGCGGTGGGGCTGCGAATGCGGGCTGATGTTCCGGTCGGGATTACGCTGAGCGGTGGCCTGGACTCCAGCGCAGTGGTTGCTGCAGCCAAGCTGACCGCCGGCGATTTGAAAACGTTTTCAGTCGCGTTTGCAGACTCGCCGGAGATCGATGAACTGCCGTACGCACGGGAGGTGGCTCGGGAGTTTGGAACCGACCATCATGAAGTGGTCATCGGTCAACAGGAGTTCATGGATTTCTTGCCTGACTTTGTCTGGCATACGGACGAGCCGCTTGCAGATCTTGCGTCGGTGCCGCTGTACTATGTTTCTCGCCTGGCAAGGGAACATGTGAAGGTGGTGTTGTCCGGTGAAGGAGCCGACGAGATACTGGCGGGGTACAGTTTCGATAACTGGGCGCGGCGATGGGACGAAGTTGCCGACGCAAATGCGAACATGCCATGGTGGTCTAAGGGCATAGGCGGTCAATGTGCCGCGCGTGTGTCTCCCGAATTCGCCCGACGGCGCGATCTGGCCGCGACCCTGTGCGATCAGCGCAAGGTTCCGGAGCCGATCACCATGACCAACTATTGGTCGTCTGCGGACAAGAAGCGGCTTCTTGTCCGCGAGCACGACTGGCCTGATAGTATGGATAGAATTCGTTCGCAATTATCGGAGGCGGGTGAGCAGCATCCGTTAAATCAGGTTCTGCACGTGTACTGCCAGGATTGGTTGGTGGAAGACCTGTTGATGAAGGCCGACAAGATGTCCATGGCCAACTCCTTGGAACTGCGAACTCCATTTCTGGATTATCGGCTTGTAGAGTGGGCTGCGGCATTGCCAGCGCGGTTGAAGGCCGGCAGGACCAAGAACGGGCTGTATCGCACAAAGGAAATTCTGCGCCGTTATGCTGCCACTCGGCTTCCACCCTCCATCGTTAATCGTCCCAAGCAGGGATTCCCTGTGCCTGTGTATGGATGGCTTTCCGGAGCGCTTGCATCGTGGGCAACCGATACTCTGCTGTCGCGTCAATCGCATGCGAGGGCATGGTTGAATCCATCCGCGTTGAGCGAGGTGGTATCTGCGGGAATTTCAGCGACAGCCGGCACGATGGAGAAACACCGTCTGTGGAACCTCCTGATTCTGGAAATATGGATGCAGAAATGGCTTCCGTAAAGGGCAGAATCCTTGCCTTGGCCTGGATGATGCCCCCGCTGGTATTTCCTCGGTCGCTGCAGGTGTCGCGAACGCTCAAGACATTGAAGCAATACGGTTGGAGTACAACCGTGATCACGATTCTTCCAGGGGCTGAACCGTTTGGGACGCTGGATCAGCCATTGGCTGATTTGTATGCCGGTTGTTACAGGCAAATCGATGTAGAACCACGTGAGGATATCTGTCCTAGTTCTTGGTGGTTGCGTGCGTGGCGAAAGGCATTCCCTCCTCAGGATGTAAAAGTTGACAACTGGATTCGACGTGCCGGTGCCGCGTTGCGAAAGGAACTCAAGTCAGAAAAATATGATGTGTTGGTGACGTTTGCTCAACCTTGGGTTGATCATCTGGCAGGGCTTGAGGTTAAACGCCGGCAACCATCTTTGCCTTGGGTGGTTCACTTCAGCGATCCGTGGGTCGATAGTCCCTATGCCCAGTTTTCGAGTGACAAACAGAAAAGCCAGGCTTGCAGGCAAGAGCGACGCATCATCGAAGTTGCCGATGCAGTCGTGTTTGTCAATCGATATACGGCGGATCTCGTCATGAAAAAGTATCCGGGCCCTTGGCGATCAAAAGTACATCTTGTTCCGCATGGCTATGACAACGATCTGTTGAAAGCGGTAGTCGAAACCCGCCCTCAGAAAGGAATTATGCGGATAGTCCATACAGGAACTTTCTATGGACAACGCAACCCGGGACTGATCCTGAGTTCCATAGTAGAACTGGTTAAAGATCCTGAAACGCGATCTCGCCTGAGGGTTGAGTTTGTTGGCAATGTTGACGATCAGTTTCCATTACTCGCACGCAACCTGGGGCTTGATGGTGTGGTGGCATTTAGTAGAAGGGCAGGATATCTGGAGAGTCTTTCCTTGGCGAGTCGAGCGGACCTGCTATTGCTGATAGACGCTCCGGCTGAACGGAATGTGTTTCTGCCAAGCAAGATTGTTGACTATTTCATGCTGCGGAAGCCGATTCTTGGTATTACCCCTTTATCCGGCGCATCAGCCGATGTCTTGAGGAAACTTGGATGCCCAGTGGTGCAACCGGATGATTCAGCGGCCATAGTAAAGGCGCTACGAATAGTTTTTGAGCGGTGGTTGGCAGGACAGGGAGCGGCGAGTTTGCCGGATCCAGCCGACACAGTCGCGTTTGATATTCAACAGACCACGCGTGAGTTTGAGCGAGCGATAGAAATGGCTATTCACAAAGGCGGCAAATCCATATGAAAGCGCGCGTACGTTGGACGCCTTCGGAAGATGCTGCTGCGAGCTTGGTGCGCGAGGGTGTTCCTCCCTCGCGCATTGAACAGGTCGGTAGTGTATTGAATGATTCATATCACTCGTTGGCTGAGCCAATGGCCAAGGCCGGATTGCCAGAGAGACTTGGTTCGGCAAGGGGCCAGTATGCCGTTATTACTTTGCGCCGCCCAGTAAATGTTGATGGTTTCGCATCCTTGTCTCTAGCGGTTGCACAACTCGTCAAGCTTGCCAAGACCATAGCAGTTGTTTTTCCCGTGCACCCGCGAACCAAGAAACAACCTTGTGCGGTTCTCCTATGGGAAGGAAAGGCAGCTTTGCGAATCGTGGAGAGCCTGCAGCCTCGCTCGGACAATATTTCAGGAAGAGTCTTGCCTAAATGCTGAACGCTGAGAATCATAATTCCGGGGACATCGTTTCGCGGGCCGGCTGCTTCATGTCCCAATTTGGCTCATCCTTCACTGTGATCCTAAAAGATTTGGTTAGTCAGGATCAGGCCGTAGCGCTGATAGCCCTGCCAAACGTCGAGAGCATTATCCTTGAGTCTCCCGACGAATCGATGGCTCGTCGCTACCCAGGGCGCATAGGGTGGTATGACATCGGCAAATCAAAATTCATTTTCCCATTGCGGATGGGCAAGGAACTGGTTCATATCGGATTTTTCTCAACTCTAGGTTTTCGTGCCACCTATAGGGCATGGGTGGGAGGGATGAGGGTCCTTCATGTTCTTGATCCAATCGAGGGGCATAGTCAGTATCGGATGTTGGGGATGGTTGCTCGGACGTTCCTGTCGAACATTCTTTTTCGCTTGGGGCAAACGAGAGCGGCTCCAATTATTGAATACCTCCGGCATCTTCTACTAAGCCGAAGAATATCCCGACTAAACACGCTAAAGTTAGGTGAGTACATATTCGTACCAAAACGGGTTGCATTAGTTTCCGGTTCTCTTGGGCCAGGGGGATCAGAACGGCAGGTCTTAAACACGCTTCTTGGACTTAAAGACCGGGGATTCAGTGATGTTGTTCTGTTACACGAGAAACCGATGCAGCCCCCGCACGATTTTTTCCTGCCGCAACTTGGAACATCCGGGGTAGCTTGTCATCAATTGTTGGATATCGAGACAGGGGATTATCGCGAGTGGAGATCGTTGAAGTTAGGAGAACTCAGAAAGCTACTGAGGACTCTCGGAATATCTGAGGGGCTGGTGTTGTCCTATCTGGTCAAATTTTGTCAGGAACGCCCTGAGGTTGTGCATACCTGGCTGGATGCTGTAAACGTCACAGCAGGTTTGGCAGCTGCAATCGTTGGTGTTCCTCGAGTAGTTATTGGGTGCAGAAGTCTGGCCCCCCACCATTTTTCTTTTTACCAACCGTATATGAAACCGATCTACCGTTTTCTTGCCAAATTTCCGAATGTGATAATTCTGAACAATTCGAAGGCCGGGGCCGATGATTATGAAGCTTGGCTTGGATTGTCCCGGGGGACAATCCGGGTTCTCCGCAACGGTTTTGATTTCAAGGGCGTCTCAACGTGTGAAGGTGTTGGGCCGAAGAAATGGGACTACCTCCGTCAATTTGGTATTCCGCCCAATGTCCAAATAGTGGGAACAGTCATGCGTCTTTCGGAGGAGAAAAACCCCTTTCTTTGGATCCAGATGGCCGAACTGGTCTGCAGTCAACACGAAAAAGTGTACTTTCTTATTGTGGGGGATGGCCCTTTTCGAGGCGTATTGGAAGAAGAGGTAGCACGGATAGGACTAACCTCAAGAGTATTATTCTTAGGTCAGAGGGAAGATGTCTACCAGTTATTGGCTTTGATGGACATCTTTGTCCTGACATCGAGAGTCGAGGGACTTCCCAATGTGATCATCGAGGCGCAGTCGCTCGGAATTCCTGTAGTCGCCACAGCAGTTGGAGGTGTGGAAGAGACGTTTGAGAATGGGGTAACAGGTTTTTCCGTTAGCGAACATATTCCGAGTAAGGTTGCAGAGAAGGTATTGATGCTATTGACGGAAAAAGATGTCGTGAAAGGAATACGCGACCGTGCACCCGATATGATACGCAAGCGGTTTTCAATAGACCGGATGATTAGCGAAACAATAGATGCTTATGGGTTAAATGACACCTTGAGTTCTAATTGCAAATGCAACACTTCAAGCCCTGAAGGGTTACGGTGTTGCCATGCCAAAGAGATTCTATAGACACATGAGTGCCGAAGAACGTGAAACCATGAGCTTGGGGCGAGCCCCTAGCACCGTGAGCCGCGAGCCTGCCCGCAATACGGCAAGGGGCCATCCCTATCGTGCCTGCACGGTACAGACGCTGGCGGCAGCCCGGCGCGTCAACCACGCAAACTCGTGGATCCGTGGCTGTGGCGGTACGTCCTGACACACCTGGCCCTGGTCCCGCCCGCGACGTATCGGGCCCAGATCACAGTCAGAAGTTCTCCTTTGGAAGTGTCCCCTTGACGGGGAAGCGTACGACACCTCTCGGCGGAGACCATCTATGCGGCGATGTATGTGTTGCCACGCGGAGCCCTGTGGAGCGAACTGCTGGCTGCGCTGCGTCAGGCGCGCAAAGCGCGCAGGCCTCGGTCGCGGGGGGCGGATCGACGGGGCCAGATCCCCAATATGACGTCGATTGCCGAGCGCCCTGCAGACGTGGCCACCCGCACCGTACCCGGCCACTGGGAAGGCGACCTCATCAAGGGGGTCCGCAATGGCTCGACCGTCGGCACGCTGATGGAGCAGACGACGCGCTTGGTTCTCCTGGCACGGCTTGAGGGGACGGATGCGAGGAGTGCCTGCCACGGGTTCACGACAAAGCTCCGGGACGTGCCCTCCCCGCTACGGAAAACACTGTCCTATGATCGGGGCAAAGAAATGGCCGAGCACGAGCGTCTGGCCGAGCGGCTCATGATCCGGGTGTTCTTTGCCGATCCGTACAGCCCCTGGCAATGTGGCACCAACGAGAACACCAATGGGCTGTTGCGCCAGTACCTCCCCAAAGGGACCGACTTGTTGGGCTACACCCAGCGCGAGTTGAACGCCATCGCCCATCGCCTGAACACCCGACCGAGAACATGTCTCAATTGGGCCACGCCACGGGAGGTCTTTACGCAACTGCGTCATCATTCACCCGTTGCACTTGGAACTTGAAACCGCCGTGACTTTGGATGAACTTTGAAACTCCTCATTTTTATCCACTCCCTGAGCAGCGGAGGTGCCGAGCGCGTCACAGCCAACCTCGCCAACCACTGGGCGGTCAAGGGATGGAAAATCACGGTCGTCACCCTGGCGCCGCTCAGCCTCGATTTCTACGAGCTGCACCCGGCGGTCAAGCGCATCGCGTTGGAATTGGCTGGTGACAGTGATAATGCACTGGCTGGGCTGGCGCAGAACCTGCGTCGGGTGCTCGCCCTACGTCGGGTGCTGCGCCAGATTCAACCCGATATTGCCCTAGGGATGATGACCGGGGCCAACGTGCTGCTGGCCCTGGCGGCGTGGAGCTTATCCACAGTTCGCACAATCGGCTCCGAGCGCGTACATCCCCCACAGAACCCCTTGGGTACTTTATGGGCGGGGCTACGCCGTTGCACTTATGGTCGATTGGACGCAGTGACGGCGCTCACCGGCGAGAGCGCCGATTGGCTGAAAGCCCGTACCAGTGCCCAGCGAGTACCGGTGATACCCAATGCAGCCGCTTGGCCCTTACCTTCACATGCGCCCCGAATGAGTCCGGATTTGCTCTGCTCATCAGGGCGACATCTGTTGCTGGCCGTTGGACGCCTAGATATGCAAAAGGGCTTCAATTGGCTGATCGAGTCTTTCTCCGTGCTGGCGAAAAAGTACTCAACCTGGGATCTTGTAATTCTGGGCGAAGGTCCCCTGCGCGCAATACTTGAGGGCCAAGTGCGAGCTGCAGAGCTGGAGAAGCGTGTCTTTCTCCCAGGCCGTGCGGGCAATATGGGGGAGTGGTACGAACGCGCTGATCTTTATGTGATGAGTTCACGCTTCGAAGGATTTCCGAATACCTTGGTCGAAGCCATGGCTTACGGTCTGCCGGCAGTCAGTTTTGATTGTGACACCGGCCCGCGCGACATCATCCGTCACGAAGTGGACGGCTTGCTGGTGCTGCCGGGTGACGTGGTCACCCTGACTGCGGCGTTAGATCGGTTGATGGGCGATGCCGCTCTGCGGAAGCAGTTTGCCGAGCGGGCAGTGGAGGTAAGGGAGCGGTTTTCCAAGGAGCGGATTGCCGGTATGTGGGAAGAATTATTTGAGGAGATTCATTAATGATGGGTTATGCAACTGAAGTCTCGCAGGGCAAGCGATTCGAATTCGGCAAGAATTGGAGCCAGTTTTTCACAATGCTTGACGATGAGCGAATTGCGAGAGCCGAACGATCGCCTCAATCGATACTTGTGGTCAAGGATCTCGCAGGGAAGACGTTTCTTGATATTGGATCCGGGAGCGGGCAGTTTTCGCTCGCTGCTAGGCGAGCGGGGGCACAGGTCTATTCTTTTTGACTTCGACCCACTCTCAGTGAGATGTGCAGATGAACTCCAAACGGCGATACTTTCCAGGTGACAGTGATTGGATCATTGTCGAAGGATCTGTATTGGATGAGGCCTTCTTGAAGCCACTAGGCACATTCAACGTCGTGTACTCATGGGGAGTGCTCCATCACACTGGGGCGATGTGGCAGGCTTTGGAGCATGTCTCTCGCGCCGTGGGTGAACAGGAAAAGCTCTTTATCGCGATATACAATGAGCAAGAGAGGGAAAATCGACGTTGGCTTTTCGTCAAACGACTGTATAACCGTCTTCTAGGATGGGCCAGATTCTTGGTACTTGGCCCAGCAATGCTTCGTCCCCTCTGTGCCAATATTAGTGAGACACTTTGCATCTCTTCAATTAGAGTAGCGGGCGGAGAGGAGCATCCATCATGAATACTGACAAAAAGCACGCCAGTCGAGGACTCGGAGGAGCCCAGCGGGCGGGGCCGGGTGCATGGAAAGAGTAAAGAACAGTGCGAACTGTGGCTGCTCGTTTTCTAACCTGGCTCGCATGGCCTATCGGTTGGTGTGTCTATGTCCTGGATCGCCAGCGAATCAGGGCAAATGACGCACGCTGATAACGTTCTTGGCGGCCGATAACAAGCTCGGGTTTAACAGAAATGAACATTGCTCTTCAGCGTGGCCTGAATTGGTGGAACGTATGGCAGGGACAATCAGCAAACCGGCGTATCTTTGCGGCCATGCTCACCGTGGGTGGCTTTACCGTTCTGGTCAAGCTCACTGCCGTCGTCAAAGACGTGATTGTAGCGTATCAGTTTGGCGCGGATGATGTCCTAGACACATTTCTTATTGCCATGGTTTTGCCACAATTTGCCATCACGTTGATAGCGGGATCGTTCAATGCAGCGCTGATCCCTGCTTATATCCAGGTGCGGGAACAAGAGGGGCAGAACGCAGCCCAGTGTGTTTTGTCGAGTATCATGGTTGTGAGTGTCGGTCTCCTGGTAGCCCTCTCAGTCGTCTTGGCCATCAGCGCTCCGTACATCCTTCCACTGGTGGCATCTGGATTCTCCGCCGAAAAGTTGGCGCTGACGCAGTCGCTATATTATGTGGTGCTCTCCACGTTGGTCTTGAACGGATTAGCCACAACCTGGGGCGGGATACTAAATGTAGAAAACCGTTTTGCCTTCGTGGCCGTGGTTCCCATGGCCACCTCAATCATTACGGCACTTCTAGTGGTTGTTATGGCCCAAGAATGGGGCGGCTACACCCTTGCAGTTGGGGTAGTCGGCGGAGCGTTGGTTGAAACGGGCTTGATCGGCTGGAGATTGACAAGGCAAGGTATTTCATTGATTCCGCGTTGGTGCGGAATGTTTCCAGCTGTCAAGAGCGTATTGGCACAATACGCTCCATCGGTGGCTGCTGCCTTCTTGATGGGAAGCATAACCGTGGTGAGTCAATCCATGGCAGCCACGCTTCCCCCCGGAACTGTAGCGGTATTGAGCTATGGGAACAAGCTCACCAATCTGATTCTCGGGATCGGAGCGACTGCCGTCAGCATGGCGGTCCTTCCTCATTTCTCTCGTATGGTCACTGCCACAGATTGGCAAGAGTTGCGTCATACGCTCAGTACGTACACGAGGCTTCTTCTCATAATCCTTATTCCCCTGACGACTGTATTGATCTACTTTTCCGAGCCCTTGATGGCCATGTTTTTTCAACGCGGCGCCTTCACTGAAGCAGATACGCACTTAGCGGGTCAGGTGCAGGTATTCTGTTTATTGCAAATCCCAGTGTATATAGTGGGCAGGCTTTTCGTGGGACTTATCTCTGCCTTGAAGACAAACCAATTGATGATGTGGGGCAATATAATAAACCTATGTGTTTGCATCGTATTGAATTATGCCTTGATGCAGTGGCTTGGAGTGTTAGGCCTCGCATTGGCTGCTAGTCTGCTATATGCCGTGTCGTGCTGTTTTCTCTCGTTTGTCTCATTGAGACTGATCAACAGGTTGATCTCATCGATCGGTATGTCAGCCGGCGTGATACTCGGAGGTAAAGCGTAATTTACGATGCGCTCTCGAAGAGGCATCAACTTGATTGGCTCAAACGTGGGTCTTCCTGGAATGATGCGCACTTGATGGGGATCGCTCAATAGGTTGGCCAAGCGGCAGAGGAATTTTTCGTGACTGTGCTCAAAGCCGTGGACCGGTGTACGACGTCATTGTCGCGCGATCTGTGCTCGAACATCTTTGCGATCCACTCAACGCACTTGAATCTATGGTTTCTTGCCTCAAGCTGGGTGGGAAGATGATCCATAGAATCGATCTGCGCGACCACGAAATGTGTACTCCGGATCATCATGAACTCACTTTCCTGAGATTTCAAAGCGGCTTCTACCGGTCCATGACGCAAAACTCAGGCAGATCGAACCGGGTTCTATTTCATTGCTATTGTGAGCGGCTGGAGCGGTTACGGGAGGCCAGATTCATTAATTATGTTGTTTCCATTACCCGACTTGCGGGAGTCGGTGACCTGATTCCTCATCAGTTGCCGGAGAAGATTGACGCCGGTACATGGCGCAGATCTGAACGATTCGTCGAAGATTATTGCCCACGTGTTGCTCAAGAGTTGTCTCAGGTGGCAAGCCGGGATCTCGCAGTCGCTGGTATCTTTCTTGTCGCGACACGTACGTGCCAGTGAAACGTTCGGACGATCCTAACCGACTATTCTTCTTAACCCGTTCGCTCAGCTATGGCGGCAGTGAGCGTCAGCTTGTTGCGTTAGCGAAAGGGTTGTGGAAACAGGGAGTGTTTGTCACCGTTGCCACTTTTTATGCGGGGGGACCGCTCGGGAGAGATCTTGAGTCGACCGGAGTGCCTGTCGAGTCGATTGGGAAACGTTCGAGATGGGATGTCCTGGGTTTCTTCTGGCGTTTGGTTCGGCTTGTGTTTCGGTCTCGACCAACTATTTTACACGGGTACCTCGCGACGGCGAACATTCTTACGGTTCTCCTTAAGCCATTCTGCCCTTCCGCAAAAATCGTCTGGGGGCTGCGCGCATCTAACATGGAACTAGAACGGTATGGGCATGTCGATCAGATCCAGTCGTGGGTCGAGTGCAAGCTTTCCTGTTTTGCGGACTTGATCGTCGTTAACTCCCATGCCGGGTTCGACTTTGCCGCCCGGAAAGGCTTTCCGCAAGAGAAGATGGTGGTAATTCCGAACGGCATCGATGTCGATCGGTTTTCTCCCGACTCTTTAGCGCGGCAAAGGATACGTCAGGCCTGGGGCATACCGGAGGATATGCAGCTGATAGGCCTGGTTGGCAGGCTTGATCCGATGAAAGGGCATGACACGTTCATCAAGGCAGCAGCCCTTCTCAGCCGAGGGCGAGACAATATCAGATACATCTGTGTGGGAGATGGTTCAGATGCCTTCAAGCAGAAGTTAGTCGCATTGAGTAAGGAGATGGGTCTCGGTCATCGGTTGATATGGGTGAGCGCAGGTGATGATGTGGAAGCAATCTACAATGCTCTCGATCTCGTCACATCCTGTTCTTCCTATGGTGAGGGCTTCTCCAATGTGATTGGAGAAGTGATGGCCTGTGGAAGACCCTGTGTGGTGACGGATGTGGGAGATGCCAAGCGAATCGTTGGTGACACAGGGTATGTTGTGGCTCCCGGTAATCCTGCAGCGCTGGCGTCTGCCTGGCAGGAGGCTTTGGATGCTAGCGGTCCTGAGAAGACAAGGCGTAGTCAGATGGCTCGAAGACGTGTCGTTGAGCATTTTAGCCTGGATCGTCTCATCGAAGAAACCGCCCGTGTGTTAGAAACCGCGGTCAAGACGGGAGTACAACGGATGATATGAGTGTGATGGGATTCAGTAACAACAAGAAGAAGTTGGCGATTCGTGAGCGATTTGAGCGATGATTATACTCGGAGGCAGCATCAGCGTCTTGGCAAAGCCTTGCCGAGAGCGCCCCCGCTAGACCTTCCTGGTTACCAAGGCAAGCTCTGAATGATCCGAATCGTCCACGTGATTTCCGATCTCGACACCGGCGGTGCCGAAATGATGCTGGCCAAGCTGGTGGGAAGGATGGACCGCGATCGATTTTCCAGTAGCGTTATTTCCCTGACGGACAGAGGTCAGCTAAGCGAACAGATTGAATCGTCGGGAGTCGCAGTACACACCTTGGGGATGAAACGGGGGCGGCCTGATATTTTGGCGTTGCCTCGGTTGATCCGACTTTTTAAGACGCTTAACCCGACCATCGTACAGAGTTGGCTCTATCATGCCGATCTCTTGAGCACCTTGGCGGTGAAGTTCTCCGGTTCGCCTATCTTGGTCTGGAACGTGCGCTGTTCGGACATGGATTTGAAGCGGTATTCTCCCCTCACTCGATGGGTGCAACGAGTGCTTGCACATTGGTCCGCTACTCCCGCCGCCGTGATTGTGAATAGCGAAGCCGGGAAG
>Ga0315276_10001915_pt1 | contig 18825 bp, 16 predicted proteins | sample YL17G05_0_MG_FD_204542 | JGI IMG/M metagenome (GOLD analysis project Ga0315276, IMG submission 204542) | Sediment microbial communities from Yellowstone Lake, YNP, Wyoming, USA - YL17G05_0 | ecosystem: Environmental > Aquatic > Freshwater > Lake > Sediment | place: USA: Wyoming | collected... | reverse complement strand
CGCAGCTTCAGCCTGGCGGTGACGCTGAAGCGGCTGAAGCCGTTATGCACATCCTGACGGCGGGTGTTGCGGATCAGGCGGCGGCAATGCCGGCCCCGGAAAAGCAACCGCCATTCCTGCACGTCGAGGCGCTGCAGGCAGTCGACCAGGAAGCCGTTGGCGCCGAGTATCTCCCCTGCGTCCATCGGCAGGCGGGGCGGGTCGAGCTGCAGGCGGCCGGAATTTTTCCAGCCCAGTGCCCTGGCCGCCTCCTCTTTTGAGCTGGTTTCCAGCGCCCGGCTTTTCCAGGTGCCGTCAAAACTCCGGGAGAGCACGCCCGATTTTTTCATCAGGGAGAATTCGCGGCCGCCGCGGCTGTCCAGCGCGAACTGCATGGCCTGGCACTCCTCGTAAAGCTGCGCCTTGAACTTCTCCATGATGGTCGTATTCTACCAGAAAGTAGAAATCGGTGTAAGGCGGACGGCAGACGGCGTAGGGGGGAAAAAGAAAGAAAGTAATTGCGCTTTTTTTTTATGTCTTGCCTTACACCTTACGCCTCGGACCTTACGCCGAGTTTTATGCTATCCCCTATCCTATGGTATAATGATTATTCAATTCACGATTTCTGGAGGAAACATTGGACAACCAGGCACCTGAGATAAAGAAAGAGATAAGGCCCATCGTCCTGAAGAACGGCATTTTCGTCGTCGGGCACCCGCGCAGCGGCACCTCGCTGGCCTGCCAGCTGCTCAAGAGCGCCGGGGTCGACTTCCCATCCGATTTCGGCGGCGACGAGTACAATAAATCGGGATATTTCGAATTGGAGACGGGCAAGGAGCTGGAAAAAAAGCTGATCGACAAGGCCATGACCGAGGAGAACGTCGTCGAAATGAACAAGATCGTCGAGCGCCTGAACGGCACCCCGGGCTTGAGCGGGCTGAAGATCGTCCACGTGCCGGCGCTGTTCTTTTTCCGCCATATCGCAAAGGATAAAAAGCTGCGCGTGGTCTTTATTTTCCGCAATCCGGCCGACACCAGGTCCAGCATGTTCAAGCGCGGCATATCGCAGTTCAAGCTCAGCTGGTTCGACAACAACAACGCCCTGGTCGCCGCCCACGAAAACATCCCCAAGAGCATCGTCATCAGCTACGAATCGCTGATCGCCCGCCGCCCCGGGATCAAGAAGGCCTTCAAGAAGATCGGCTTCAACGTCGACATGAACGTGATCCGCAACGAAGAGCAGACCCAGAAGAACAGCCGCATCGTGCTCACCCGCGACGAGGAGAAGCTGTACGGGGTCCTGCGCAAACTGGAAAAAAACAGCTGCCGCTGAGCGCCAGCGGCGGCCAGGAGACGCGCATGGAAAAAAAAGAGGAAAAGATCGAAGTCAACGACCTCCACGCGAACCACGTCTACGCCAACCTGATCTCGTTCAACGTCAACCCCGAGGAGATTTGCCTGGGGCTGGGCATCCGCGACGTGAAGGAACCGACCAATGTCAACATCCACACCTACGCCCATTTGACCATCCCCCACTTCCTGCGCTTCGCCGACATGGTCAACAAGCAGGTGGACCTGCTGATCGAAAAAGGGGTCATCGCCCGCGAACCCGAGCAGTAGGCCGGGCGGCCGATCCCGGGGATAAAGGCGGGGCAGTGAATTCCGATAACCAGGCCAAGACGGGCTCCTTCCGGAGAAGGAAATGGCCCTGGATCCTGCTACTCGCTCTTCTGTGGGCGGCGCCCGCCCGGGCGCAATTCCGCGATGATTTCAACGGGCCGGCGGTCAAGACCGATCCCCGCGGCATCGGCGGCTGGTCCTTTTTTACCGGCGACGGCGAGGCGGTCATGGACTTCCGCCAGGGCGGCCCCGGTTTTGCCTCCATTTTTGTCGATGCCAGCCGCGACCGGCGCAACGTCTGGTGGGCCCTCATCGAACGCCGCGTCCTGCCGGGCTTGGACCTGGGACAATTGAAACGACCCGGCCGGGCGCTGCGCATCGAGGCACGCCTCAGGGTCAGCCAGGCGCCCAGGCGCGTGAACCTGCAGATCCTGACGCAGCGGACCACGGACTATGAAAGCAACCTGATGGAATTCGACATCGCCGTGCCCATGGAGTGGCAGACCATCAGCCTGACCGTGCCGCACCTGGACGCCGGCCCCGGCGATTCGCTCATCGCGCACCTGGCCCTCATGGACTGGGGATTCGGGAAATACCGCGTCGACCTGGATCACATCAAGGTCGACTTGGTGAACATCGCCGATGCCGGGCCGGACCGGGGCGATGCCGTGCCGTATCATCCCCCGCTCCCCGCTCCCGCTTCCTTTGCCATCCAAGCCCGGGTCGCGCAGGATGCGACGATCGATCTCGAGGACAAGGAGGCGACCCTCGGCGATTGGGTGGCCATGGAACGGACGGAAAAAATCGACCTGATCGCGGTCGGCCGGGGCCAGGCCGCCATCCTGCGCTGGGACCTCGCCGCCTGGAAGGGGAAAAAAGCGGCCGGCCAGGGCCTTTTAGAGCTGACCACCCGGACGCTGGAACGCAAGGCTGCGGACCTGAAGGATTTCGGGCTGGTGCGGGTGGCGGAGATCCTGGGCGGAGACCCGGGCTGGAGGCGAAAGACCGTCACGGCGGCGACTGTAAGCCGGGGCAGGGAGTGGAGCCGGATAGTGAATCCCCAGATGGTCATCGATGGTCCGCTCCGCCCCGGCGACGGCGGCAAGAGCTACTTTGTCATCTCCAGGCCGGTGCTGCAGCGCCTGCTGGACGGGAAAACGCTGGGTCTCGCCCTCCTGCCCCTGGGAGCCATTCATGCCTCATTCTACTCCGTGGAGAATCAAAAAGGAAAAGCGGCAGCCCGGCTGCTTTTCAACGCCGAATAGGTTACTGTCCCCTTTTCAGCCGCTCTTCCTCTTCAGGAAATAGGCGCTGACGATATATTCCGGGCTGTATGATTTCTTGGCCTGGCGCAGCCCCTCGAGGCCGAGGTCCTGCTCGCGGTTGATGTACTTGTATTTCGGGGCCAGGGTCTTGGCGGTTTCCCAGTTGATCATCTGGCCGATGCCCTTGATCTCCGGGTCGAATTTTTCGAAATGGACGTCGGCCATGTTGCCGTTCAACGCCGAGAAAATGGAAAAGGCGATGAGCTCTCCTCCAAGGCTGATCTTCACCCCCTGCAATTCCAGCTCGCCGAGATGGAGCAGCGCCCTCTTCAAGGCCGACGTTTCATGGCCGAAATCCAGTTCCACGCAGGTGCGCATCCGGCACCATTTCTCCGACAGCGCCAGGCAAGCGCCCAGGTCGGAGGCCTGCAGCGGCTGGGTGAGGTGACCGGGGTACAACGCCAGGAACTGGTTGACCAGGTTGCGCTTTTTATGCAACTTGTTGCCTTCCAGGGCGACCAGCTTCTGGCTGGAATAGATGTAGTCGCCGTTGTCCAAGTCGACCTCGACGCTGAAATAACGCTCCAGGCCGGGGCGGCGCTGAACGTATTCCGGGTCGACCAGGACGAAATCGCCGCTCTTGCCGCCCCGGCGCAGCCCGTCGGAGACGGCGACCAGCTCGCGGATGTCCAACGGCTTGCCCAGCGGCATGAGCATCAGGTCGTCATGGCCGTTGTAGAGCCAGAGGCGCTCCTCCTGGAGCAGCCAGCGGGTCTTGAAGATATCGCCCCACATGTAGAGGTTGGCGAAGTTGTAGTCGCAGAAGCAGACATCGGCGGCCAGCAGCAGCGGCAGGATGGCCTTCTTATCCTCCAGCGCGACCGGCGAAAAATTTTCCAGCTTCACTTCCAGCATGAGTCAGTCCTTTCCCCCCCCCAGCAGCATGGGGGTATATCCGGCCATGGCGGCGAACCCGAGCCGCTGATAGAAAGCGTCCGTCCCGGGCTCGGCGATCAGCCCGATCCAGCCGATGCGGCGCCCCCTCAAGAATCCGGTGATCTCGTTGATGATCCTGGCACCGAGCCCCAGGCCGCGGTATGCCGTGAGCACGGTGACATCCTGGATATAGGCGTCGCTGACGCCGTCGGAGATGGCGCGGCCCATGCCGATCATCTCGCCGCCGGCGAAGGCCCCGACAAAGCAGAAAGAGCCCGCGACCAGCTTGTCGATCCAGGAGTTGCGGTCTGGGGTTTCGTCGCTCTCTTTCCACCAGCCGGCTTGCTGATACAGTTTTTTTACGGAATCGCGGTCGGCCCGCTCGATGACTTTTATTTCGACTTCATCCGGATTCATCGGCGCTCATGGTGATCCAGCCGCAGGGATTTTAGCAGAGGGGCCGCTGCCTGTCAAGCCGGACGCTACAGGCGCTCGGCCCAGAACCAGGTGCCGAGGAAGGCCAGCCGGCCGATGGCGCCGAGGATATCCGGGTTGATGCGGAAGATGGTGTCGCCGCTGGCGTGATAATGCAAATGCGGGCCAGTGGAGTAAAGGGCGGCGCAGGGGATGCCCTGAAGGTAGAACGGCGCGAAATCGGAACTGCGCACTCCCACCCCCTTGAAAAAAGAGCTTCCCTCGATGATCTGGACGCTGGCGTCGGCCCGCTCGAAGTCCTCTTTCAGGGCCGCCGGCTCCTGGCTGAACTGGGCGTATGCCCGGTCGCCTTCGCCCTCCATGTCGAAATTGAACATGGCGCTGATCTTCTTTATGGGAGCGGGCAGGTGCTGGGCAAAATGGTTCGCTCCGAGCAAGCCCATTTCCTCGCCGCCGAAGAGGACGAATAAAATGGAGCGCCTGGGCCGGATGCGGGCCACGGAGAAGGCCCGGGCGAGTTCCATGACCACGGCGCTGCCGCTGGCGTTGTCGTCGGCCCCCGCGAACAGGATGCCCAGGTGACGTCCGCAGCCGTCCAGATGAGCGCCCAGGATGACGAACTCGTCCCGCAGGTGGGGATCGGAGCCCTGGAGATAGGCCACGACGTTGTAACCGATCCCTTCCGAGAAATGACGGGCTTCCACCAGGAAATCGATCCGGGCATCGCTGGCGAAGGTGATGGGCACGCCATAGGTCAGCAGGTCCTTTTTCAACTCCAGCGCTTTCACCTTCCTGGGCTCGAGGAGCAGGTCGGCCGCGGCTTCGCTGATCATGGCCGGCATGAAATTTTCCAGGTAATCGCCGTTGGGATTGGCCTGCACCTCGGGGTTGATATAGATCAGGCCCAGGGCGCCCCGTTCGCGGGCGGCGCTCATGCGCACGCGGTGTTCGTCATAATGCTGGAAACGCTTGTCGTCGGCGCCGGGGGTGCCGCGGAAACAGAGGACGAACTTGCCGCGGACGTCCACGCCGGCGTAATCATCGTATCCGAGCTCGGGGGCGCTGATGCCCCAGCCCGCGAAGACCACCGTCCCGGAAACGTGGCCCGGGGCGCTGAACAGCAGGGGCAGGAAATCCTTCCCCGCCTCCAGCTTGCTTTCCTTGCCGCCGACGGAAAACGACATCTCGGCCCTGCCCACCTGGGTATAGGGCGAAGAAAAAGGCTGGAGAACCCCCCCGGCGGGAGCTTCCAGGCCCCAGTCCTCGAATTTCACCGCCGCCCAGCGCGCCGCCGCCGCGTAGCCCGGGCTTCCGGAAAGCCTGCCTTCGAAGCGGTCGGCGGAAAGGGTCCGGCAATTTTCATAAGCGGCATGGCCGTCGATGGCGGCCAGCCCGCGGGCGAGTTTCGGCTCCAGCTGCGGAACGGCGCAAAAAACCGGCCAGGACAGCGCCGCGATGCCGGCCAGGAACGCTATTTTTTTCCTCATTGTTTCCTCCACGGTTTTTCCCGGAGCGGCGCCGGCGACGGGGCCGCAGGAAGAGTATACTCGCCCGGGGCCAAAGAAGTCAAAAGCAGGCGCGGGAGCGGGCCTGGCCATGACCGGCGCCCCTTGCGTAAACACGCTTTTTGCGGTATTATTGATTTTACGTTTTGGAGGTTAGCCCATGCCATTCAACCTGAAAGGAAGACATTTCCTGTCCATGAAGGACAACACGCCGGAGGAGATCGATTTCCTCCTGCAGCTCTCCATCAAACTGAAGCAGGACAAGTATTCCGGACTGCGGGGAAGGAATCTCGAGGGCAAGAACATCGCCCTGATCTTCGAAAAGCCGTCGACACGCACCCGCTGCGCCTTCGTGGTGGCCTGCGTCGACGAAGGCGCCCACCCCGAGTACCTGGGCAAGGACGACATCCAGCTGGGGAAAAAGGAGACCGTCAAGGATACGGCCAGGGTGCTGGGCCGCATGTTCGACGGCATCCAGTTCCGCGGCTTCAAGCACGAGACCGTGGAAGGGCTGGCGCAGCACGCCGGCGTCCCCGTCTGGAATGGCCTGACCGACCTCTACCACCCCACCCAGGTCCTGGCCGACTTCATGACCGTGCTGGAGGTCAAGGGCCGTCTCAAGGGCATCCGCTTCGCCTACGTCGGCGACGGCCGCAACAACATGGCCAATTCGCTGATGATCGGGGCGGCGAAAATGGGGATGGATTTCCGCATCGTGGCGCCGAAATCGCTCTTTCCGGCCAAGGAACTGGTCTCCGCATGCCGGGAGTTCGCCAAGGAAAGGAGCGCCGCCATCACCGTCACCGACGACATCGGCGCCGGCGTGAAGGGCGCGGACGTCATCTACACGGACGTATGGGCCTCCATGGGCGAAGAGGACCAGATCCCCGAGCGCATCACGCTGCTGAAAGCCTACCAGATCAACCGCGCCATGTTCGACAAGGCCGGCAACTCCGAATGCACGTTCCTGCACTGCCTGCCCGCGTTCCACAATACCGAGACCAAGCTGGCCAAGCAGTTCCCCGACATCTGCGAAGTCAGCGATGAAATATTCGAGAGCCGGCAATCCCAGGTCTTCAATGAAGCCGAAAACCGCGTCCATACCATCAAGGCCGTGATGGTGGCCACGCTGGGGAAGTAGCCGCGGCCGAGGCATGCGGGGAATGGAGAACGGCTCTTGCCAACGGAGGCGGTCATGATACTCTTCAAGGGCTGCCGGGTATATGCCCCGGAATGTCTGGGAGAGAAGGACGTCCTGGTCGCCGGCGGAAGCATAGTGGCCCTGGCGGACCGCTTGCAGCCGGCAACCGGTTGCGCGACGGAGATCGTTGAAGGGAAATCCCTGCGCCTGCTGCCGGGACTGATCGACTCCCACGTGCATATCGCCGGCGCCGGCGGCGAAGGCGGTCCGGCCACGCGCACTCCGGAAATGCACCTGCGCGACATGCTGGACGGCGGCATCACCACCGTCGTCGGCTGCCTGGGCACCGACGGGCTTACCCGCTCGGTCGCCTCCGTGCTGATGAAGGCCAAGGGACTGCGCCAGGAGGGAGTTTCGGCATGGATCTACACCGGCGCCTACCAGGTGCCCACCCCCTCCATCCTGGGTGATATCGGCAAGGACATCGCCATGATCGATGAGGTCATCGGCGTGGGCGAGATCGCCATCGCCGACCATCGTTCCTCCAGCCCCAGCCTTGACGAGTTGATCCGCCTGGCCAAGCTGGCGCGGGTCGGGGGCATGATCGGCGGCAAGGCCGGCATCGTCAACATCCACCTGGGCGATTCCCCGGGACCGTTCGCCATGCTTTACGGGGCGGTCGAGAAAAGCGAGTTGCAGTTCTCGCAGTTCCTGCCTACCCACTGCAACCGTTCCCGTTCCGTTTTCCAGGAAGCCCTGCGGTTCGGCAAAAAGGGGTTCGTCGACCTGACCTGCAGCTCGTTCCCGTATTATCCCGACGAAGAGATAAAGCCGGCGGCATGCCTCAGGGAACTGCTGGCGGCGGGAGTGCCACCGGCGCATGTCACGTTCTCTTCCGACGGCTGCGGGTCGCTGCCCGTCTTCGACGACAAAGGCAACCTGCTGCGCCTGGCCAGCGGCAAGCCCAAGGCCATTTTCACCGAACTCATTGACGCCGTGCGCCAGGAAAAAATACCGTTGGAAAAGGCCCTGCCGGTCGTCACGTCCAACGTCGCCGCCATCCTCAAGCTTGCCGGCAAGGGCCGGATCGCGGCCGGCATGGATGCCGACCTGCTGCTGTTGGACGAGGAGGACCGCATCCGCCACCTGCTGGCCGGCGGCCGCTGGCTGGTCAAGAACGGCGAGATCGTCCACCACGGCTATTTCGCCTAGGCGGACGCCCCCGGGCGGTTATTTCTTGAGCGGCAGCCCCGCCCCGCTGGGTTTGCGCAAGCGGATGATGTTCGCCTCGTCGCCGAAAACGCAGAGGCAATTCTTGCCCGCGCTTTTCCCGGCATACATCGCCCGGTCGGCCTTGGCGACCAGGTCCTGCCCTTCGGTCGCATCCTTGGGGAAAGAGGCGATGCCGATGGTCACGCCGATATTGCCGATGCCCTTGTGCTCAGGCGACTTGAATTCATGCAGGCTGATGGATTTCATGATCCGCCGGCCGACGGCCAGGGCCTCCCTTTCGGAAACTTCAGGCAGGATGACGGTGAACTCGTCGCCGCCATAGCGGGCGACGAAATCGAAACCGCGGATCTCGGCCGTCAGCAGGGCGGCGATCTTGATCAGCACCATGTCGCCCATCAGGTGGCCGTAGCGGTCATTGGTCTTCTTGAAATCGTCGATATCGATCATCAGCAGCGTCAGCGGCCGGTGGTAGCGGCACTGGCGGTCGATCTCCAGCTGCAGCACGTGGTTGAAGTGACGGTAGTTGCTGATCTTCGTCAACCCGTCGCTATTGGATAGGTCCTTGTAATATTCCCTTTCGCGGGCCATCTTGCGCAAGGAACAGGTTTCCAGCACGCGCGTGATGATCAGCATGACATGGTCGAATTTCAAGGGCTTGGTCAGGAAGTCCGTCGCCCCGGCCTTCATCGACTCCACCGCGTATTCGATCGAGGCGAACCCGGTCATGACCAGGAGGGGGACGTCCTTTCCCGAATCGCGGATCGATTTGACCAGGGCGATCCCGTCCATTTTCGGCATGACCAGGTCGGAGATGACCAGGTCGAAGTCGCTCTTGGCCATGGTCTCCAGGGCCGCGGCGGCGCTGTCCACTGCGGTGACCACGAAATCGTGAAACTCCAGGAAATCGCCCAGCGACCCGCGCACCGTTTCGTCGTCATCGACGATGAGAATCTTCTTTGGCGGAGTGGACTCGCCGCCGGCTGCGCCGGGACCGACCGTAGAGAGCGGCTTCGGTTCCTCAGCCATGGGCCATGTGACCGGAGCGGCCGGCATGAAACGGAGCAAAAGAAAAATGAGCCATCTTCTCCCTCACTCTATGTGCGGATTGTAAAGAAAAAAAAAATAGTTTGCAAGTAAGGAATAACCGGATGCGCCCGGACGGCTATTTTTCTCCGCCGCTTCCCGTTTCGCGGATAAAGCCCTGCAGGTGGCGGGCGGCCAGCTCCCGGATCACGTCGCCGCAGGCGTCCAGCGATGCCAGATCCGGGGAGACCACCTTGAACATGCCGTTTTCGTCGACGATGCGGAAAGCGAGGCCGGGGAAGATGTCCGCCAGGGTCTGGAGCAGGTCTTCGGCATTTTCCCTATGCGCGAAGGCCCCCGCTTGCACGTAACATGAAGCCGCCGACCCGGAGAGGGGCGGCGTAATCCCCAGCGCTGGGGCGCTCGCGGCAGGCCCCGGCCCCCCCGCGGGACGGGGGGCATTCCCCCAGGCGCCCCAGCGCACCACGCGCAGGCTGACCTCGGCCGTGCCTTTGGCGGCGATCTCCAGGCGCTGCGCGGCTTTCAGGGAAAGGTCGATGATGCGTCCTTTCAGAAAGGGCCCGCGGTCGTTGACCCTCACCAGCACCTTCTTGCGATTTTCCAAATTCTCTACTTCAACCAGGGTGTGAAAAGGGAGGTCCTGGTGGGCGGCGGTCAGCTTGTGCATATCGTAAATTTCGCCGTTGGCCGTGACCTTGCCCTGGAAATCGTCGCCATACCAGGAGGCGACGCCGGTCTGGAACACCTCCCGGTCCCCGGCGGCCACCGGCGGTGCGAGCTGAACCTCGCCGCCGTCGCCGCGCTTGGCGGCGCAGGCGGACAGGACCAGCAGCAGGACGCCGAGGACGGCGATGCTCTTGATTTTCATGCCTGCGATTATAGCAGATAGGACGGGCGATCAACAAGGGCGTCCGGGCTGCCCGGGGTCCTTCGCATTTTATGTTTTTTGCGCATTGTTGTATAATATCCTCATGATAAGGAGCGGAAAATGAACATTGACGATCTTTTGAAAATAAGCGTCGAGAGGACGGCTTCCGACCTGCATCTCAAGGTCGGCAACCACCCGGTGGTCCGCATCAACGGCACCCTGCACCCCCTGGTGGAGCTGAAGCGCCTGATGCCCGAAGACACCATCGCCATGGCCTTCGCCATGATGAACAGTGAGCAGAAGGAAAAATTCAAGAAAGACCACGAGATCGACATGGCCTACAGCATTCCCGGGCTCGGCCGCTTCCGCTGCAACGTCTTCTACCAAAGGGGAGCGGTGGGCATGGTCTTGCGCGTCATCCCCACCCAGATCAAGAGCATTTCCGACCTGAACCTGCCGCTGGTCCTGGAAAGGATTTCCCAGGAGATGCGCGGCCTGGTCCTGGTGACCGGGACGACCGGCAGCGGCAAATCGACCTCGCTGGCCGCCATGATCGATTACATCAACATCCACCGCATCGAGCATATCGTCACCATCGAGGACCCGATCGAATACCTGCACCGCGACAAGAAGAGCATCATCAACCAGAGGGAAGTGGGTTCGGACACCAACGATTTCGCCAAGGCCCTACGCAGCGCCCTGCGCCAGGACCCGGACGTGATCCTGGTCGGGGAAATGCGCGACCTGGAAACCATCGAGACCGCCCTGCTCGCCGCCGAGACCGGCCACCTGGTCCTCTCCACCCTGCACACCCTGGACGCCCCGGAGACGGTCAACCGCATCATCTCCATGTTCCCGCCCCACCACCAGAAACAGATCCGCATCCAGCTGGCCGCGGTCCTCAAGTCCATCATTTCCATGAGGCTTCTCCCCCGCTCCGACGACAAAGGCCGCGTGCCGGCCGTGGAGATCCTCATCAGCACGCCGTTCATCCAGGATTGCATCGTTGTCCAGGAAAAGACCAAGCTGATCAAGGAGGCCATCTCGCAGGGCATCTCCCAGTACGGCATGCAGACCTTCGACCAGTCGCTGTATTCCCTGTACCTGAAGAATTTCATTTCCTTCGAGGAAGCCCTGAAATGGGCCAGCAACCCCGACGAATTCAAGCTGAAGAAGATCGGCGTGCAGAGCGCCAAGGACATGTCCATGGAAGAGATGGAAAAGCGCATGTCGGAGATCGGCGGCGGCGCCCCGGAAAAAGTGCCGGAGGACACGTCGCGCGACCTGCACCTGCTGGAAATCGACTGATGACCAGCAACGCCGATATTCGCCGCACCTTTTACGATTTCTTCCAGAAGCAAGGCCACCAGCGCCTCCTCTCTTCGCCGCTGGTGCCGGCCAAGGACCCCACCCTGCTGTTCACCAACGCCGGCATGAACCAGTTCAAGGGCGTTTTCCTGCAGGAGGAAACGCGCGAATACCGCCGGGCGGTCACCATCCAGAAGTGCATGCGGGTTTCGGGCAAGCACAACGACTTCGACGAGGTCGGCCGCACCGATTTCCACCACACGTTCTTCGAAATGCTGGGCAATTTTTCCTTCGGCGATTATTTCAAGGAAAAGGCCATCGCCTACGCCTGGGAACTGCTGACCCGGCATTTCCACCTGGAGCCGGAGCGGTTGTGGGTCACCGTTTTCCGCGAGGATGACGAGGCGTTCCGCATCTGGCAGGAAAAGATCGGCGTGCCTGATTCCAGGATCCACCGCCTGGGGGAAAAGGACAATTTCTGGCAGATGGGCGATACCGGCCCCTGCGGCCCCTGCTCGGAGATCCATTTCGACCGCGGCCCCGGGTTCGGCCCCGCAGAACTCGCTGACGGCAACCGCCGCTTCGTCGAGGTGTGGAACCTGGTGTTCATGCAGTACAGCCGGGACAAGGACGGCACCCTGCACCCCCTGCCCGCCCCTTCCATCGACACCGGCATGGGCATGGAACGCTTGACCGCCATCCTGCAGGGGGTGGCGAGCAACTACCGCACCGACCTGTTCGCGCCGATCATCGAGCGCGCCGCCGAACTGGCGGGCATCGACCGCGAGGCCCCGTCGCTGCAGGTCGACCTGAACGTGGTCGCCGACCATATCCGCGCCCTGACCTTCCTCATCGCCGACGGCATCATGCCGGCCAACGACGGCCGCGGTTACGTGCTGCGCCGCCTGCTGCGCCGGGCGGTCAAGCACGGCAAGGCGCTGAACCTGCAGGGAGCTTTCCTGCACAAGCTCAGCGGCCGGGTCATCGAGGTGATGAAGCCGTTCTACCCGGAGCTCGAGCACAATCGCGATTTCATCAGCAAGGTGCTCGCCATGGAGGAGGAGCGCTTCAACCGCACCCTGGTCAACGGCCTGAAGATCTTCGACGACCTGCTGCGCGAGGCGATCGATAAGAAGCAGGACCGGCTCTCCGGAAGCGACCTGTTCCGCCTGTCGGACACGTACGGCTTTCCCCTGGATTTCGCCCGCGACCTGGCCATGGAAAAGGGCATCGGCATCGATATCGAGGCCTTCCAGCGCGAATTGAAGAGCCAGAAAGAACGTTCGCGTGTCAGTTTGCGGGAAAAGCGCCGGGAGATCCCCGTCCTGAAAGACATCGCCCGCTGGCCGAGCGAGTTCGTCGGTTATGAAGAATTGCAGGCCGAGGCGGAACTCAAGGCGATCTATATCGACGGACGGCCCGCGGAGCGCATCGCTGCCGGTGAGAAGGGCATCCTGGTGTTCCAGCGCACCCCGTTCTATGCCGAGAGCGGCGGCCAGGTCGGCGACAGCGGCAGCGGCAAATCCAGCGAGGCTTTTTTCACGGTCACCGACACCAAGAAGGCCCCCGGCGGGGCGATCCTGCATGAGGTGCAGGTGCAGGAAGGCGGATTGCAGGTGAGCGACAGCGTCTGGCTGGAAGTGGACCCCGCCCGCCGCCAGCAGATCGCCATCCATCACACCGCGACCCACATGCTGCAATCCGCCCTGCGCGAGGTCCTGGGACCGCACGTCAAGCAGGCCGGCTCCCGGGTCGGGCCCGACAAGCTGCGCTTCGACTTCACCCACTTCGCCGCCCTGAGCGCCGAGGAGCTGGCCAGGGTCGAACACGCCGTCAACGAGAAGATCAGGGAGAACATTCCCGTGTCGCAGCAGACGCAAAGCTACGAGGAAGCCGTCCAGGCGGGCGCCATCGCCATATTCGAGGAAAAGTACGGCGACGCGGTGCGCGTGGTCTCCCTGGGCGATTTTTCGCGTGAACTGTGCGGCGGCACCCACCTGCGCGCCAGCGGCGAGATCGGGATATTCAAGATCACCGGCGAAAGCTCGATCTCGTCCGGCATCCGCCGGATCGAAGCCCTCGCCGGCGAGGCGGCGGTTCGCCACCTGGAGAAGGACCTGGCCGTATTCCACCAGGTCCTCGGCCATTTCGGCCAGAAGGCCGACGGGCTGCTGGCTTTCCTGCAAAACCTCGAAGCCCGCGCCCGCGAGAATGAAAAGCAGGTGAAAAAAGCGCCGCCGGCCCGGCCGGTCGACATAGAGGACGTCATCAAGGATGCGCAGCAGATAAACGGGGTCCCGGCCGTGATCGCCGCTCTCCCCGGCGCCGACCGCGACGCTCTCAGCCTCATGGCCGATGAGATCAAGAACCGCATCCGCGGCGTCGCCATCCTCTACGCCAACAACGAAGAAAGGTCCCATGTCGTGGCGTCGGTGTTCAAGGACTTGACAGGGAAATTCAACGCGAATATACTTATTAAAAAGATCGCGCCCATGATCAACGGCAAAGGCGGCGGCAGGAGCGATTTTGCCCAGGCCGGCGGCGAACCGATCGCCGACACGTCAGGGTTCAGGGAAAAAATCGCCGGCGCCTTGCGTGAGGGCAATGAAAGCTAAACGTACCGTTTTTTGCTGCGCCTGGCTCATCGGCGGCACCCTTTTCGCCGGCCTGATCGTTCGCCAGGACAAGAACGGCCATATCGTGCTGACCAATACGCTGGACCTGGCGGGCAGCCGCAAAAGCCCCATCACGTTCCTCGCTACCGCCCGTTCCCACGTCATTCCCCTGCATTACAAGGAAAAGATCCAGGCCCTGACCCTGAAGCACCAGGTGCGCGAGGACCTGGTCATCGCCGTCGCCAACGCCGAATCGAGCTTCAACCCTTTCGCCGTCTCTCCCAAGGGCGCGGTGGGGATCATGCAGCTGATGAAGGATACGGCCCGGCAATACGGGGTGATCAACCGTTACAACGCCCAGGAGAATATTGAAGCCGGGGTCAGGCATTTGAAATACCTGTACGAAAAATTCCAGGGCAACATTCCCCTCACCCTGGCCGCCTACAATGCCGGCGAGGAGGCCGTCAGCAAATACAACGGCGTCCCGCCCTACCGCGAGACCAAGAATTACATCCAGCGCGTGATGTCCCTGATGGGCATGAGCTATACGCTTTCCTCGCCCGTACGCCTGAAGACAAAAATCTACAAATACACGACCCCGACCGGAAAGACCGTCATCACCGACACGATGCCCAGTGATGTCGACGGCTCTTTCGAGATCATCAACTAGGAACGGAATTTGTCCGCACCCACTCCCCAACCCGTGTCCGGCCTGGGAAAAAGCGTACTGCTCGGAGGCGGCGCTTCGGGCGTCCTCTCCATCTTTCCCGGCCTGAACCTGCTCAACCTTTTCTTCATGACCTGGATCGTCCTCGGCGCCGGCCTGACCATCTTCCTGCTTTACAGGCAGAATCGCTCCCTGCGCCGAAGCGACGCCCTGCTCGCCGGAGCCCTGAGCGGCCTGACCGGCGGCGGCATCTTCGCCCTGCTCAGTTTTTTCACCATCGTCGGCATCACCCAGGAGCAGCTGGACCAGCTGGTCGCATCCGCCCGCTCGCTTGCGCCCTTCCTCGCCCCGGGGCAGGCGGCAACCATCGCCGGCCCGCAATTCAAGACCATCATGATCATCGCGATCTGCGTCTTCCTCCTGACCGCCATCGCCGCCGGGGCGCTGGCCGCCCTGGTCGCCCGCCGGGTTTTCCGCCCGCACGGGGAGTCCGCTTGAACAAGGTCCACGTCATCGTCAACCCGTTCTCGGCGCGCGGCCAGACCGGGAAAAGGTGGGAAACGATCAAGGAGGCCATCCGCCCGCACTTCCGGGAATTCAAGTATATCTTCACCGAAAAACCGCGCCAGGCCACGGAGATCGCCAGGGAGCTCCTGGGGGACGGCTTCGACCTGCTCATCGGCGTCGGTGGCGACGGCACATTGAACGAGATCAGCAGCGGATTTTTCAACGCCCAATCGGGGCGGGCCATCAACCAGGATGCCGCCGTGGGCATCATTCCCTCGGGGACCGGTTCCGATTTCATCCGCTTCATGAAAGTCCCCCGGGATTTTGCCAAATCGGCCGCGCGCATCAAGAATTCCGCGATCCGGAAGATCGACATCGGCAAGATCACCTACGGCGGCACGGCCCGGAAAGCGAAAGAGCAGTATTTCGTCAACGTGGCCGATTTCGGGCTGGGCGCTGAGGTGATCCGCAATGTCTCGCGCATCGAATCCACGCACCGCGGCGCCTTCACCTACTACCGCGGCCTGCTGGCCACGATGATGAAATTCAGCAGCAAGAGCGTGCGCCTGACCCTGGACGGCGAACGACAGCTGCAGGGAGAATACCTGATCGGCGCCGTGGCCAATGGCCGCATCTTCGGCGGGGGCATGATCATCGCTCCCCAGGCCGAGCCCGACGACGGCTATTTCGACCTGGTGCTCATCGAGAGCATGAAGAAGCTGGAGATCCTGGCCAACACCCGCCTCCTCTATTCGGGGACGATCGCCAGGAATCCCAAGGTGCATATCCTGAGGGCCCGCCACATCCGCGTGGAATCCCCCGACGAGGTCCACATCGAATACGACGGCGAAATGGGCGATTCCCTTCCCGCCGAGTTCACCATCGTGGAAAAGGCCCTGAACCTGCGGATCTGAGGGAAACGATGCCGTCCTTGAGAAAGGTCCTGCCCTTGGCCGTGGCATTAGCAAGCGTCGCCTTGGCACTCGGCCGCTGCTCCCCGGCCGCCAAGCCGCAGGCGAAGCATAAACCGCCGACGCTGCGCGTCCAGGCATTCATCCTTCCCCAGCCCCGGTCGATGATCCCGCGGGAAGGGAACGTCTACGTCGACGGGCAGTTCACCGAGCTCATCTTCAACAACCTGGTCAAGGCGAAATACCTGGGCAACCTGGCCCCGGAGCTGGCCGAGAGCTGGACGATCTCCCCCGATCATCGCGAGTATACTTTCCACCTGAGGCGGAACGTCCGTTTCCACGACGGCAAGCCCTTCACCGCCGCCGACGTGGTCTTCACCCTGGAGGAGCTGATCCGCAAGGCCGCGGAGAAGTTCACCGAGATCAAGTGCATCGACGGCTATGAGGAGTTCCTGGACCGGCGCAGCGCCACCGTGCGCGGGCTGCAGGTGCTCGATGATCACACCGTGCGCATCCTTCTCGACAAGAACTTCAAGTTTTTCCTGCAGTTCCTGGCCGCCGAGTACGCGGCGATCGTGCCCAGGGATTACGCCGGCCGTGACGAGGCCGTCTTCCGCAGCCACCCGGTCGGCACGGGCCCGTTCCGGTTGGCCGGCAGTGAAACCCGGACCATGCACTCCCAGGAGTTCACCGTCTATCGGCTGGAGTTCAATCCCGATTATTTCCTTCCCGTCGGCAACGTGGCGGTCATCGATTTCTACTCGGCCAACACCGCCATCTCCTCCCAGTGCAAGGAATCCTTCGATATCCTCTACATTTCCAACAAAGAGATCCTGGAGATGGCCCGCAAACCCGATTACCGGGTCATCAATTCCTCATACAACATCATCAATCTCCTGATACTGAACCCCAACGAGAACAGCCAGATGCGCGAGCGCAAGGTCCGCCAGCTGATCAACTACGCCATCAACCGCGAGGACCTGGCGCGCATCGTATTCCACCGCAAGGTGCTGCCGGCCCATTCCATCATGCCATACGGACTGTTGGGCCATAACCCGTATTACCGCCTGGATTACTCCCGCGCCGAAAAGATCCGCGCCGAAATGCCCCCGGGCAGGATCCGCTTCACCATCCTCACCCCAGAGGACGAGCGGCAGCGCGTGGCCGAGTACATCGCCCAGACGCTGGCCCGCTTCGACATCGAAGTCCAGGTCATCCCGGTAGCCAACCAGTACGATTATTGGAGCACCCGCATCTACCATACCCAAACCAGCATCATGCTGGGCGCCATTCCCGACTATCCGGCTTCCTACCATTTCCTCACCCACCTGGTCGAACCCAATGGCTACTACAACATATTCGGCTTCGCCCTCCCCGAGCTGAAAGCACGGATCGACTCCCTGCCCAGCTCGGATACCATGGAGGAAACGCGGACCCTGGCCGAGATCAACGCCGGCTTCGAGAGCGAATCACTCTATATCCCCCTTTACTACGACTCGAACTACGTCGCCATCCGCAGCCGCATCAGCGCCGCCGCCTTTAATTACGGCGAGATCATCGATTTCGCGGGCTTGGAGGTCGCAGAATGAACCAATCGATCAACCTGATCAAGGATTCCCTGCTTGCCGGCCAACCGATCGTGCAGATCATCTCGTTCGAAGAAAAGCGGGTCGAGAGCTTCCTGAAAAAATTATGCCAGCAGACGCTGAAGAACCAGAACGTATATTCCTGGGACAGCCACAACGGCCTCAGCCGGGGGGATACGCCGGTCCCGGACAGCATCGACCCGTCCCGGGCCCTGGACCTGGCCTTGGGAGCCAGCGAGCCGGCCTTTTTCGTTTTCAAGGACCTGACGCCGCGTCTGCGCGATTCCCAGGTCCTCATCCGCCAGGTCCGCGAGTGCTACCTGCAGTTCAAGAACAACAAGAAGTTCATTTTCCTGCTGTCGCCCGACGATTTCCTGCCGGCCAGCCTGAAGAAGGAGATCGACATCATCCATTTCGAGCTCCCCGACTACGAGGAGCTGGAAAACCTCTACCTGAAGTTCATGGATTCCATGGCCAAGGCCGGCGTCCAGGTCCAGCTCAGCGAAGAGGAAAGAAGGAACTTCGTCACCGCCGTGCAGGGGCTGACGCTGGACGAGGCCTACAAGGCCTACATGAAGGCGTTCCAGGGGCAGCCGCGCATCCACATCGGCCTGATCGAAAAGATCCATCACGAAAAGAAACAGTTGATCCTGAAGGAGAACGTGCTGGAATATTTCACCCACGTCCTGACCATGGAGGACATGGGCGGACTGGACAAGCTGAAGGACTGGCTGTTGAAACGCAAGAAGGCTTTTTCCAAGGAGGCAAAGGAATTCGGGCTGGACAAGCCCAAGGGCATCCTGACCATGGGCGTCACCGGCTGCGGCAAGAGCCTGGCCTCCAAGGTCATCGCCACCCTCTGGAACCTGCCCCTGTTCCGCATGGACATGAACCTGGTCTATTCCGGCATCGCCGGCCCGCCCGAGGACGTGTTCGCCCGCTCCCTGAAGACCATGGACTCGGTGGCGCCGGCGATCCTCTGGATCGACGAGATCGAGAGCGGCATCAGCGACAAGAGCTCGGACAGTTCCTCATCGCGCATCCTGGGTTACTTCCTGACCTGGATGCAGGAGCACACCTCGGAGATATTCATCGCCGCGACGGCGAACCGCATCGACCTGTTGCCGGCTGAATTGCTGCGCCGCGGTCGCTTCGACCAGATCTTCTTCATCGACCTGCCCACCCGCAAGGAGCGCGAGGAGATC
>Ga0315276_10001912_pt1 | contig 18830 bp, 16 predicted proteins | sample YL17G05_0_MG_FD_204542 | JGI IMG/M metagenome (GOLD analysis project Ga0315276, IMG submission 204542) | Sediment microbial communities from Yellowstone Lake, YNP, Wyoming, USA - YL17G05_0 | ecosystem: Environmental > Aquatic > Freshwater > Lake > Sediment | place: USA: Wyoming | collected... | reverse complement strand
CGTCGGCTGGCGGGTGTCGCCTTCGCTGCGGACCGATCTCGCCCTCGACGCCCTGGAGATGGCGCTCTGGGCCCGGGGCGGCGACCTCGGTGGCCTCGTCCACCATTCCGATCGGGGCGTCCAGTACCTGTCCATCCGCTACACCGAGCGGCTCGCCGACGCCGAGATTGCAGCATCGGTCGGCTCCCGGGGCGACAGCTACGACAACGCCCTCGCCGAGACCGTCAACGGCCTCTACAAGGCGGAGCTCATCCACCGCCGGGCGCGCTGGCGCTCGGTCGAGGAGGTCGAGCTCGCGACCGCCGAGTGGGTCTTCTTCTGGAACCACCGCCGGCTCCACTCGGCCACCGGCTACCTGCCGCCGGCCGAGTACGAGCGGGCATACTTGCAGGGTCAGGCGGAGGCCACCGCGGCCGCCTGATCACAACCGTCCGGGTCTCCACGAAACCCAGTACGGATCACACGAGGTGCATCGGCTCCTCGCCCTCGGGGGCGTCGTCCAAGGCCAACTCGAACGCGGCGATAGCGCCGCCGCCGTCCCTCGTCACAGACCGATGCCCTCATATCTCGCGACCCGGCTCCGATCCAGCATGCGCCGCCCGTCCACCACAAGCGGCGGGGCATCGATGTCGAGCAGCAGGTCGGTCACGCGCTGGAACTCGTCCCAGCGCGTGACCAGGACGATCGCTTGGGCCTCCCGGACCGCCGGCTCGAGCGTCTCGTACCGGGCGATCTCGACACCAAGCATCCGCGCCGCCGTCCTCGCGTCCACCGCAGGGTCGTAGGCGCGAACGTCGGCTCCTTCGGCGATAAGTTCGCGCACGATGGGGATGGCGGGAGATTCGCGCATGTCGTCGGTGTCGGGCTTGAACGCCAGGCCCAGCACGGTCACGCGGACACCCCGAAGCGACGGGAAGTGCTTGCGCAGCCGGGCGAGCACCTGCTCATGCTGGCGTTCGTTCACCCGGAGCACCGCGTCCAACAGACTCATGGGGGAGCCCCGCTGCCTACCGTGGGCGGCGAGCGCGCTGACGTCCTTGGGCAGGCAGCTGCCGCCGAAGCCGCAGCCGGCCCACAAGAACGAGGCGATAGGAGCGGTGACCCGCTCTCCGTTGATTCGCGGACTCAGGTAGTCGCTGGCGTGCACGCCCTTCATAACGTCGACCACGTCGACGCCACCGACGGCACTGCAGAGGTTGCCGATCTCGTTGGCGAACGAGATGGCGGTGGCTAGAAGGGCGTTGGATGCGTACTTGATCATCTCCGCCGTGGGGTTGTTCGTCCGGATCCAGGTCGCGCTCTCGAATGCCCGATACAGCCCAGTCAGGCGCTCCGTCGTGCGATCGTCGATTGCCCCGATCACGATCCGGTCGGGATCGAGGAAATCGCGAACGGCCTGACCCTCGGTGAGGAACTCGGGATTCACGCCCACGCCGAAATCGCTTCCGGCCCGTCGGCCTGATTCGCGCTCGATGATCGGGAGCACGGTCTCGTCAGTCGTCCCAGGGACCACCGTGCTCTTCACGGCAACCACGTGATACGAGGCCTTCGTCCTCAAGGCGCGCCCGATCTGAGCGGCGGCCTGACGCACGAAGCGCAGGTCGATCTGGTTGTCCGCGAATGGCGTCCCGACGGTGATCAGCGTCACGTCGGTGCTCTGCACGGCCCAGCGGAGGTCAGTCGTCGCGTCGAGTCGGCGGCCGACGTGCCGGGCGAGGAGTTCTGGCAATCCAACCTCGTGGATGGGCGACTCTCCGCGGCGCACCATCGCCACTCGCTCTTCGTCCATGTCGACGCAGATGACGTGCTGCCCCAGCTCAGCCAGACAGGCCCCGGTGACCAGGCCGACGTACCCGGTCCCGATCACGGAGACCCGAGGTGGCGCCGCATCGGAGGACGCGATCACACCCGCACTCTGGCCCAGCCACCCATGCCTAGGCGTCCTCCGCATCCCTGTTGCCGGAGTACCAAACGAGGAGGCGCCGCAGCCCCTCGTCAAGGGTCACCCGCGGATCGAACTCGAGCTCGCGCCGTGCCTTGGTGATGTCGGGGCACCGGCGGCTCGGGTTGTCAAGCAGGTAGTCCGAATCGCCGCTGGCCTGTCGCACGACGCGGCCACCGTAGCCCACCACGTCGCGGGCGATGGTTACCAACCGCTCGGCCAGCTCGAGGATCGAGATCTCGGGGCCCTCGACACCGATGTTGTACGCCTCCCCGGGACGGCCCCGCACGAGCACCTTCAGGTAGCCGATCACGGCGTCCGCGGAGTAGCAAAACGTTCTCGTCGGCGAGCCGTCGGACAGCATCACCACATCACCGCCGGCCATGATGTCGCGAGCGAAGTCGGGCAGCACTCGGCGATCGGTGATCTTGAGGCCCGGCCCGTAGTTGTTGAACGGACGCGCCACCTTGACGGGCACGCCGCGGGCGCGGGCAAAGTTGACACAGAGCGTTTCCCCGTAGCGCTTGGCCTCGTCGTAGCAGGCGCGGGGACCCGTGCACGAGACGTTGCCGCGGTATTCCTCGCGTGTCGGGATGCTGTCCGGGGTGGGGTCGCCGTAGATCTCGCTGCTCGACATGAACATGATCCCGTGCACGTCGCCGTCCAGCGCGTAGTCGAGCAGGTTGCGCAGTCCGGTGACATTGGCGTCCATGGTCTCGATCGGGTACTTGCGGTAGTACGTCGGGGAGGCGATCGAGGCCCCATGAATGACGTATTCGACACGCGGCATGACCGCCGGCAACGGGCGTGTCATGTCCTGCGTGGCCAGGGTGAGGTCGTGGCGCCCGGTGAGGTCAATCAGCCATGTGGGCGCTCCCCTCACGTAGCTGTCGAAGACCGTCACCGCGATCCGCTGCTCCGGCTCGATCTGATCGTTCCAGAACAGCAGCGACTGCACGAGGTAGTAGCCGAGGAACCCGGCACCGCCGGTGATGAGGATGCGCCGGCCGGCCATCGCGACGAACTCGTCTCGGGCGCCGCGGACGATGTACGCCAGATCCGCGGCGACGACATCCGCCGCCGTAGCAGCTTGCGGTTCGGGCCCGTTCACGTCATCTCCCCGCACATGCCACCCGCCCTTCCGGCGTAGGAACGGTCCGCCGCACGCCGAGTCGCCGGCCACCGCCGGCTAGGACGCAGTCACCGGAGACGGCGTGGTCGAAGGGCAGAAAGGAGTCCGATATGGCGCAGCGGCCGAGGCTGAGGGATCCCGCGTGCATCTGGAACGCAACGGGTTGTCCCCAACAACTCCCCGCATTATCGCCCTGCTCGCGGCTGACGTCACGCATCGCTGGGACGCCGTGCTCCGAGGACCATCAGGGCAAACACCAGCCTGACAGGTAGCCACCGGGCGGATGGGCCGAGGCGCCGGATCGCCGGGAGACGGAAGAGGCGCATGACCTGTGCAGCGCCAGCCCGGTCACGTCGTTCGAACTGTCGACCGGCGCCAGCGAGCAGGAACTGGTGGAACCAGGTTGCCTGGCGGTGCCGAATTTCGTCGCGGCTCAGAGTCCCCGCAGCCGCGGCGCGATCGAAGACCCGCATCAGCCGGTCTATCGCCTCGGAGGTGAACATCCCCGTGGTGAGCGCGTCGTCGTGGACGGAGTAGGCCGCCACTGGCCGAGGAACGGTGTGGAGGCCGTAGCGAGAGAAGAGCCGTACCCACATGTCGAAGTCGATCGCGTTGCCCGCGTCGGGATCGAAGGGACCGACCGCGCGGTACGTATCGGCCCGTGCGACGAGCCCGGGGAGACGAACGAATGATGACTCGGTCAACAACCTCCGAAGGGCGCGGGCCGGCAGGAGAAGTTCATCTCGTCGCGGCACCTGGCGGCGGCGTACGCGACCGTCGATCCGGATCACCTTGACGCCAAAGAGGTGGACGGGTGAGGCATCGGGAGCGGAGATCACCTCGAGGATGGCTCGAAGCCCACCGGGAAGCAGCATATCGTCGTCATGGAGGAAGACGATGCTCCGACCGGTCGCGAGCTCGAGACATCGGTTGTGGTTCTCGACCATGCTCAGGGGCGGGCGGTTGCGCACATACCTCACCGGACCGGGCGACGTGGCGAGCAGCTCGCGCGCGATCCGTTCGGGTTCGTCGCTCGTCGAGTTATCCGAGACGATGATCTCTACATCGGTCGGGGCGGTATGGACCTGGCGGATCGCGGACTCGAGGGCGCGCCGAAGGAGCTCCGGGCGCTCGTGGGTGGGTGTGCAGATCGTGAGGCGGGGCGGCGGGTCGGTCACGGTCCGGGCCGGGGGTCAGTCGACATCGCACAAGTGAGGCGGACAGCGCATCAGATCGGACTTGAGCCGAAGAAGTGCACGTACTGCTCCGTACGCAGTGCATCAGCAAGGCGCCCTGCGGGAAGGTCAACGTCGTCGTAGCGGATCACGGCATCGCGCGGGATGTCGCTACGCAGCACGCAGCCTTGGACCAGCCCCTCCGGCAGGAGTCGCTCACGCATCATCTCGTCAGCGTTGACTGCCTCGCCGTATGTCATGTAGTGGCCGTAGTCATCGAGCGTCTCCCCGCAGACCAAGTCCCGCTTGGCAACCGCACACACCTCGACAACAGGCCCCCCCAACGACGGCGCCAGTGAATCCCGGAAGATCCGAACGCGGGCGATCGCGTTGGGAACCTCGAAATGGACGAGATGATAGGGAACCCAGAACGCATAGAGGGGCCCTGGGCCCATGTGGTAGAGGTCCAGATAGTGTCGCTGCCTCGGGTCGAGATGCTCGGCGAGAACGTAGACCTTCGTTCCGATCGTCCCGACCGTGTAGTCGATGATGCCGCCGAGCTCGCGAATCTCATCGAGAATGGGGAGGTAGAGTTCCGGCAGCTTCTCGGGGAGCTCCCGAAACTCCCGGCCGCGGGACATGCCCCGCTGGAGGACCCGGAACCCGGTGGCGTTGGCGACGATCGACTGCTCAAAGCTGATCTTCGTCCCGTCCGCGAAGCTGGTGACCATCGCGGGGTTCTGGCCCCAGCGCTCCGCGAACCCTTGCTGGGTTGTCGGGTTTCGGTATGGGTCCTGCAGGCCCTTCACGTTGCCGACCACGCGCGGGACCAGCCCCAGACCCCGGACCCATCGGACCAGGTTGAGCTGGACTCCCGGCTCGTCGCCGTCGCACGCCGACATGATGACCCCGTGCTCCCTGGCCTTCACCTGGAGGATCGGCCCGATCGTCGCGTCGAGCTCGGCGTTCAGGAGGACGACGTCCTTGCCGTGCCGGAACGCTTCCATGACCACGTGGATGGCGTCCTCGACCGCGCCGGTGGCCTCGACGATGACATCGACGTTGGGGGACCGGCATAGCAGGTGCGGGTCCGTCGTGATCGCGGTGCCCCCGCCCCCGATGGCCGCGTCGAGGCCATCCGCTGAGTCGACGCTGATCGGTGCCCCGCCGGCGTAGTCCACGACGTGGGCGGCGCGTTCAAGGCGTCGGCCGGCGACGGCCACGAGTCGCATTCCCGGGACGCTGTTGACGATCTGGTTGGCCAAGCCTTGACCCATGAAGCCGGCGCCGACCATACCGACCCTTATCGGTGTGCCAGACCGCTCGAGCTCCCGGAGCGCCGCGTCGACGATGATCATCGGCTCACCCCAGGGTCATCATGCGTCGAACGTCAGGCTCGATTTCATCCAAGAGCGCCCACTTCGTGTCCTTCAACGACACGTCGCCGGTCGGCAACGGCCAGGCAATCCCGAGTCGAGGGTCGTCGTGCCTCAGCCCGGACTCGAGTTCCTGGGCGTAGAACTCCCCTGCCATGTAGGTCATCTCAGTCGCGTCCTGGAGAACCTGGTAACCGTGGGCGAAGCGCTGGGGTATGTACAGCGACCGCCCGTTGTTCTCACTCAGCTGAACCGCCACGTGGTCGAGAAAGGTCGGCGACTCGGGTCGAAGGTCCACGATGACATCGAGGATCGCCCCGCGGGTACACCTGACCAACTTCGTCTCAGCCGCCGGCGGGTACTGGAAGTGCATGCCGCGAAGCGTCCCCCGTCGACGGTTGAATGCGACATTCGCCTGCGCAATCACAGGTTCGAGGCCATGCGCCAGGAACTCATGCTGGCAGAACGAGCGGGCGAAGAAGCCGCGCTCATCCTCCCGGCGATCGAGATCGAGGGTGAACGCACCGCGGAGGGCCATCTCCGTGAACCTCATGTCTGCCGTACCCCCGATCGCGCGCCTCTACGTCCGCCCATCGACTCCTCCGAAGGCGCCCGCGAGGGACCCAACCGGCCGGTCCTCGTACCGGGTGGGCCGATGGTACCGTCCTGACATCCTGCTTTGCGGGCGATCAAGCTCGCACCTGCCTCACTTCGGTGCGCCCGCGCAACGAAGTCAGCGGTGTAGCGTGGCACGCCGCGTGTCGCTGGGCCAAACTGTTTCGGTCGGTGTTGTCCGGAGGGGACGCGAGATCATGAAGGTCGTGCTGTTTTCGGGTGGGCTGGGGCTGCGGCTGCGGGAGTATTCAGACGTCGCCCCCAAGCCGATGATCCCGATCGGGACGCGCCCGATCCTCTGGCACGTGATGCGGTACTACGCCCACTACGGCCACCGGGAGTTCATCCTCTGCCTTGGGTACCGCGCCGATCTCGTGAAGTCCTACTTCCTCAACTACAGCGAGGCGCTGTCGAACGACTTCGTCATGACCGATGGCGGGCGTTCCCTGGAGCTCATGCAGACCGACATCCAGGACTGGCGGATCACCTTCGCCGACACCGGCATCCACGCGGTCGTGGGCCAGCGGCTCAAGGCGATCCGGCGGTACGTGGAGGACGACGAGATGTTCCTCGCCAACTACGGCGACACGCTCACGGACGCCCCACTGCCGGAGCTCATCGACGCGTTTCGGAGGACGGACAAGGTAGCCGCATTCCTGGCCGTGCGGCCCACCTACACCTTCCACATCGTCGAGACCGACCCCGACGGGGAGGTCCGAACGATCACGCATGTCATGGACTCGGAGACCCGGATCAACGGCGGGTACTTCATCTTCCGCCGCGAGATCTTCGACTACATCCACGAGGGCGAGGAGTTGGTGGAAGAGCCGTTTCGCCGTCTGATCACCGCTGGTCGCCTGATGGCATTTCGCCACGACGGCTTCTGGGCTCCCATGGATACCCTGAAGGACAAACAGGATCTGGACGACCTCTACGAGCGCGGCGCACCGCCCTGGGCCGTCTGGCTCGCCGATCGGCCGAGCTGATCGATGCTGCCGCTCGTCCCCGGTCTCGGTCCAGGCCTTCGCCTCCTGTGCCTGGGAGCACACCCCGACGACATCGAGATCGGAGCGGGCGGCACCGTCCTTCAGCTCATCGCAGGAGGGTGGCTCATGGAGGCGTCCTGGGTCGTCTTCAGCGGCACGCCCGACCGGATCCGCGAAGGGAATGTCGCCGCCGAAGCGTTTCTCGGGGGCGTGGCAACCCGCGACATCCGCTTCCACGACATCCCTGATGGCTACTTCCCGTCGCGCTCGGCCGATGTGAAGGACCTGTTCGAAGAACTGAAGGCGTCAGCTCCGCCGGACCTGGTGCTGACTCCACGACTGAACGATGCCCACCAGGATCACCGGGTTGTTGCAGAGCTGGCGTGGAACACGTTCCGCGACCACCTGATCCTCGAGTACGAGATTCCGAAGTACGACGGTGACCTGACCACCCCGAACCTCTATGTGCCTCTCGATCCGGTGATCCTCGATCGAAAGGTCAGCCTCATCGAGACCTGCTTTCCTTCGCAGGCCAGTCGGACCTGGTTTGGAGAGGAGACGTTCCGCGGTCTCGCACGGATCAGAGGCCTGGAGGCGGGTGGAGACGTCCGCTACGCTGAGGCGTTCCACGCCCGGAAGCTGGCGCTCGGGATCGCAGGCCTGACGTGATCGTGGAGCGTGACAGGGAGGGGCCGACCCGTCAGCGGGCGGCCGCACGGGCGCGCACGACCGAGACCGTCGCGCAGGAGGCTCCAGCCCGGACCGGGCCCTCACCGGGTGATGCGCCGGATGTCAGACACCAAGCGCGGGGACGCGGTGCAGTTGCGCCGTGGCATCACGGCCGTGCATCGGCCGTGCGATCACGTCGTGGCCCCGTATCATCGGGGACGGTTTGGAGCAGGAGGACTCGCGGAGCACAGTGGTGAGCAGCAACGTGGCTGGGATCAACCGCAGGCGCATCACGCGGATTGCGCTTGGCGTCATCCTGGCCGGCGCGTTCCTATACCTGACCGTGGTCAACGTCGATGCGGCCAAGACGCTGAGGTCGATCATGGCCGCGCGGCTGCCCTTCGTGGCTCTCGGCCTCGGTGCGGTCGCGGCCGGGTTCTCGCTCAGGATTGTCCGCTGGTGGCTTCTCCTCAAGCCGCTTTCGCCGTCTCTTCGACCCGTCGACTGCGCCGGGCCGCTCCTGGTCGGCTTCGCCCTCAACAACATCCTCCCGTTCCGAGCCGGTGATGTCGTCCGCGTCTTCGGCTTTCAGCGCCAGCTCGGCGCGGGCCCTCCCCAGGTCCTGGGAACGCTCCTTGCGGAGCGAGCCCTCGACTTGATCGCGATCCTGATCATCTTCATGGTATGCCTGAGCCAGGCCCACATCGACGCGATACCCACATCGTTCGTTCGGATTGGTGTTGGACTGGCGCTCCTGTCGGTCGTCGCGGCTGGCATCATCCTGATGTGGCCTGAGGCGACGCAACGTTTGGTCCTGCGGTTGACGCGGTCCAACCTCCTCATGCGTCACTCCCTGACGCGGCGCATCGGGCGCATCGCGGAGCACGTCGCCGACGCGCTCCTTTCCTTCGTCCCTCGATCACGAGCGATGGGCCTTGTCGCTCTCTCGCTGCTGATCTGGCTGATCGAGGCAGCCGTCTTCGGAGCGATCGCCACGTCGCTCGGGCTCATGACCGAGCCGCTCGGACCCCTCTTCGCCATGGCGACTGGGACGTTGGCCACGATGATCCCCAGCACGCCCGGATACGTGGGGACGTTCGACTTCTTCACCCGGATCGGCCTGGAGACATTCGGCGCAAGCGCTGAGCTGTCCACCGCAGCTGCATTTACCGTCCACGCGGTTCTCTGGTGGCCGGTCACACTGGTCGGCCTCGCGCTCGTCGTCTATGTGCGGCCCGCACTCGGCTCGGTCGGTTCCGTCGATGCAGTCGACGGGAGCGTGGCATGAGCCGCAAGCCGCATGTCGTCGTCGTGGGTGGCGGCTTCACCGGTCTTGCCGCTGCCTTCGAGCTCAGCCGGCGCGGCGTCGACGTCTCGCTGTTCGAGAAGGAAGAAGCCCTGGGTGGCCTGGCCGGGAGCTTCAGCGTCGAGGGACAGCAGATCGAGAGGTTCTACCACCACTGGTTCACCAACGATCGCGAGATCCTCCGGCTGACGGCCGACCTCGGGACCTCGGATCAGGTCCTGTCGCGGACCACGCGAACCGGGATGTTCTACGCGAACAGCGTCTACCGCATGAGCACGCCCCTCGACGTGCTCCGCTTCGGCCCCTTGCCGCCGCTCGATCGGATCAGACTCGGGACGGGCGTCCTGAGGGCTCAGCGCGTCAAGGACTGGCGATCGCTCGAGGGACTGTCGGCCGCAGAGTGGCTGCAGCATCTCTTCGGCGATCGCGTCTACCAGACCGTGTGGGAGCCGCTGCTGGTCGGCAAGTTCGGCTCGCGAGCGCAGGATGTGTCCGCCGTGTGGTTCTGGAAGAAGCTCGTGCTCCGTGGCGGGAGTCGAGATCGAGGTGGAGCGGAGGCCCTCGCGTACTACCGCGGGGGATTCGCCTCCCTCGCCGAGACGGTGGCGCGGGCGGTGACCGACCTCGGGGGCGATGTCCACATCGGCGCCAGCGTCGACGGCCTGATCGTCGAAGGCGGACGCGCCGACGGTGTCGTGGTCGGCGGCTCGCGGGTCGAGGCGGACGCCGTCCTCATCACGCCCGCGCTCCCGATCGTGGCCGATCTCCTCGAACCGTTCGCTCCCGCCGACTACCTTGAGAGTCTCCGTCGCATCGAATACCTCGCCAATGTCTGCCTGGTCCTCGTCCTGGATCGAAGCCTCTCTGGCATGTACTGGCTGAACGTCAACGACCCAGGCTTTCCATTCGTCGGCGTGATCGAGCACACGAACTTCGAGCCGCCGGCTACATATGCCGGCCGCCACATCGTCTACCTCTCGACATACCTTTCGCCCGACGACGAACTGTTTGCATTGTCGGCGGACGAGATCCTCGCCTTCAGCCTGCCGCACCTCCGTCGGATGTTCCCGGCGTTCGATCCGGCGTGGATCGTCGGGCACCATGTCTGGAGGGCTCGCTACGCCCAGCCGGTGGTGGTTCGCAACTACGGTGACATGATCCCGGATGTGCGGACGCCGATCGAGCGCCTCTATCTGTGCTCGATGGCCCAGATCTATCCGGAGGATCGCGGGACCAACTACGCGATCCGCGAGGGCCGCCGGGTCGCCGGACTGGTCGCGGATGACGTCAGCGCGTAGGACCTCGGACGTGCTGACGTCCCCTCCTGCACGAGGCATCGGCGTTCTTAGGGCGCGCCTGGTGCTGACCGGTGTCCTGCTCGTGCTGGCCCTCGTCGGGCTCCGCCTCGCCTGGCTCACCGGGCAGAGCCTCTGGTACGACGAAGGGTTCTCGCTTGCCCTCACCAACGGCCCGACGCTCCAGGAGGTCATGGCCCAACTCAGTGTCGCTCCCGGAAGCGAGCGGTACCAGCCCCTGTACTTCCTCGTGCTGTTCAGTTGGCGATCCGCGATCGGAGACAGCGAGATCGCTCTGCGGCTGCTGTCGGTCCTCCTCGGCGCTGCCGCCGTCGTGATCCTGGTCTCGGCCGCGTGGCGGGCCTACGGGAGGCACCATGCGTTGTGGACTGCCCTTATCGGGACCACGTCGGCGCTCGCAGTGTCGTACAGCCAGGAGGTACGTCCTTACTCCCTTCTCCTTCTGGTCGCCGCCGCCCAGCTCTGGTCGTTCCTGGAGCTAGTCTGTGAGGAGCACGGCCGCCGAAGCTGGGTTGCGCGAGGTGCCTTTTGGGTCTCCTGTGGCATCGGGTTCGCCTCGGGCATCCTGCTGGCGCCATTCACGGCGGCCCTGTTCCTGACCGACCTCCTCGTCCGACGAAATCCGCGCGCGGCTGTCGGGCTCTGGTGGCCGGTCGCGGTGCTCGCCCTCCCAGCGATCGTCTTCTACGGCTCTGGTCTTCTCGCCCAGGAATCCGGGGCGATCTCCTCCGCCACCGGGTCGCTGCTCCAGAACGGGCTTTTCGTGATCTATGGGCTCCTGGTGGGAACGACCTACGGACCTCCGCTCGAGGAACTGCATGGGCAGAACCAGGTACGGGTCCTCCTCGACTACTGGCCGAGCCTCATGCTCCTGGCCGTAGTCGCCGGTACCCTCGTCGTGCTGGTGCTCCGTGGGTTCAAGATTGGACCCGAGACGACAGGCGCGAGACGGGCCGACAGGATCGTCGGCCTCCTCCTCGTCTTCGGCTTCGCCCTCGGTGTCGCCTTCGCCGCGGCCAGTGGCCTGAACTGGCTGCCGCGTCATTCGATCTACCTTCTGGCACCGCTGGTGCTGCTGCTCCCGGCTACGTTGCGGTATGGCCGTGAGCCAGGGCGCGGGGACCGCATCGCGGTCGGGGCGGCGCGCCTCTCTCTCCTCGCTCTTGTCGCACTGAATCTCTACTCGCTGGGTCACTACTTCCTCGAACCGCGGTATGCGCGCGATGACTACCGGGGGGCGGCGGCCTTCATCAGTCGGCAAGCTGACCCATCCACCTCGTCTGTCCTGCTGTGGGGGCAGCCGGAGCTGCTTGCCTACTACGGTGCAAGGGCGACGATCGACGGCCGCGAACTCGACCAGTCCCGGATCGACGATGAGATCTGGCGGGTGACCGCCGGCAGTCCACGGGTCGTGGTGGCAGTCAATCGCGACTTCTACTGGGATCCGGAAGGGATCGAGGCCCTCGATCGGGTCATGGCACGGAGGTATCGGCTGGTTGACATGGAGTCATACCCGTACTTCGCCATCCATACCTTCGAGGCTCGGCCTTCTCCGACGCCCTAGACCTAGAGCTAGGCGAGCCGCGCGCGAAGCGATTCGCGGGCGAGCGCGTACGCAGCCTCCAGCCCGGCGAGGTGGCCTTCAGGCGAGCATTCCGCCAGCACGAACGCCCGGGCCCGTGCCCCGTCATCAAGGGAGGACGCCTCGTCCGTCGCATACCGACGCATCGCACCAGCAAGTGCATCGGGGTCGCCAGGTGGCACAAGCATTCCGCGGCGATCGGCCGCAAGCTCAGTGAGTCCGCCCACGTTCGACGCGATGATCGGGCGGCCGGCCGCCATCGCCTCAAGGGCGGCAAGCGGCGCATTCTCATCCCAGATAGACGGGATCACCGAAAAGCGCGCCGCAGCGATCACCTCTGGGACGCGGTCTGCCGGAATTGCTCCTGGGAACCGGGTATTCCTGAGACCGAGTTGCGTGGCCCGTCGGATGAGGTCGCTGGCCTCGGGACCCTCGCCAATGATGGCGAAGGGTGGGTCGCCAGCGAGGCGGAGCGCCTCGAGCAGCACGCCGATGCCCTTCTCGGCCGCTAGGCGACCCAAGTAGAGACCCTGGCTGCCCAACGGAGGCGGATCGACCGGCGGGACCGTGAAGTTTCGCACGACGGTTGTGCGCTCGGGCGGGATCCCCCATTTTACGAGGCGGCCGTGAATGAAGCGGCTCGGCGCGACGAACAGGTCGACACGATCGTCGAGACGCAGGACAAACCGGTTGAACCAGAGAGCGGACGCGTAGGCAGCGGCCTGCGCGCGCGATGGGAAGCAGGCGTGCCGTACGGCCTGATCGTAGCGACCCCTCACGCAGCGCCCGCACGGCAGTCCCTCGGTGAAGAGCAGCCCGTTGGGACAGCGGAGCCGGAAGTTGTGGGCTGTCTGGACCAGCGGGATCCCGGCGGCACGTGCGGCGAGGTGGACTTCCGGTCCCATCGCAGGGTATGGGTTGTGAAGGTGGATGACGTCCGGTAGGAAGGCCCGGATCGCGCGCCGGATCGCGGTCCGCTCGTGCGGGGCACGCACCATCTTGACCGCGGTCGACGGTCCCGCCGGCAGCTCCGCGTTGACTCGCTCCTCGAGGTGCACCACGTGGTCGCGACCCAGCAGCTCGACCTGCTGGCGGACGTAGCGGTCCTCGCCGCCCGGGAGGCGATAGAAGCTGTGAGCGATTAGGATTCGCATCGCTTGGTCCGCGGACGGGGTGACATGGGTCAACCGTACCAACTCGCGGGGGTCCGGACCGGTCCGTTGCGATCGGATCGGTGCGTTCGAGCACCAGTGAGGGCCATCGGACCTTGACGATGGTCCGGGGCCGTGCTCTTCTGTCTGCGGAATTATCCGGCGTTTTGCCCGGGAGGTCATGGGGGCGGGGTCACCCCGTATCGCCGCGTCTCGAGTGTCACGGAAGAGGGGTTCTATTGCTCGACCAGGAGGCTGCTCCACCGCCTCGTTCGGTCGTCACCCGCGACCGGACTCATGCCTCGACCAGAGATCGTGCGGGCGCGCTTCCGGCGCCCACACCGGCTCCAGCCGCCCCGATCGTCGATCTCTTGCCCCGGCTGCGCCGCGGCGCGGGCGGGGCAGCGGAGCCGGAACGCGCCACCGCGACACCGGGCCGCGCCGACCGGCGAGCACCCGCGTCACCGCCCGGACGGCTGGGTCTCGCCGCGAAGCGGGCAGTCGACCTGCTCGGTGCATCGGCCGGCCTCCTCGTCCTGAGCCCGCTTCTGCTGGGAACCGCGGTGGTGATCGCCCTCGTCGACGGCGCGCCGGTCCTCTTTCGGCAGGAGCGCGCCGGCCTTCGCGAGCACCCAATCCGGATCTACAAGTTCCGGACGATGCGCAACGGCGCCGACTCTGAGCGAGCAGCCCTCCGCGCCCGGAATGAGATCGCCGGCGGGGCGTCGTTCAAGATGACGAACGATCCCCGCGTCACGCGCCTCGGACGCTTCCTTCGGCACGCGAGCATCGACGAGCTCCCCCAGCTGCTCAACGTGCTGCGCGGGGAGATGAGCCTCGTGGGCCCTCGGCCCCATCCCTTCGACGACCTTGCCGGGTACCAGCCGTGGCACCATGCCCGCTTCGTGATGAAGCCCGGGATCACGGGCCTCTGGCAGGTCAGCTCGCGGCGAGATCCCGACTTCGACCGCTGGGTGGAGCGCGATCTGGAGTACATCCGGCGGTGGTCGCCCGTCCTTGACATCACGATCATGGCGCGGACGATCCCGGCGATGTTCCGCGGCGAAGGACGCTGACCGCGATGGGCGAGGCGGAGAGACCCTCGACGGGCGACGGTGCTGCGCGCATCGCCGTCATCGGCTGCGGGCATGTTGGCCTGGTCATGGCCGCCGGGCTCGCGGCGCTCGGACACGACGTGACCGGGATCGACGTGAACGCCGAGCTCGTCGAGCGGCTCAACGACGGGTTGGTGGACCTCCACGAGCCCGAGCTCACCGAGGTGCTTCGACAGGGTCTCGACGAGGGACGCCTTGCGTTCACGACCCGCTACGAGGAGGCGATCCCGCGCGTCGAGTACATCTTCCTGGCGGTCGACACGCCCCAGACCATGGCGGGAGCCGCCGATCTCCGTAACATCCGGGCCGCGACGCGGTCCATCGCGGCCAACCTGAACGGCACCACCCCGATCGTGGTCAACAAGAGCACCTCGCCCATCGGCACCGGCGAGACGATCGAGGAGATCCTGGGCCAGGCGATCGAGGGGCAGCAGCGCGTACCGCGGATCGTGTCCAACCCCGAGTTCCTGCGCCAGGGGACCGCGGTCTGGGACTTCTTCCATCCCGAGCGGATCGTCGTGGGCTCGCGCTCACCAGAGGATGCTCGCGCGGTCGCGCGGCTCTACGCGGCGTTGCCCGGCGAGATCGTCGTCACCGACCTCCGGACCGCCGAGATGATCAAGTACGTTGCCAATGCCTTCCTCGCGACGCGCGTCTCGTTCATCAACGAGATCGCCCGGCTGTGCGAGCAGATCGGGACGAACATCGACACCGTCGTGGAGGGTATCTCGCACGATCCGCGGATCGGCAACCACTTCTTCCGGCCCGGCATCGGGTATGGCGGCAGTTGCCTGCCGAAGGACGTCGCCGCCCTCCGGTACATCGGCGAGACGATCGGGGTTGCCACGCCCATCCTGTCCGCCGTCCAGGAAACGAACACCGTCGCGAAGACGAGCGCCGTGCGCCGCCTTCGCGCGCGCCTCGGGCCGCTCGAGGGCAGGACGATTGGCGTCTGGGGGCTGACCTTCAAGGGCGGGACCGAGGACACGCGGGAGTCACCGGCGATGGAGGTCGCGGGGTTGCTGCGGAACGAGGGCGCTCTCGTGCACGCCTACGACCCCGCTGTGGCCCTCGACCACGGGCGCGTCCCGATCGGATTCCGGCCTGTGCTCCGCGACACCCCCCTGGAGGCCGCCGCAGGCGCGGACGCCCTGGCGATCCTCACCGACTGGCCGGAGTTCCGCGAGGTCGACCTGGGCGCCGTCCGCGACGTGATGGCCGGCCGCGTCATCTTCGACGGCCGCAACCTCCTCGACAAGGAGACGGTCGAGGCGTCCGGCTTCGCCTACCTCGGGGTGGGTCGCATCCCCACGGCCCTGCGCCGCCGGCGATACGACCTGTGAGGTTCCTGGTTGCCGGCGGCTCGGGGTTCGTCGGCAGCCACGTCTGCCGGCGGCTGCTGGACACAGATCACGAGGTTGTTTGCGTCGACAACCTGGTCACGGGCCGGCGCAAGAACGTCGCGGATCTCGAGGAGCGGGCCGGCTTCTCGTTCATCGAGGCGGACGTGACCGAACTCCGCGCGGGGATGCTGCCCGGCGAGCCGGCAGAGGTCATCCTGCACCTCGCTTCTCCGGCAAGCCCCGTGGACTACGATCGCCTTCCCCTCGAGACGCTCGCCGTCAACTCGGCCGGGACGTGGCGCCTGCTGGACGTCGCGGAGCTCGCCGGGGCACGCCTCGTCTACGTCTCGACGTCGGAGGTCTACGGCGACCCGCTCGTCCATCCCCAGCCCGAGACCTACTGGGGCAACGTCGATCCGATCGGGCCCCGGTCGTGTTACGACGAGGGCAAGCGTTTCGGTGAGGCGCTCGTGACCTCGTTCCGTCGCGAGCACGGCGTCCCCGCGGCGATCGTGCGGGTGTTCAACACATACGGGCCCGCCATGCGGCTCGACGACGGCCGCGTCGTCCCCGAGTTTCTCGCCGCCGCGCTGGCGGGCCGCCCGCTGCCGATCCAGGGCGACGGATCTCAGACACGCTCGTACATGTACGTGAGCGACCTCGTGGAAGGGCTTCTCTGCGTCGCGCTCGACGCAGAAGCGGACGGGCTGGTCGTCAACATCGGGAACCCCGAAGAGGTGACCGTTCTCGAGCTCGCCAGGCGTCTGCTGGAGGTAGTAGGGTCCGCCGTCGGCACGACTCCGATAGCGGGTCGACCGGGAGATCCTCAGCGTCGATGCCCCGACATCTCGCGGATGCACGACCGCTACGGCTGGCAGCCGGTCGTCACGCTCAACGATGGCCTGCGGCGCACGGTGGACTGGCTTGGGACGACGACGGCGTTGCCGGCGTCGAGCATGGGAGGACGCTGATGGGCACACGCGTGCTGGTCACGGGGGCGGGCGGCTTCATCGGCCACCATCTCGTGACCTACCTCAGGGAGCGGGGCCACTGGGTTCGCGGGGTCGACCTGAAGTGCCCGGAGTACACGACCGTCGATGCCGACGAGTTCGACATCCTCGACCTCCGCCGCTGGGACGCCTGCCTGCAGGCGATGCGCGGCGGGATCGACCACGTCTACGCGCTCGCCGCAGACATGGGCGGGATGGGCTTCATCTCGGCCCACCACGCGGAGATTCTCCACAACAACGCCCTGATCAATCTCCACACTCTCGAGGCTGCGCGTCTTCACGGTGTGGCGCGCTACCTCTACAGCTCGAGCGCCTGCGTATACCCGGAATACCTCCAGGAAGACGCCGACGTCCGGCCGCTCCGGGAGGAGGACGCCTACCCCGCCCAGCCGCAGGACGCGTATGGGTGGGAGAAGCTCATCACCGAGAAGCTGTGCGAGTACTACACGCACGACTACGGGATGGAGACGCGGATCGTCCGCTTCCACAACATATACGGCCCGAAGGGCACCTACGATGGCGGACGCGAGAAGGCTCCCGCCGCCCTCTCCCGCAAGATCGCCCTCGTGTCCGACGGAGGAGAGATCGAGATCTGGGGAGACGGCGCGCAGACGCGATCGTTCTGCTACATCGACGACTGCGTGGAGGGTATCCACCGGCTGATGCAGTCGGACCACCGGGAGCCGCTTAACCTCGGCACCGACCGCATGGTGACGATCAACGAGCTGGCCCGGATCATCGTCGTCATCTCGGGGAAGCGCGACGTCCGCATTCGCCACGTGGACGGACCGCAAGGCGTGCGCGGCCGCAACTCGGACAACACGCGTCTCCGACAGGTCCTCGGATGGGAGCCCGGCGTCGACCTGGAGGAGGGGCTCGCCCCGACATATCGGTGGATCGAGGCGCGAGTCTCCGGCCGCTCCGGCGCCACGCCGGTACGGTGATCGACCGCGTCGACGTCCTAGGGGTTCACGTCAGCGCCATCAACCCCATGATGGCGCTGGCCGAGATCGAGCGCTGGATCGCGACCCGTGAGCAGCACTACGTGTGCGTCACCGGGGTGCACGGAGTCATGGAGAGCCAGCGGGACCCGGCGCTGCGTGAGATCCACAACCGATCCGGCCTGACCACCCCCGACGGGATGCCGCTGGTGTGGGCGGGGCACCGCGCCGGGGCCTCCCGGATGAAGCGAGTCTACGGCCCGGACCTGATGCTCGACGTGCTCGCCCGTTCCGCCGAGCGCGGCTGGACGAGTTACCTCTACGGTGGGAAGGACGGCGTCCCCGAGCTGCTCGCGGAACGGCTGGCGGCGCGGTTCCCCGGGCTGCGCATCGTCGGCAGCTACTCGCCCCCTTTCCGGGCCCTGACCCAGGAGGAGGACGAGGCGATCGTCGAGCGGATCAACGCCACCAACCCGGACCTCGTGTGGATTGGGCTTTCGACGCCCAAGCAGGAGCGCTGGATGGCCGCCCACATCGGGCGCCTGGACGCTCCCGCCATGCTGGGAGTCGGCGCCGCCTTCGACATCCACGCGGGCACGCTCCGCCAGGCTCCGCGCTGGATGCAACGGAGTGGGCTCGAATGGGCCTACCGCCTCTACCGCGAGCCGCGGCGCCTGTGGAGGCGCTACTTCTCGAACAACCCGCGGTTCGCCCTCGCGATCCTGCGTCGACCCCCGCGGCTCCTTGGCGAAGCCCTCGAATCGGCCCCAGGACACCAGGATGCCGAGACCGCGGGCGGCTAGGACGACGCAGACGGCAGCAGCCCATTCCCGGATTTCCCGATCGATTCACCCGTGGCTGCATCGGCCGGCTCCGGCTCGCCGTCGTTGATCATCCGGGAGACCGCCAGCCCGGCTCCGAAGACTGCCCAGAACCAGATCCCGCCCTGCGGGCCGCCGAGGTAGACGTCCACCGACATGTTCACCATCGCGGCCAGCCAGTAGACGAACAGCCAGGCTGTCACCGCAAGCCACCAGGTTCGTTCCGCGCTCCGCGCACGAGCCGCCGCGGTGAGCATCCTCGCCGCCCACGCCGCGTGCAGCGCAATCCACAGGAGCAACCCGGGGACACCCGACCGTGCAAGGATCTCGAAGTGGGCGCTATGCGGCGC
>Ga0315276_10001911_pt1 | contig 18830 bp, 11 predicted proteins | sample YL17G05_0_MG_FD_204542 | JGI IMG/M metagenome (GOLD analysis project Ga0315276, IMG submission 204542) | Sediment microbial communities from Yellowstone Lake, YNP, Wyoming, USA - YL17G05_0 | ecosystem: Environmental > Aquatic > Freshwater > Lake > Sediment | place: USA: Wyoming | collected... | reverse complement strand
GTTGTTCTTGATAAACAGTACGGGTTGCGCGGGCCCAATACACTGTCACACTGCGCCGTGCTTGATATTCCCGGATATCACAAACTGCTGAACTTTACCGACGGCGGCATGGTAGTAAAGCCGACCCCAGCACAGAAACTGGAGATAATCGACAACGCCGTGCTGATCGGGCGGGCGCTGGGAATATCTCCGGTGAAAGTTGCGCTATCCGTAGTGAGTACTTCTGAGTTGATGATTGACGCTTCGCGCAAGACTGGCGGTATGCTGATTGAAGGTCCGCTCAGCTTTGAACAGGCCACCTCGCGATCAGCGTCAGAATTGTATGGCCTGCGCAGCGACATAGCTGGCGACACTGATGTATACGTTGTAGACTCGATCGAGGAATGCAACGTAGTGGCGAAATCCCTCATCAACTTTGCTGACGCAGTTTTTGCCGGAGTAATAGTCGGCGCCAAAGTACCTGTTTCACTGGTCTCACGAACCGACACTGTGAGGAATAAGAAAGCGTCACTGGCTGTTGCGTGCTTGATCGCCGATTACTACATGCAAAATCGAGTCTGGGAGAATTGACCTATGTCGACACCGATGGAAATCCCTGCGGTCAGTTCATTTGATCAGATTGAGACTCTTGCTGCGAAGAAAGTCACCTCAAAGAAACCGCGAGCCGCATTGGTCGTGCCTTCCGAGACTGATTCCTGGCCCGCTTTTCTCGATGCGTTCAAACGCGGTATCATCGATCCTTTCGTGATAGGCGACGAAAAACTCTTCAGAAAGACCGCCGACGAATCTCACATTGATATTGGCGGATTTCATATGATCGACATCAATCAGCCAAACATGGCATTGAAAGCCGCCGCGAAAATGGCTATTGACGGCGAGATCGACATGATCGTCGCGGGGCGAATGGTGCCGGAAGAGACAGTATCGATACTTAGCGCCGGCGACCTCGGGTTTGTCGTGCCGGGTCGAATCATGTCTCATGTCGGAGTGCTCAAGGCGGCAGGTTACCCCAAGCTATTACTGGTGACGGATGGATTAGTACATGAACAACCGGACCTGAAGACCAAGATCGATTTGCTCGGTAATCTCGCACGGGTGGGAAAAGCGATCGGCGTAGCTGATCCTCGCACAGCCGTGGTTGCAGCGGTCGAAGTGATTTATCCGCAAATGCCGGCGACCACTGACGCCGCCGTGCTGGCGAAGATGTATGACCGGGGACAAATCAAGGGCGTACGCGTTGATGGACCGCTCTCTTTCGACGTGGCGGTCGACGCTTTCGCGGCCGAATCCAAAGGGATTACCGGATCGGAAGTCGCGGGACAGGCCGACGCCATTCTCGCCTCGACTAGACTCGTGGCGCAGGGGGTCTACCAGGCGATGTCACTCTATGCAGAGTGCGCGTCAGGCAGTGTGCTGGTCGGGGGACGCGTGCCGGTAGCAGTGAACTTCGTCTCCGAGCCGGTCGCTTCGCGCTTCAATTCGATCCTGCTGGCGGTGCTGCTCGCTTAACGTCTCGCCGTGGACAGACGTCACTTGCAAGTCCGAGCACACAGATCATTACCAGCGTAAACAGCAGCCAGTTCACCCCAATCACCGGCAACATAATCGTAGTCGTGAGTAACGCGCCCACGGCCGAACCCACCAACTCCGCTGCGTAGCCGAGCCCACGATTCTCGTTCGCACCAGAGGCGTAATAGCGACGTGTCGCGGTCACAAAGAGCGAGCCCGTGGCCAGGGCTGCCACAAGCAAGAAGAGCGCATGATAGATCAGCGCCAGACGGTAGTCCACCAGCCTCCACGTAAAACCGAACAGCACTGCGGCGGCCGCGAGCGTAATCATCGACAGTCGGCCAATACCTGTACCGAGAGTGCGATTCGCGAGATACGCGCCAAGGGCCAGACCGAGCATGAACGTGCCGATCAGAACCGCCATGTCGGTGTACAGAGAGCCGACGGTCGACTGGTACAGGTAGAACGAAATCAGTTCCAGTGACAAGGAAACGGACCCGGCTACGAAGTAGATGAACATTCCAACACTGCGGTTTCTTCTTGCGGGCGACAAGGTCCACCAGAAAAAGATGAGAATCAGTACAGGAAATGCAATTAACCAGATCGGTCGCCCGAAAAGAAGCGTTGCCAGTAGTGAATCGGTCCGGCTCATCCGGGAGCGGGACCAGGCCTCCCGGCTCGCCAGAGTCGGTCTGAGAACATCGTTGGTTCCCGACTGCGCCGAGATCGCACCGAACAGCCGCTCCCGTTTCATTTGTTCGAGACGCTCTCCAAGATAGATATCGCTGACATATTCCGGCTTATACGGCATTCGTTCGATTCGCGCCAGAATCGTGTCGAGAGACAGATCGAGCGGCATCTTCTCGGACGCCAGGATCAAAGTCGCATTTCCCGGCCAAAGAGTCACATTTGTGAAAGAGCGTTTAAGCGTAATTACGATGATCGCGAGCAATCCAGCGGATTCGGCGCTGACGTAGCGATCCGAATCATAGGTTGTCGGCAAGACCAAAATGCCGCTGTCCTTCAAACATCGCCCCACGAGATCAAGCGCTTGCGGTGTCACCATGCGACTGGCGCGATACGAATCCATCCGACCGGTACTGAGGATCACAATATCATAGCTATGCGGCAGAGCCTTCGACAGGAAAGCGAGGGGATCATCGCGCACTTGCATGGTTGATTGCTCCAATGGTCGAACCGGGCCAAGCCGGTCACCCAGACCTCCGCGCGGATCGACCGCTGTCAACCGCACTCCCGGGAATGCGGCCGCCAGTTCGGCCAGACCGAACTCGGCCCGCCCAAAGTAGAGAACCGACTCGGCTGTCGGATTGTACACCAGCGCAGGCACAAGCAAGTTCTCATCGACTTGAAGATTCGGATACGTGGCCTCCACAGCATTATCCGTCACCAGCACCAACGAACTGTCACGCGACAAAACAGTCTGGTGACCATAGGGGGTATCGAATGATTGTTCGACAGTGTAGCCTGGATATCTGCTCTGGTCGCACAGACGGTCTATCACTAAGCCCGCGCCCGTGCCAATCAGGACCGCTGCCATGGCCGAACCGGAAACGATCGAAAAGAAACAGTACTGCGCCGAAGCGAACGCCGTCATCACGGCAACTGCTATCCCCACTATCAAACTCATGCCAACATTGCCCACAAACCTGCCCACCAGGACAGCCACAATCACCCCGGCCACAAAAGCCCCGAGACCTTCGAAGAGATAAACAGTCGTGATGGCGTCAGTTGCCATTCGATAGTGTCGCGCTACTGCCGGGAAAAGCCAGCCTGATACAAGAGCGACCGGCGCTACCGCCAGCATCGAAATCAGAATCGCCAGGTGCAACGGAATGATCTCACCAGGAACATTTGTGATGAGTGTCGAAACAAGACGTAAGCCGACAAGGCTGATTGGAAGCAGCCACCCGCCGAGCGTGAACAGAATTGCCGTGTGAACTCCGGCGGCACTGCGTCCTCCCATCCAGGCGCCGACAGCCACCCACACCAACCAACCGAACAGAGCGGTACCTATGAGCAACTCGCTGCCGCCGAAGGCGGTCACCACTTCTCTGAGCAGGAGTATCTGGCCCGAAGTAGCCAGCAGACCAAGGAGGAAACCGTCGCGGTTCATCTTAGAAACGACCGGGAATGAGATGCTTGCACTTAGAGCACCGACCGGCAGCCAGTCCCACCACACGCGTTTGATACCCGCGCCGCTCGATCACCATAGCGCCGCATTTGGGGCAATACGTTGATTCAGCCGGATGACTCGGAAGATTGCCCAGATAGACATATTCGAGGCCCTCGGCACGACAAATCTGATGCGCCCGTTCGAGTGTTATCTGCGGCGTGATCGGCAGCTCGGTCAAGAGGTATTGCGGGTGAAACCGCGAGAAATGCAGCGGCACGTCGGTACCGAGATACGTCTTGATCCAGCGCGCCAACTCGGTGAACTCCTGATCGGTGTCGTTCAGAGTCGGCACCACAAGGTTGACAATCTCCAACCAGATTCCGGCCTTGCGCATTTGAATCAGTCGATCCAGCACCGGCTTCAACTCGCCTCGCACGACATCACGATAGTAGGGCTCTCTTAGTGATTTGAGATCAACTTTGATAGCGTCCAGGTGCGGAATGAGTTCGCGTAACGGCTGCTCGTCAATATAGCCGCCGGTGATCATAACCGACTTGATGCCGTTCTTCTGCCCCAGCTCGGCTATGTCGTACATGTACTCATAGAAAATGACCGGCTCGGAATAGGTGTAGGCGATAGTTGACACGCGGCGTGCCTTGCACGTGTCGATTGCGTCTTGCGGCGAAAACTCATAGTTGGTTGTTTGTTCCGGTCTCGCCTGCGAAATCTCCCAGTTCTGACAGAACTTGCAGTCGACATTGCATCCGGCGGTTGCCAGCGACAGGGCAGTTGTGCCCGGATAGAAATGGAAAAACGGCTTCTTTTCGATCGGATCGATATTGAGCGAACAGGGCAGGCCATATACTAATGTGTGGTAGGTGCCGCTCCGATTCTCTCGCGTACCGCAGAAGCCGCGTTCGAGGTCAGTAACGCGACAGTGCCTGGGACATATGCCGCACTCGATCCCACCGCCCTCGAGTTTCTTGTAGTGACGGGCCTCGACCGAAGACAACTTCGTAGTGACGTCGAACGCCCAGGCGTTCTGTACCCCGCCCAGCACCTGCGGCCACCAGGGAGATTGCGAGACCCCGGCTATCGCCGCACCGCCGCCCAGACAGCGCATAAAGTCACGCCGTTTCATCCGAATAGCTCCCCGGCTTCGGCGTGGCCAAGCTCGTCAACAATGAAGGTTTTGAGATCGATTCGAGCGAGGTCTTCCTCACCCAGTCCAATTGTTTTCGCCGTCTTGAGATATTTGACCTCCCGGCCGGCCTGCGCCAGGGATGGACGACCGTGGTCTTGGCGCAGCTTCTCAAGTATTTCCAGCCCGACTCGGTCGGCTGCTACCGGATCGCGGGAGATTACCAGCGCCCCGAACGTAGCCATGTATTGGGCCATGTAGCCGGGGCCGCCGTCGTACTGCACCCGAACAGCGTCAATAATTATCAGTCGGTGTTTCTGCCGGATCGGCGCCAGATTATTCACGTGGGCGCAGTACGGGTCGCAGCAGTTGGCGTGAAACTTGTTCGGATTGTGAATCGCACCGTACATATTCTTCAGCCCGCCAGACAGACCCGCAACAGAATGGTCCTTCAACACCGCCAAGTTGACGCTATGCTGGATCATGTCAGTCATGATTCGGCTGACCAGCGAGCTGACTTCGCCCGATGTGCTGAATCCCTTCGCGTAACCGATTCCATTGGCGTCGGTGCCGAGAAAGCGTACTCCTTGACTTGAAGCGTTTAAGACAAACCCGGCGTCGGCCAGCTCCCGGCTCGTGCGCTCCCAGACGATCAAATCGTTGGCGTCGAAACCCTGGTCAATCAGCAGACCAGTGAGAGCCTCAACCAGCGCGACAGGCGTGGAGTTGAACTTTCTGGCCAGACAACTGGTCTTGAACCCGACCACGCCACCCGGCAGGACCGCCGCCAGAGCGGATTTGAGATTGGCTGCACCGTTGAGAGCCGCCAGGCCGATTTCCAGCAAGCGTCGATAGGCGCCGGAATCGAATTTCCCATCCGGCGACTGTGCGAGCTTGACTACAACCACCGAACTCATATATGTATTATACTGTAACAGTAGTGAAAACCACAGCCGTTTTGAGATCGCCCCGGGCACCAGACGGCAGAAAGAATACGCCATGAGAAGATTCCCAAAGCTCACCTGTTTTGCGTCATTCATTATATCGTTCACGCTACTTTGGTCATCGGCTTCTGCCACCGTCCGCCCACCAGCGGTCGCAGGGTCGTTCTACCCGGCCGATTCGGCTGAATTGGCCACGATGGTGCACAAGCATCTGGCGGGAGTCCCCAGGTCGGATGAAATCAACGGGGAGTTGATCGCGCTGATTGTCCCCCACGCCGGGTTGGTCTATTCCGGTCCGATTGCGGCGTACAGCTACAAGCTGCTTGAGAAAGCTCAGCCCAAGACAGTCATCCTGTGCGGACCGTCGCATCGGTATCCCTTCCGAGGTATATCGGTCTACGGAGTCGGGGTCGAATGGCGCACACCTCTCGGCACCGTGAAGTGCAACGATCAGCTTTGTCAGCAGCTGATGAGTTATGATCCCCGTATCGCCGCCATCGCCGCCGCCCACCAGCAGGAACACTGCCTCGAAGTCCAACTACCATATCTACAGACAGTCCTGTCCAACTTCACTATCGTACCGCTTCTAATGGGACAACCGGATCGTGAGACGGTCGCCATGCTTGGCGATGCCTTGAAGTCACTCAAGGTTGATTCACGCACCATCATGATCGCCGCCTCTGACTGGCAGCACTATCGCCCGGCGAAAGAAGGGTGGCCAATGGATTCGCTCGGCATGGAGTGTGTGAAAGCACTCGATGCCGACCGGCTGGAGAGTCTTCTCGGCGCTGGCAAGACTGAGGCCTGCGGGGGCGGGTCGGTTGTCGCTGTCCTGCGAGCCGCTGTGGCGCGCGGCGCTAACCGGGCGAAGATTCTGAAGTACGGTGATTCCGGCGATAGCTCCGGCGACAAGAGCAGTGTCGTGGGATATGTAGCCGCGGCAATCTACAAAGTGGCGGACGTTTCTCCAACTCGAAGCGAAGCTCCGGCCGAAGAAGCAACCTACCCCACCGCGACTGATAGAAAAACACTGATAGAGATTGCTCGCCAATCAATTGAGGCCCATCTGACCGGCAAACCGACGCCTCAGTTTGAGGTTTCGGACACGCTCAAGAGCGACGGCGCAGCATTCGTCACACTGACGAAGAACGGCCAGTTACGCGGCTGTATCGGGTACACCGAGGCCTTCAAGCCGCTCTGGGAGACGGTGTCGGAATGCGCCATCTCGGCCGCAGTGAAGGATCCCCGTTTCCCACCGGTGACTGCTGCAGAACTCGCCGCCCTTTACATCGAGATATCGGTCCTGACGCCGTTGCAGAAGGTGAAGTCGCTCGACGAAATCAAAGTCGGCCGTGACGGCCTGATGATCTCGATGGGAGGCTGGAGAGGACTGTTACTTCCTCAGGTGGCCGCTGAATACGGCTGGACTCGAGACGAGTTTCTTCAGCACACCTGCCAGAAAGCGGGTCTGCCGCTTGATGCTTATCGTTCGCCCAACGCCGTCATCCAGAAGTTTCAGGCGATCGTTTTTGGCGAAGCCAAAGACTAAGCACGTCATGGCAAAAAAAACGCCGCGCAAGCAGGACTCGTAGGTCAGACCCTTGTGGTTTGGCACCCATAAGTCAGGCTGAGCCTGTCGAAGCCTGACTTATTCTCCTCCGCGGTCACCCTTCGACCCTTCGCCAAGCTCAGAGCAGGCTTAGCTCGGGATGACGCAGGGGTATAAGCTGTGCGGCTCTAACGTAGTGCATGTTGTCGTCATTCCTGCGAAGGCAGGAACCCAGTCAAGCTGGTTTCACAGCGACCGCCGGTCCTCGAATCGTCCGATTGCTACAGCAAACCTGACTGGGCACCCGCCTGCGCGGGTGTGACGAACTAACAGACGATGGCATAAACAAAACCGGCGGGGGGATGTCCCCCGCCGGATTCAATAAGCGCATGGATCGGTCTTAAGCCCGCGCTTCCTGACGGATCTTGAATTTCGCCACCATCTGGCGCATTGCCTCGGCCTGACGGTTCAACTCCTCCGCCGCCGTCGCCGACTGCTGCTTCGTTTATCGACGAGCGAGGCCACTACTTGATGAAAAGATAGTCATGGCGTCGGAGAGTTTTTCGCTGGACTATTGGCCTCGGTCTAACAACTCATCAAGGCGTCTTCCGTCGCCGTGGCCATAGCTCCCGATTCAGTATCCGTACACACAGAGTTCGCTTCGGCCGCCAATCGGGAGATATCAAGCAACAGCAGCAGTCGGTTCTCGAGTTTGACCACTCCTTTAACATGGCGTTCGCCGGCGCTCTTAGTGATTTCGGGGGCCGGTTCGACCGTCGATCTGGCCACTCTGAGCACCTCAGACACCGCATCCACCACCACGCCGACAATACTGCCGTCTATATCGCACACGACAATACGGCTATTTTTGTCACGGTCCTTGGCTTCCAGCCCAAACTTGGTTCGCAAGTCCATCACCGGAATTACTTTACCGCGCAGGTTGATGACTCCTTCGATGTAATTCGGAGCTTGCGGAATCCTGGTAATGCTCACCATTCGGTTGATCTCCTGGACTTTCAGGATATCGATACCGAATTCCTCAGTACCCAGCTCGAACGAAACCAGTTGAATGAGTTCGTTGTCGCCGTTTCCGGAATCTTTATTTTCATGCATCGCAGAGGTCCTTATCTGGTTAGGCCGTCATATTGAAAACGGCCATATGCTGTCTTATCTTGCCGGCCTGACGATTCCGCCTACAATGATAACAGCAAGCGGCCGGGCCGAACACCCGGCCGCTCGTATTAATCGAAACTTAAGCCCGCGCTTCCTGGCTGATCTTGAACTTGGCCACGATCTGCTTCATCGCCTCGGCCTGACGGTTCAGCTCCTCTGCCGCCGTCGCCGACTGCTGTGCACCGGTCGCCGACTCTCTCGCGATCGTTGACACATTCTCAACATTCTTCGAGATCTGCTCCGCCGCCGAAGACTGCTCCTCCGACGCCGTCGCTATCTGCACAATCATGTCCGAAACCTGCTGTGCCATAGTCACGATCTCGTTCAGACTGCTGCCGGCCTTGTCCGCCAGCTCACGACCCTTATCCACTTCCAGGATACCGGCCTCCATCGACTTGACCGCATCCGAGGTCTCATTCTGGATACCCTTGATCATTGCAGTGATCTCACCGGTCGCCTTGCCGGTACGCTCCGCCAGTTTGCGGACTTCATCAGCGACTACGGCAAAGCCACGACCCTGTTCCCCGGCCCGAGCCGCCTCGATTGCGGCGTTCAAAGCCAGCAGGTTGGTCTGGTCGGCGATGTCATCGATTACGCCAATGATCTCACCAATCTGATCGGCCGACTTGGCCAGCTTGCCGATTGACTGAGCCGATTCCCGAACCACGGCGGCGATCTTCTGCATCCCCTGAATCGTCTCGTTGACAATCTGGCCGCCGGTACCGGCCGTGTCCGCCGCTTTGCGCGAGCCAGTGGTCGCTTCCGCGGCGTTCTTGGAGGTTTCCACTATAGTCGCGGTCATTTCTTCAACCGCGGTGGACACCTGCACCATCTGGTCGGTCTGATCCTTGGCGCCACGCGACATCTGCTCCGATGACGACGCCACTTCATTGGCCGCCGAAACCAATTGTGTGGAGCCGTCACCCATTTGCCGGATTATGTCGGACAAATTGATAGTCATGCTCTTGAACGAGTTCCCCAACACATCCGCAGTCGATTTCGGCTCAACTTTGACCGTCAGGTCATTGGCCGCAATACGCTCGGCCGCACCGGCCAGTTCCTTCATGTAAACAATCAAGCTGCGGAAGGCCTCGGCCAGGATACCAATCTCGTCTCTGGACTTCACTTCGATGTCGTGATCTACGTCACCCAATGCAATTTGCTGGGCAATGTTCGCCATCTGTGTTACCGGTCGGGAAATGCTGCGGGAAATGAGCACTCCCAAGGCTACCGCCACCAGGACGCCGATTATCATCGCGACGATGGACGTCATCTTAAGGGTCGCATTCTGTGATGCCGCGCTCGCCGAGGTTTCATCGGCGGCTTTTTGGTTTATTTCCACGATTTTGTTCAGAAGCGCTTCGGCCGCGCCAAAAGATGCGCCGTTTGTTTGCAGACCCTGTGTGGTCAAAGCGGCGTAGACCAACTCATTCTTGTCGGTCCAATATTTCTTCGCCAGAGTCACGAAGTCATCGTGATCCCCCCACCACTTCTCCCATGCGGGCACGAAATCCTTCCACACTTCTGCTTCTTCAGTTGTTTGCGGCAGGGGTTCGTACACTTTCCAGGCGTCGTCTGCCCGTTTCTTGGCGTCCGTGAATCTCTGATAGGCATCACGCTGTCCGGCGTCGTCGAGCGCAATACACAAGAGCGCATTTTCGCCCGCATCGACCGCCGTTTGCGCCTCACTAATTATCAACAGCGATTCTATACTTGGCAGGCGAACTGAGGCGATCTCGTCGATTGACTTGCCGCTTGAGACGGCGCCGTAGTAGGCCAGGATGCCAAGCGCGAGCGCTATGGCGGCGACCCCCAGGAATGACACTATCAGCTTCTTGCCGATGGTCCATGTGGATTTTGTACTTACCATGACTGACTCCCTCCTTAAAGATTCTGTTTATTGATACTTATCATCCTTGTTTTCCATTCCGCGATTCAGTTGATGGCGGGTTCGAGGACGGACCCGCCCTACGGTATTCTTTCCCCATCGTTATGTCAGAAGCCATAGGTGAACTCAAACGCTGTGGAGGCCTGATGGTTTCTTGCCGAGCCGTCGGCATCGGCGAACGATTCACGATCAGACCAGTCATAACGCACTTCAAGCAGCGCGCCCAGACCGTCGGCGATCTTTGCCGATGGTGAAATGCAGAACGCCTTCAGCTTCTGCGACGTTGCCGTGCGGGAACCGTCGCGGTCGTTCAGGTAATCCAGTCGCGCGGTGATGCCATAACGCTGAGTTACCTGAAAATTGTTCATAAGCAGAAAGCCGCTCCATTGGGCTGTCCCGTTATCGGCGAGAGTTTTTGACTCCCAGCCCATGTTGAACTCGCCCCCGACCGTCCAGAATGACAGCGGGTTGTAAGTCAGGTTGTAGTCCAGCACCGTGCGGCGGCTGCTGTTGTTGTCTTCAAGTTCCGGCCCGGTCAGAGCAGACAGGCCGAATGACAGATTGTCCATGGGATTAAATGCGAAATGCGTTCCCAGGGTCTTGTCTTTATTGTTATCCGTATTGACATCCCAGCCATTGACGGCGTACAGCGACCACTTTACCAGTTTTGGCGCGGCGAGAGAGACCATCACGCCGGTCAGATTTCCGGGAATGCAATAGGCGCTAAGAAGGCCGAACGAATACTGATACATGCCGGTGGGGTCAACGCTCTCGAAACCGATCGGAGCATTGAACTTTCCGAACGAAAATTCCCACTTCCAGTTCCCGCCGGCGTTCCAGGCCACGTACCCCTGTTCGAGGTCGAAGCCAAAGCCGCCCTGGCCGTCGTTGAGATACTCAATATCCGCCCGCACCGATGCGCGATCGGAAAATGATTTCTCGATATCAACTTCCACCTGATCCAGCCCAAATGAGCTTTCCCTGCTATTGTGATTGGTGTAGTTGCTGGCATCGACAAACCCCGTCAGGTTGATACCGGCAGGGGACGACTCGTCAGTCGCGGGCGGCTGGCTGCTGTTGTTCGACGGCGCGTAGAAACCTTCGCCGTCCAGCGAGGCGATGAGTTTCTGGTTTTCATCGTTATTGGCCCGCAAGGTTGCCAGCTCGCCTTTCAGCCCTTCGATGTCAGCGACCAGTGTCGCCAGATCGACCTCAGTCATCGCCGGCTGCGACTGCTCGGCTGAGAGACGCTCGACTTGTAGATTCAACGCCTGTACTTCCAGCGCCAACTGCGCCAGCAACGGGTTGTCGGACGCGACCCCCGGCGCCTGCTGCACCTGCTTCATCTCCGCGCGCAGTTTCTGTGACTCCAACTGACGCGTGGTCGTTTCCTTGTCAAGCAGGGCCTTGAGATTGGCCTCAACCTGGTCCACCGCTTTCAGCAGGGCATCAAAATCCTGACCGACCACGCTTGACTGGCTCACCACCAGCAGTACCAGCACGGTCAGCGCTCCCTTTAATGCTTTCATGCTTCCCCCTTGCCCGTTGATGGGCGCTTCGCATTGTTTAGCCGTTCTAATGTTCGTACGTTAGCTCCCCCGTTAAGCCGGTCATCCCGACTCCTGCTTCGTTTATCGACCAGCGAGCCCACTACTTGATGACCAAAAGACGATCAAAAATTGACTATGGAAATTAGTCGTGAAATGACTATGAAGAGTAGTCAACATTGACTATGGAAAATAGGTATGGTGGCGGTAATAGGTCGGGACCCTTGCGGTCTCGACACCCACAAGTCAGCCTGAGCCTGTCGAAGCCTGACTTATTCTCCTACGCCGTCACCCTTCGACCCTTCGCCAAGCTCAGGGCAGGCGTAGCTCGGGGCGACACAGGCATCCCGACTTTCAAGAAATGAGAGCCTGGAGGTTTCAGACCGAAATTCTTGCGCTCGGACCGGCCTCCCGGACTTCAGGCGATACCTGATCTTCAAATTGGCGGAAGTTCTCGGCAAACAGCCCGGCGACATGCTGGGCCTTACGGTCGTACTCTTCCTTGTCCGCCCACGTACTGCGTGGCCTTAGAATGGTCGAAGGCACCCCCGGACAGGCGACCGGTATCTGAACACCGAAGGTCGGATCGATCTCATAAGTGGCCCGGTTCAGAGCGCCGTCAAGAGCCGCGTTCAGCAGCGCGCGGGTGTACTTGATTTCCATCCGTTTGCCGATTCCATACGGTCCACCGGTCCAGCCGGTGTTCACCAGCCAGCAGTTGACTTTGTGGTGGCGGATTTTATCGGCCAGAAGCTCAGCGTAGCGTGATGGATGCAGCACCATAAACGGCGCTCCAAAACAGGCGGAAAAAGTCGCCTGCGGCTCGGTCACTCCAGCTTCCGTGCCGGCTACTTTGGCCGTATACCCGGAAATGAAATGGTACATCGCTTGCTCGGGAGTGAGCCGTGAAATGGGCGGCAGCACGCCGAAAGCGTCGGCCGTCAACATGAAAATGTTGGTCGGGTGACCAGCCATCGATTCCGACAGGGCATTGGGGATATGGCTGATCGGATAGGCGGCGCGAGTGTTTTCGGTAAGGGCAGCGTCATTGAGATCAAGGCGACGCGTGACCGGATCATATCCGACATTTTCCAGAACAGTCCCGAAGCGTCTGGTGGTAGCGTAAATCTCCGGTTCGGATTCCTCAGATAGCTTTATCACCTTGGCATAGCAGCCACCTTCAAAATTGAAGATGCCATCAGCGCTCCAGCCATGTTCGTCGTCGCCGATCAGATGCCGGTTGGGATCGGCTGAAAGGGTGGTCTTCCCTGTTCCGGACAGGCCGAAAAACAGGGCCACGTCTTCATTAGTACCGACATTGGCGCTGCAGTGCATCGAGAGCACGTTTTCCTGAGGCAACAGGTAGTTGAGGACCGTGAAGACCGATTTCTTGATCTCACCCGCGTAGGAAGTGCCACCGATGAGCACCAGTTTCCGGCTGAGACTCAGGATGATGAACGCCTCTGAATTGGTGCCATCGATCTCAGGAATGGCATGAAAGTTCGGAACATGCAGTACCGTAAACTCGGGCACATGATCGGCCAATTGATTGACGTCGGCCTTGATGAACATGGTCCGGGCAAACAGATTGTGCCAGGCGGTCTCATTGATGATTCTCACCGGCAGCCGGTACTTGGGATCGTACCCGGCAAAACAATCCTGCACATACAGATGCCGACCCTGGAGATATGCTTGTAGACGACGAAACAACAGATCGAATTTCTCCGGAGCAAACGGTTTGTTAATCTTGCCCCACCAGACCTGCTCTCGAGTCTGTGGTTCTTCAACTATGAATTTGTCTTTGGCAGCTCGGCCGGTGTGCAAACCGGTCCGCACCGCAATCGGTCCAAGATGTACCAGGCACCCCTCGCCATTCTTGATAATCTCCTCATAGAGCATGGGGGTATTATGATTCCAGTGGACCTTACCCAGATTGGTGAGGCCATGATTTTCCAGTCCGTAACTGCTGATGATTCTTTTGACTGACATCAAAATCTCTCCGGTCGTTTGATTAGTTGCTGGCGACTAGTTCTCTTCCCTGTGCAACTTAGTTGTCTGCTCATATTATCGGAATGCCGGATCGCTTTCTTAGGTTCCCAACACAGGTAGTCCCGGCTTTCAGACCGGCAATAATTTTGAGAAGCGTCATATCACTGAGCAGGGATAATCTCGCTCAAGAAACCCTCCTCGACCCCAATTTCTTATCATGTTGAAATGCAAAACCATACAGTAGGAAACGGATCGACGCATCTGTGAGAATCAGGTTCTGCCTGACCCGCCTGCCCGGGTTGTGTTCTTGGCAGCTTCAAAAGAGGATCATGAGCCGGACCCGGAAGATATGATAATACTGCGGGGATAGCACTTCACCACCTTGTATTCGAACGCAGACTGAGAAGCTCATCGCACCGATTGCAGTTCAGGGTATCTTTCCTTGAGTTGCAGAACCAATGCCGTATCGAGGCCCAGGTGCAGGAAGCGCTCCATCCAACGGGAAACCTCTGCCCAGTCTTTGCGCAGAATAGCCGACGAAATCACATCATTGAGGGCATCAGCGGGAGGATTCGCCATCTTTTCCACGACCTGCCAAAGACTGTCACGTTTCGCGTTGTTCTCTTGGCGCTCATACAATTCAACCAGATAGAGAATTGCCGTGTAACACTGAGGGTCGACCTTCAGAGCTTTCCACCAATATGCTTCCGCTTTCTCCTGATCTCCTAACGCGAAGTAGACCCGAGCCTTATGGTCATATACGTATGACCGAAAGGGCATCATGGCATCAGCAATCTGAAACGCTGCCAGCGCGGAATCATACTCTCCCCTGAGCGAGTATACTGCACCGAGATTGGACCAGGCGTATTCATAGCACGGTGCTATTTCGATCGCCCGCTGCAAATCAGCCTTGGCTTCGTCCAACCGTCTCTCGCCCATCAGGAATAGAGCCGACTGTATCAGCCCCTCCTGCGGGAGAGCTTGGAAGTTCTCCCGACTTCGGCGCTCATACTCTTCCTTGTTTCCATATTCCTCAAAGTATTTCAAAACCCAGAAGCGCCCGTTGAAACTGTGAGCGACGTCGAGGTTGGTATAAGAGTCAAACACAGCCAGTCCCTTTTCCGGCAGTACCTGACTGGCCACTCTTGGACCGAGCATGATCAGATTCAGGGTAATCGCCAGAAAGGCGATAGTTCGAGAAGACCCTCTGCTGTTCTGCCTCAGAAGAAGATAGAAGAACAGGAGGTTCAGCGGCACACCAGCGAAGCAGAACAGATCCCAGTCGCGCGGCATGCCCAAGCCCGGATTGAATATGAACACCATGACCACACATGGCGCCGTCAGAGCGAGCAGGAAGCGAATGTCGGCGCCACCCAGTGTTTCCCTCCAGATCAAACTTCTCGCCAATAGCATTGCAAACGGCAGAGCCGGCAGCAACAGGAACATCAGGTTGGCATAATCGAGAAGATGCTTGCCGGAGAACATGGTGTACCCCTCAACGGTGAAGCGGTCATTGACAAAGGGCACGATTGTAAAACGAATGAAGTAGTCCGTGAAGTAGAAATACAACAGCATGGTTGCGGCAGCAAGCAGCGGTCCAATGAGCATAACAGTTTTGAGCATGACAGATCGACTGTCGAGCCATCGTCCCGGCGATGTATCCCGCACCATGATGTAGATAGCCGCCGGCAACAAACCGACAGCAAATACGTGGAAGGCGCCAGCGAGGGCCAGAGGCGGGAGTATCCAAAAGCGGTTAAGTCGATCAGTCGTTATGAGCAGACCGACCAGCGAGAAAACCAACAATGCTGTTACGAAGAGCGGGTAACTCTCGAAATAGCCGAAAAACAGCAGCGCGTATCCACCCGAGGCAAGTCCTCCAAGCATGAGCAGCCGACGAGTGTTGTCCCGAAAAATCAGATAAGAGACAACCGCCGAACACACCAGAAAGAGCAGACCGCTTCCCCATGAGGCAAGCCGCAACGCTGTAACGGCGTCGGCTTTGCCTGCCCCGCCGACCAGATTATACAGCCATCTCTGTACGAAGAAAGTACCGCTCTCCCACGGCTTGAAATGTACGCCTCCCTCCAGCCAGGCCAGCAACTGATATCCGTCACCCAGAAAATGGGTCTGTGCACAGAACGCTATGTACGTTACCACGAACAATAGACTCACCGCGCCCGCACTCCAGGCGTATCGCGTCGCAGAAGCACTGTCAATATGGCGTGTGATCCACCCTTTATCGTTCGTCAGAGCGATCACCCATACAACCAGCGCCAGACCAAGCAACAGAAGCGGACCGTACCATGAGAAGAAACCATACCAGTTAAGACCCCAAAGACGTTCCTCCGGAAAGAAAGACGCCGTATAGAACAGCGCAACCACCATCAGAAAGACCGTTGACATCACAGTCCTGTCGTGCGTCATGTTCTGATCTTGTGACATTGGGTTCGTCTTGTTCGGTAACCTGGACACGTTCGTGCCAAAGCTACTACGCACTTAAGTCAATCGCAATGGTGTTGAGTGAAAGTCTTCTCTTTCTCAGAACTCCGCTCTATTCTCTCATGTAGCCCAGGCAGGCGACAGGTCATCCCCCGAACCGGGGGTTTACGACATTTGTAAAGATCGAGCCAAAAGAATATCGTATGCCGATTGAACCGTAGTACTCGTAGCTGGTAGTAAGCTGCCGTCGCTGCAACAGAACGTCCTCTTGTGAGACATCGCCTTTAGCCAGATTTATCTGATCGTGAATGCGGCCATACTGGCCATCCATCGTCAGAGACAGTCCTTTCACCAGATTGAGAGCCAGATTGCCGCCGAACCAAATACGATTTTTGGAAGTCTCGGGGAGATTGTGTGATGCTGTGATGTAGGTTTTCGCCGAGCCCCAGGGTTCCACTAACTCCAGGGTAACGTTCAAGTGTTGCTGCCCGACCCACTCCGACCATCGATCATAGATTGTCTCGAATTCATAGTCATTATACCGCAGGTCTGCATAGTAGGATAGTCGCAACTGACGACTCGTCGATTGGCTATACGGGAAAACGTTGAATTCAACGGAGGGGTAGAGCTCCCACACGCTTTCATGGTTGCTATACGAATCACTCCACACCTCGGTGCCAATGCCGACGGACCAGTGATCGTCCAGACCGAGGCACAGGCTGAGTTCTGTTCCTCTGCTACGAGAAATGCTCGTGGCGACAGTCTCACCGTAATCATAATTGCTTTCGCTATAATTACCCCACATCGAGAACGTGGCCCTGTTCTTCTCCGTTGTGCGTCTCGCTTGCAGCTTGGCGTGGTAGTAGGCCCAGGATCGTGATTTCTGGCCGTTGCAATTGGTGTTGGCGTCAATGGAAAACACCCAGTAATTCCATTTGTCTATTCTGGCGGTCGACAGCGCCGGCTTGTTGTACGTGACTGAGATGTCACGGGCCACTGGTGTGCGGGCAACATATCGCACCAATCCCATCTTGAGCGTGTTGGCAAGCCCACCCCTAATGGCATCCTGTGTGTCCGCAACTTGCGAATAGCACTTGAGCGTATCAACCATCGTGCCATACGATTCTTGGCCAATGAACTCAATCGTGAACTCCCGGCCGCCTGTGGAAGTGTACTGGGTCGTAATAAGTATGTGCACGTCGGCCTCAGCCCGATCTCGCACGAAATTCACGAATGTGATCTGCGTCTTGATGAAGTCGAAGTCGCAGGCGGCGCACTCGATGTAGACCTTAGCGGCATCCGCCGCCGTCGAGTCACTGTTCACTGAAACCTGTTGAGAATAAGTTGCCGTGCCCAGACCTGCGATCATCAGGACGGACAAAGCGTTCATGAGTAGTCTCTTCATATGGCCTTTCATCACTCCAGTTTCGCCAACTCTCATTCGTCATTCGATGTCATCATAGGGGCAACGTTGTGTATCCGGTTTCTTGTTACGTCGTTCTAAGCAATCGATGGAGAAGAAATCAAAGCGGCCATCCCTTATGGGGATAGCCGCCTTCGCTTCTTCGCAGGAAATCAGCCGATTTCCCACTTGTTTTCAATTACTATAAACAGGTCTTCAGTGGTGCCGCCGTCGGTCCAGCTATAAACAGGTGGTTCACCAGCGTCTGAATATCAGCGATCGTAACAGAGGCACAGATCGGAGCGGCTCCGCCTGACTGGTTCACGTCACACTCCGCCAGACATGGTAAGGCGGCACATGAACCGACAATGAACTTCGCCGTAACCAGGGTCTGAATGTCACTGATCGTCACCTCGTTAGGATATGTACCAAGACCGTTGGCATTACCCACGCGGCCAACACAGCAACCACCACCACACGCCACACGAACCGTCGTCATATACCATTTCTTGGCATACGCGACCTGCGCCTCCAACTGGGCCAGGGTACCGTTCCGAACGGTCGAAAACACGGTCCAGTAATGAAGCGTATCCGTCGCGGCCAGGGTGATGTCGTGCTTGTACGTCAGGAAGATCGCCTGGTCCTGCACCGCCGCGTCACCGTTCAGACCCGAAGTGCGCGTCGCATTCCACCAAACCAGCGGGTTCGGCTGAGCCGGCGTCAACGGCGTCCCATCACGATAGTTCGTCGTGTCAACCATGATCGTTTGTATCATGGCGTTCTGGCTGTGGAACGTCAGATTGTTCACACAGTTATTGGCAGCCCGCTCCACCGACGTGTAACCGCCACCAAACGCCTCAGTACCAAAACGGTTGGCTTGCGGCTGACACGATAACACAGCCGTCGTATCCGTACCACGAGCATACACAAAGCCGCCGCCGGTACTCACACCAGCGGTGTTGTTCGGAACGCTCTCCGCCGGAATGTCCCAGTCACAGGCGTTACCCAACGTTACATGGCTATGCGCCAAGCCGTCGGCCGAGTATGCCTTCGTGTACACAATCACGAAGTCAATCGTATCCGTCGCCGGATGCGTCGACCGAGGAGCATAG